>Ga0265798_10001733_pt1 | contig 33226 bp, 27 predicted proteins | sample P3T30metagenome_FD_192430 | JGI IMG/M metagenome (GOLD analysis project Ga0265798, IMG submission 192430) | Plant litter microbial communities from East Loma Ridge, Irvine, California - P3 T30 | ecosystem: Environmental > Terrestrial > Plant litter > Unclassified | place: USA: California... | reverse complement strand
ATCGCCGCCGAAAAACGGCGCGTGCTGCAACACGAACTTGAGGCCGTTCTGATCGGCGGGATTGTGGCTGCCGGTTACCTGTACGCCGCCATCCACCTGTAACGTCGCCTCGGCGAAGGACAGCATCGGCGTGGGGCCCAGCCCGATCCGCACCACGTCGACGCCGCTTGCCGTCAAGCCGGCGATCAGTGCGGCCTCCAGCGCGGGCGAGGACAGCCGCCCGTCATAACCGACCGCGACACGGGCGCCCCCAGCGCGACGCACGCAGGTCGCGAAACCCCGCCCGAGCGCATAGGCGTCGGCGTCATGCAGCGTCTCGCCGACCACGCCGCGCACATCATATTCGCGCAGGATGGCGGGCGCGAAGCGGTGCATCAGGGCCGTTTGAGCAGCACGTCGCGGGCGGCGTTGATCCGCCGCGCCAGATCGGCCGAACCACCGCGATCGGGGTGAACCGCCGACACCAGCCGGCGGTGCGCGGCGCGGATCGAGTCCGCGTCGGCCGATGCACTAACCCCCAGGATCGCGCGCGCCTCCGCCTCGTCAATGCGCGGTGCGGCGGGTTTGCGGCGCAGGTAATACCAGCCGAACGCGATCAACGCGATCAGGACGAGGACCTTCGCCATTATGCGACTTGCGGAAGCGCGACGTCGGGCAGCGACAGCGCGTTCATCATCTCGCGCAGTTCCTGCCGCGCGGCGACGTGGCTGAGCCCCATCTCGCCGAACGCACCCGCGTCGAGCATGGTCAGCCCCTGCGGGAACAGCTCGCGGTAGATCACGCGTTCGCCGAGCCCCGGGATGATGCGGAAGCCGACCCGCTTGGCGAGCTGGTCGAGCGCGGAGGACACGCGGCGCATGTTGCGCGCCTCGATATGCTGGACGCGGTTGCGCAACACCACCCAGTCGATCGTCGCGCCATCCGCGCGCGCCCGGATTTTCCGCGCGTCCCAGATCAGCTCGGCATAGAAGCTCGGCCGCGTCACCTTGTAGGTATCGGGATCGACCTGACCGATCAGATCGAAATCCACGAAACTATCGTTCATCGGCGTCACCAGCGTATCGGCCCGCTGCGCCGCCAGCCGTGCGAATGGGTCGTCGCGGCCCGGCGTGTCGATGACGAGGAAGTCGCTGCCTTCCGACAGGTCCGCGAACAGCTCCTCGAACCGCTCCGGCGTCTTGCCGTCGTGCGTGGCGTGGCGCGGGATGATGAGGTCGCGCTCGGTACGCTTGGCGGTGGTGGCGCGATTGTCGAGGTAGCGCCCGACCGTGCGCTGCCGGTGGTCGAGATCGAACGCGGCGACGCGGCCGCCCTTCGCCGCCAGCGCGATCGCGACGTGCACCGCCGTCGTCGATTTACCCGTGCCGCCCTTTTCGTTCGCGAACACGATGATGTGCGGCTTTTTTCCGTCGCCCGGCAATGTCTTATGATCCTTGTGTTGCCCGTATCGGCCATCGCCCATAGAAGGCCGGGCCATTCTTACCGGAGGCTAGACGCCCGTGCAAACCATCCGTCAGATCGTCCCGTTGCGAGACGCTATCGCTGCCTTCCGCGCGGCGGGCGAGAGCGTGGCGCTGGTGCCGACGATGGGCGCGCTCCACGCCGGGCACATCGCGCTGATCGAGGCGGCGAAGCGGCCCGGGCGGCGGATCGTCGCGTCGATCTTCGTCAATCCGCGCCAGTTCGGGGCTGGGGAAGACCTTTCGCGCTATCCGCGACGCGAGGCTACGGACTCGCAAATGCTCACCCGCGCCGGCTGCGACGTGCTGTGGGCGCCGCCGGTCGAGGAGGTCTATCCGGCCGGGTTCGCGACCAACGTCTCGGTCGGCGGAGTCAGCGCCGGAATGGACGGTGCGGCGCGGCCGGGGCATTTCGACGGCGTGGCGACGGTGGTCGCCAAGCTGTTCAACCAGGTCCGCCCCGATGCGGCTTTGTTCGGTGAAAAGGATTTCCAGCAGCTCGCGGTGATCCGGCGCATGGTCGCCGATCTCGATTTCGATATCGAGATCATCGGCGTGCCGACCCAGCGCGAGGACGACGGCCTCGCGCTGTCGTCGCGCAACATCTACCTCGACGAAGGCGAGCGGGTGCGCGCGGTGGCGTTGCCGCGTGCGCTCGGCGTGGCGGCGCGCGAGATCGGGCGGGGCGGCGACGTTTCCACCGCGATCGCCGGCGCGCACGACATGCTGACGGGGGCAGGGTTCGCGATCGATTACGTCTGCCTGGTCGATGCCGACACGCTGACCGAGCATCCCGAACCCGGCCGTCCGCTGCGCCTGCTCGCCGCCGCGCGGCTCGGGTCGACGCGGCTGATCGACAATATCGCGGTCGACATGCAGAGCATCTGACCACCCGGCGAATCGTTTCGTGACAGTATCGATTCGTCCGATCTACGATCTTGCGGGCGGTTCCGGCGCGCGCGTCCAAGTCAAAAGCCAGTAATGTTGCGGAGTTGATCCGGCGCGGCAAAGCGTCGACTCGGGATCGACACCGCCGACCTGCGCGGAAACCCGATCAGGGCTTATGCTTAATCGCCGTTAACCGATTCTTTAACGATCATGCGCGACACTGAAGTCACAGAGTTGATCGTTAAAACGGGGGTTCACGGAACATGGGCAGCAGCCTGAAAAGTGCGCAGTTTCTCATCGACAGTCGCATCGCCGATGCGGCGCGCGGCGATGCGGGTGCGCTGTATGATCTCGGCATGGTGTATTCGAGCGGCGCGTCCGGCGTCGGCATCGATCTGGTCGAGGCACACAAATGGTTCAACCTCGCCGCCGTCGCCGGCAGCGAAGAGGCGATGGCCTGCCGCAGCGAAATCGCCGAGGACATGTCGCCACGCGAAATCTCGGTCGCACAGAAGGCGGCGCGGGCCTGGTTGGCGATGAGCAGCGCACGTCCGCGCTACGCCGCCTGAGGCGCACCGCACCACCCCGTTCGTGCCGAGCGCAGTCGAGGCACCGGTCGCTCGGTGACATCGCTCGACTTCGCTCGGGACGATCGGGTCTGGTGCGTTACGCCACCGGCTTCTTCGCGGCCTTGGGTGCGGCCTTCTTCGGTGCGGCCTTGGCTGCCGGTTTCGCCGCCGTGGCCTTCGCCGCTGCGGGCTTAGCCGCCGCCTTCTTCGCGGGCGCCTTCTTGGCCGCCGCCTTCTTCTTGGGCTTGGCCGGCGCCGCCGCCGCGCGCGCGTCGATCAATTGCGCGGCCTCCTCAAGCGTCAGCGCATCCTTCTCGATCGATTTCGGCAAGGTCGCGTTGGTCTCGCCATCGGTGACATAGGCGCCGTAGCGGCCCTCCATCAGCTTGATCTCCGCTTCCGTGCGGGGATGCTTGCCGAGCACCTTGAGCGGTTCGCGCGCAGCCCCCCGCTGCGGGCGACCGCCGCCCGCCGCCGCTTCCGCCAGCTTGACGACCGCGGCGTTCATGCCGGTCTCGAACACCTCCTCGGTCGAGGTCAGCCGCGCGTATTTGCCGGCATGTTGCAGATACGGCCCATAGCGCCCGATCGAGGCGAGGATCGGCTCCGCCGTCTCGGGATGCGTGCCGATCGTGCGCGGTAGCGACAGCAGCTTGATCGCCCATTCGAGATCGAGTTCGGGCACATCCTTGGGGATCGAGGCGCGCTTCGCCTCCTTGCCGTCGCCAAGCTGGACATACGGGCCGAACCGCCCGGACTTGCGCTCGATCGGCAGGCCGGTTTCGGGATCGTTGCCGAGGATCTCGTTCTCCAGCGCCGCACCGTCCTCGGCCGCACCACCCTGGCCGAAACGGCGGGTGTATTTGCACTCCGGATAGTTCGAACACGCCACGAACGCGCCGAACTTGCCGCCGCGCAAGGCGAGCTGCCCGACGCCGCAGCTTGGGCACAACCGCGGGTCGGCACCATCGGCGCGCTCCGGGAACAGGTACGGCGCGAGGAACTTGTCGAGTTCCGCCGTCACCTCGGAGGGCTTCTGCTCCATAACCTCGCTGGTGCGCGGCTTGAAGTCCTTCCAGAACGCCTCCAGCACCGCCTGCCACTCGGCGCGACCACCCGACACCTCGTCGAGTTCGTCCTCGAGGCCGGCGGTGAAATCATAGCCGACATAGCGTTCGAAGAAGCGTTCGAGGAACGCCGTCACCAGCCGCCCGCTCTCCTCGGCGAAGAAGCGGTTCTTCTCGGTGCGGACGTAGCTGCGATCCTTGAGCGTCTTGATGATCGACGCATAGGTGGACGGCCGGCCGATGCCGAGTTCCTCCAGCCGCTTGACGAGGCTGGCTTCGGAAAAGCGCGGCGGCGGCTGGGTGAAATGCTGCTCGGCTTCGACCGCCTTCTTGGCGGGGGCATCGCCATCGCGCAGGCGGGGCAGGCGGCGGGCGTCCTCGTCCGCGCTGTCGTCGGTGCCTTCCTCGTAGAGCGTCAGGTAGCCGGGAAACAGCACGACCTGGCCGGTGGCGCGAAGCGCGGTACGGCCGGTACCCTCGGCCAGTTCGACCGTGGTGCGCTCCATCCGGGCAGACGCCATCTGGCTGGCGAGCGCGCGCTTCCAGATCAGATCGTACAGTCGGCCGTGATCGCCCGAGCCGGCGCGATCCTTGCCGAAATCGGTCGGGCGGATCGCCTCGTGCGCTTCCTGCGCGTTCTTCGCCTTGGTGGTGTAGATGCGCGGCTTGTCCGGCACGTAGCTCGCGTCATAGCGGTTGGCCACGGCGAGGCGGGCGGCGGAGATCGCGCTCGAATCCATCTGCACGCCGTCGGTCCGCATATAGGTGATCGCGCCATCCTCGTAGAGCGACTGTGCAATCCGCATCGTGTGATCGGCCGAGAAGCCGAGCTTGCGCGATGCCTCCTGCTGGAGCGTCGAGGTGGTGAACGGCGGCGGCGGGTTGCGCGTGGCGGGCTTGGTCTCGACCGACTGGACGGTGAAGTGCCCGGCCTCGACGTCGGACTTGGCGCGCATCGCGGTGGCCTCGTCGCCGATCGACAGGCGGTCGATCTTGTCGCCGTTCCAGCGCGTCAGCCGGGCGGTGAACGGCGTGCCGTCCTGCTCCATCTGCGCGGCGACCGACCAGTATTCCTGAGACCGGAACGCCTCGATCTCGCGTTCGCGCTCGACGATCAGCCGCAGCGCGACCGACTGCACGCGGCCGGCCGATTTCGCGCCGGGCAGCTTGCGCCACAACACCGGCGAGAGCGTGAAACCGACCAGATAGTCGAGCGCACGGCGCGCCCGGTACGCGTCGATCAGATCGGTATCGAGCTCGCGCGGATGCTTCATCGCCTCCGTCACGGTCGCCTTGGTGATGGCGTTGAACGTCACGCGCTGCACGTCCTTGGGCAGCGCCTTGCGGTTCTTCAGCACCTCCTGCACGTGCCACGAAATCGCCTCGCCCTCGCGATCCGGATCGGTGGCGAGGATCAGGCGGTCGGCGGTCTTGGCGAGATCGGTGATCGCCTTCAACTGCTTCGCCTTGTCGGCGTAGTTTTCCCATTCCATCGCGAACCCCTCGTCGGGGTTCACCGAGCCGTCCTTGGGCGGCAGATCGCGGACGTGGCCATAGCTCGCCAGCACCCGGTAGTCGGAGCCGAGATACTTCTCGATGGTTTTCGCCTTGGCGGGCGATTCGACGATAACTAGCTGCATGGCGGTTCGGTCACATCCTTACGTGTACGCACGAGGGTGAAAGGGTCGGCCGGGTGGCGTCAAGTGGGGTGGCAATAGCGGTATGCGCAAGGTTCGTCTCGGCGGATGATCGCCTTGACTCTTTACGCCCCCGCCGCTAACCGCCCGCCTTCGCATTTGGTCCCGCACCCCGGTGAAGCGGTGGCCCCGGCATGTCTTGTCGGCGCGATGACCGGGTATCGATCGGCTTCGTCATCCTGATGATGCTGGTCTTGTTGTGGCAAGTGTTGAAGGAAATATCATGTCGAAGCGTTCCAGCGCCAAGCATAAACTCGATCGCCGTATGGGCGAGAACATCTGGGGCCGTCCCAAGTCCCCGGTGAACAAGCGTGAATACGGCCCCGGCCAGCACGGCCAGCGTCGCAAGGGCAAGGTTTCGGACTTCGGTCTGCAGCTGCGCGCCAAGCAGAAGCTGAAGGGCTATTACGGCGACGTCACCGAGAAGCAGTTCCGCGCATGCTACCATGAAGCCGCACGGATGAAGGGCGATACCAGCCAGAACCTGATCGGCCTGCTCGAGATGCGTCTCGACATGATCGTGTACCGCGCCAAGTTCGCGCCGACGATCTTCGCCGCGCGTCAGCTCGTCAGCCACGGCCACGTTCGCGTCAATGGCGTGAAGTGCAATGTCGCCTCGCGCCGCGTCTATGCCGGCGAAGAGATCACGCTGGGTTCGAAGGCGCAGGAAATGGCGCTGGTCATGGAAGCCCAGACCCTCGCCGAGCGCGAGATCCCCGATTACGTCGCCCCCGACGGCGGCGCCAAGGTCACCTTCACGCGCGTTCCGACGCTCGACGAAGTGCCTTACCCGGTGAAGATGGAACCGAACCTGGTGGTCGAGTTCTACTCGCGCTGATCGAGATGTAGCGCAGCTACATCGAGAACGTTCAGCGCGATCGGCCGGCGGCGCTACGGCGCCGACCGACGACACGGGCTTTGCCCGTTTCCGATCCAGCAAAACGCAAAAGGGCGGCCCGCAAGGCCGCCCTTTTCGTTTAACGCACCCGACCGGCTCATGCGTCCCCGGCACAGCACGTCCGCCGACAAAGCTTGCGGAACGTGCCTCCGCCACGATCCGCAGTCGGACCGGGCAGGGGATCACCTCACGCGCTCCACCGCAAACCGAGCGTCAGCCGGGGACCGATCGCATCACGGCGCCGGCACCGCCGCCGGTAGCAGCACCAGCGTCTTGCGCAGGAACCCGTCCATCTTGTCGAGCATCTCGGCGCGGACGCCATTATCCTCAAGCTGATGATCGAGCCCGTGGAACTCGGTATAATCGACCGGCTTGCCGGCGCCTTTCAGCCGCCCCGCCATCAGCCGCGACTCAGCGACGGTTACGTTGCGATCCTGATCGCCATGGAACAGCAGCACCGGCGCGGCGAAACGATCGGCATGTTGCGCGGGCGAGCCGGAGGCGACGTGCGGACCATGGCCGATCTGCGCATCGACGATCGGGAAGCTGGTGAACTCGCGCCACTCCTGCCGTAAATTTTCCAGATCGGTCACCGGCGCGACCGCGACGATGGCCTTGAACAGGTGCGGATCGACCACGGCGGATTGCAGCGCGGCATAACCACCGTAGGACCAGCCCACGATCGCCAGCTTGGCGGGGTCGGCGATACCCTGCTTGACCAGCCAGCGCCCGCTGTCGTCGACGTCACCGATTGCGATCGGCCACGACTGGAAGCCGTTCTTCTCGAAAAAGGCGGTTCCGTACCCGGTCGAGCCGCGGAAGTTCGGCTGAAGCACGGCATAGCCGCGATTGGCAAAGAACTGCGCAAGCCAGTCGAAGCCCCATTCGTCGCGCGCGTCCGGCCCGCCATGCGGCATGACGATCGCGGGCAGGCCCTTGCCGGTGCTGCCCGGCGGCAGGGTGAGGTAGGCGGGCAGCGCGGTGCCATCGGCGGCGGTGACGGTGATCGGCTTGACCGTTGCCAGCGGCGTCTTGGCGAGCGCCTGCCGGACCGCCATCAGTTCGGCCAGCTTGTGGGTGGCCTTGTCGTAGAGATAATACCGGCCGGGATCGACGTCACTGCCGGCGAAGATCACCAGTTTGCTTTCATCTGCTGTCGCATCGACGACGTTGACCAGCGGCAGACCCGGCAGTGCCTTCGACAAGGCCGCGGACAGCTTGGCGAGTTCCGGATCGAGATACACCGTCTGCCGCTTGTCCGTCGCGAAGCTGACGCCGACGATGCGGTTCTGCCGGCCGACGGAGACGAGATCGTCCACATCCACGTCGGGACGGGCGAGCACGACGTCGCGCTTCAGCGATCCGTCGAGCGCGACCGAGTAGAGCGCGGTGCGGCCATCGACCGTATCGAAGCCGTAAGCGACGTTCTTGTCACGATCGACCGCGACAGGATTGAACCCGGTGCTGACGCTGCCGGTCTGCTTGATCGTGCCGAGCGGCTTCCACTGCCGACTATCGGGCGTGCGATACAGGACGTTGAGCGTGTCCTTCATATAACCGGTGTGGGTTGCGCTGCGCACTTCCATGATGCGCACCGTGCCGTGACCGTCGCTGATATAGGTTTCGGCATCGCCGCGCGGCGGCTCGACGTTGACGTGCTTCAAGGTGACGGTGTCGACCCGGTCGACGCCGAGGCCCTCCTGCGTCTGCGCGAGCATGCTGCCGGTCGTGGATTCGAGCATATAGGCATGTGTCATCAACACGCTGCCGTCGGCGTTGCCGGCCTGCCAGTCGATCACTTCGCCGCCGCGATTGGCGATGCCAAGCGTACGATCGGAGGTGCGTGCGCTCAGCATGGTCAGCCGCTTGCCGTCCGCATCGAACGCGACGATGCGGGTGTAGGGCAGCAGATACCGGCCATCGTCCAGGATCATGTAGATGTTGCAGACCAGCCGGGTATCGGTGGCCCAGTGACACGACCGCAACCGCTCCGGGCTGCCCGACGATGACATGACGCCTTTGAGCTCACCGGTGGCGACGGTCGCCACGATGAGCGCGGCGCCACGACCGGCCGCGGGCGCGACGTACGCGATCCGTTTGCCATCAGGCGAGATGCTGATCTGCTGAACGTCCTCGCGCGCGCCGAACCGCGTCGCGGCATCACTCGCCGCACCTGCCTGTGTGGCGAGCGACATCAGGGCCATAAACGCCCAAATCTTTCGTTTCATTCTACCCCCCTAAACCGTCCCCGTTTCTAGGCTAGCTGCGGGCGCGCAGCCCGTAAAGCGCGCCCAAGGCTATCTCAACAACGGGGACGGTTTCACGTGGAACGAAGCTGCTGCCTCAGCGCGGTGCGACCGACAGTTTGAAGATCATCTCGCTATGGTACGGCTTGCCGGGATCGACACGCGCCGAGACGAAGTCGGGATGGTTCGGCGAGTCCGGGAACTTCTGCGGCTCGAGCGAGACCGAGTCGCCCATCCGGTAGACGTGGCCATGCTTGCCGACGAACGTGCCGTCGAGGAAATTGCCGGTGTAGAATTGCACGCCCGGCTCGGTGCTCAGCACCTCCAGCACGCGGCCCGAGACCGGGTCTTCCAGCCGCGCGGCGAGCTGCGGCGTGGCGGTGAGCCCCTTGTCGAGCGCGAAATTATGATCGTAGCCTTGCCCGAAGCGGATCTGCTCGTCGCGGCCGTCGCGGATGCCCTCGGCGATGACGCGGGGTGCGCGGAAGTCGAACACGGTGCCGTCGACCGGCCGGCGCTCTCCGGTCGGGATCAGGTGCGCGTCGACCGGGGTGTACGCCTTGGCGGGGATCATCAGCGTGTGGAAGGTCGCGCCGGCCGGTGCGCCTTCGCCGGCAAGATTGAAGAAGCTGTGGTTGGTCATGTTGACGACGGTTGGCTTGGTGGTCTTCGCATCATAGCTGACCTTCAGCGCGCCGCTCTCGTCGAGCGCATAGGTGACGGTCGCGTCGAGCGCACCGGGGTAGCCGGCGTCGCCGTCCGGGCTCGAATAGGCGAGCACTACCGACGCGGTCGGGCCTGATTTGACCGAGACGATCTTCCAGACCTGCTTGTCGAAACCCTTGCCGCCACCATGCAGCGAATTGACCTTGTCGTTGAGCGGCAGCTGGTAGGTCTTGCCGTCGAGCGTGAACTTGCCGCCGGCGATGCGGTTGGCGTAACGGCCGATCGTCGCGCCGAAGTAATTGGGGTGGCTCTGGTACGTCGCCGCATCGTCATAGCCGAGCGCGATGTCGGCGAGCTTGCCGTCGCGATCGGGTGCGATCAGCGACTGGAGCGTCGCGCCGTAGCTGAGGATGCGCGCGGAAACGCCGTGTCCGTTGGAGAGCGTCACCGCCTCGACCGCGGCTCCGTCGGCAAGCTTGCCCGCCGCCTCACGCCTCGCGTCGGCTGCGTTCGCCGCATACGGAGTGAAGGCGGTCGCCACGGCAAGAGCCGCCACGCCGGCGCGCCAGATATTCAGCATCCTCTGAGTCCCTTCCTGGGGCGCCAGCGATGCGGCGCCTTCTGCGCGCACGGTATAGTCGGACAAGAATTGACAGGGCAAGGCCCTGCTGCCGCGTTCAACCGGTTGTTTATGCGAAGTTCTGCATGGCGCTTGCGGTGTCCTCCAGCGCAAGGTCGACCAATATGCGCATCGCCGCGTTGGCGGCGGCCGCGTCGCCGGCGGCGATCGCTTCATAGACGCGGGCGTGATCGGGAATCGGGTTGCGCGGCAGTTCGCGCGCGCGTTGCTTGTACTGCGTCGTCCAGCTCACCGCCGTGCCGATGCTGGCGGCGAGCACCATCATCGCATCGTTGCGGGTGGCGCGCAGGATCGCATCGTGGAAGTCGCGATCGGCAGCGCGGCCCGCCTCGGTGGCGAGCGAATGGCGGCGCATCCGGCCAAGCGCGTCCTTGAGGATGCGCAGATCGTCGCGGTCGCGCCGCTCCGCCGCAAAGCCCGCCGCCGCCGGTTCCACCACCGCGCGCAGTTCGAACAGGTTGCGGACGAACTGCGCGTCCGGCTCGCCCGCGAACGCCCAGGTCAGCACGTCGGGATCGAGCAGGTTCCAGCGTGCGCGCGGCAGGACGCGGGTGCCCGCCTTGGGGCGGCTCTCGACCAGCCCCTTGGCGGCAAGCGCGCGGATCGCCTCGCGGTAGGCACCGCGCGATACGTCGAGCGCCTCGGAAAAATCCACCTCGCTCGACAGAATGTCGCCCGGTGCATAGGCGCCCGATACGATGGCTATGCCGATCTTGTGCGCGATTGCGCCGTTCAGCCGGCGTCCGGTGCCGCGCGGCGTGCGTTCTACGGCCGCGGCTTCCACGCCTTCGTCCTTTTCGGTCATCCGTGTCTCCTGCCGCCAGCCGTACCAGCCGTTTCGCCGTTTCAAAACGAAAGATTGCATTGCCCGCGTAGCAAAAATAAGTAGGAGTAATCGGGAGGCGGACACCAACGACCTGAACCTGGCGGCGCAGCACGGTTGCGAAGTCCGGTGGCTTTTCGCGGTGTACCGGCTTGATTCGACAGCAGAACGCGCTGGGCGCGCGCACGGAAGAGAGGATTGATCGCATGGCGCTTCGCCTGTTGCAGCACCGTACCGCATCCGGCACGCGATCGGTGATCGCCGCTGATGGTGATCGCGCAGCGTTCGTCAACGGGGTCGAATCGGTCCGCGCACTGGCGCTGAAGGCGATCGAGAGCGGCACCGGACTGGCGGGCGCGGTAGCGGCGCTGGGCACCGGCGACACCGTCGATCTGGCCGCAGCGTTCGCGGCCGGCGAGATCATCGCGCCGATCGACCATGACGACAGCGCGCACATGATTCTGGCCGGCACCGGGCTCACCCACCTTGGTTCGGCCGAGGGGCGCGACAAGATGCACAAGGCCGCCGCCGCTGCCGAGACCCTCACCGATTCGATGCGAATGTTCCAGGAGGGCGTTGCCGGCGGCAAGCCCGCTGCCGGCGCGGAAGGCCAGCAGCCGGAATGGTTCTACAAGGGCGACGGTTCGCAACTCGTCGCGCCGGGTGCGCCGCTGGAAATGCCGGCATTCGCCAAGGACGGCGGCGAGGAGCCCGAGCTTGCCGGCATCTACCTGATCGGGCCGGACGGTACGCCGTTCCGGCTCGGCATCTGCCTCGCCAACGAATTCAGCGATCATGTGACCGAGCGGCACAATTACCTGTGGCTGGCACACTCCAAGCTGCGGCAGGCGTCGCTCGGCCCGGAACTGCTGGTCGGCGCGCTGCCCGATCACGTCGAGGGCACCAGCCGCATCGTGCGCGATGGCGAGACGCTGTGGGAGGAACCGTTCCTGTCGGGCGAGGCGAACATGTCGCACAGCTTCGCCAATCTCGAACATCATCACTTCAAATACGACCTGTTCCGCCGCCCGGGCGACGTGCACGTGCATTTCTTCGGCACCGCCACGCTGTCGTTCAGCGCGGGGGTGCAAACGCAAGTGGGTGACGTGTTCGAGATTGCGGCGGCCCCGTTCACGCTGCCGCTGCGCAACCCGCTCGCCCGTGCCGAGCCAAAGCCGGCAGTCGTCAAGGCGCTCTGACCCCGTGGACCCGATCCGCATCGCCATCGTCGGCATGGGCAAGATCGCGCGCGACCAGCATCTGCCCGCGATCCTGGGCGAAGGTGCGTTCAGCCTCGCCGCCACGGTGAGTCCGCTTGCGGAGCAGAACGTCGAGGGTGTGCCGCACTGCGTCAGCCTGGACGCGCTGCTGGCGGACGGGCCGGCGGTGGATGCGATCGCGCTCTGCACGCCACCGCAGGTGCGCTACGATCTTGCCGCGCAGGCGCTGTCGCGGGGCATTCACGTCTTTCTGGAAAAACCACCGGGCGCGACACTCGCCGAAGTCGATGCGCTGAAGGCGCAGGCCGCCGAGACCGGCGTGACGGTGTTCGCGGCGTGGCACTCGCGTTTCGCTGCCGGGGTGGCGCCGGCGCGGGCATGGCTGGCGGAACGGCGGATCGACAGCGTGTCGATCGTGTGGCGCGAGGACGTGCGCGTCTGGCATCCGGGGCAGGCCTGGATCTGGGAGCCGGGTGGTCTCGGCGTGTTCGATCCCGGCATCAACGCGCTGTCGATCGTGACGCATATCCTGCCACGCCCGTTCTTCCTGCGCTCCGGCACGCTCGCGATCCCGTCCAACCGCGCCGCGCCGATCGCCGCCGATCTCACCTTTTGCGATACGGCCGGCACGATGATCCATCTCGATCTCGACTGGCGGCAGACGGGGCCGCAGCGCTGGGACATCGTCGTCGAAACCGACGCCGGCACCTGCACGCTTTCGAACGGCGGCGCGGTGCTGACGCTGCCGAGTGGGACAGATCATGCCGAGGATCGCGAATATTCCGGCCTCTATGCGCGCTTCGCCACGCTGGTAAGAACCGGAGGCAGCGAGATCGATACAAGCCCGCTCAAGCTCGTCGCCGATGCATATCTGCGCGCACGACGCGAGAGCGTAGAACCATTCAACGATTAAAACTGGGAGGATGACAATGCGGAAGTTCCTGCAGATGATGCTGACCGGCGTGGCGCTGGTCGCCGGCGCCACCGGCGGCATGGCGCAACAATCGGTGCCGTTGACCGAGACGCCGCCACCGGCGGGCACCGCCACCGTGACGCTGCATGCCGACACGCCCGGCCCGGTCTATGATCGGCGCATCTTCACCCAGTTCGCCGAACACCTCGGCAACGGCATCTATGGCGGCCTGTGGGTCGGCACGAACTCAAAGATCCCCAATACGCACGGCTTCCGCAACGACGTGGTCGGTGCGCTCAAGCAGCTCGGCGTGCCGGTGGTGCGCTGGCCGGGCGGGTGTTTCGCCGATGAATATCACTGGCGGGAAGGTATCGGCGCGGCCGCCAAGCGCCCGGTCAAGGTCAACACGCACTGGGGCGGCGTGACCGAACCCAATGCGGTCGGCACGCATGAGTTCATGGAGCTGATGGACCAGCTCGGGTCCGAACCGTACATCTCCGGCAACGTCGGCAACGGCACCCCGCGCGAAATGGCGGAGTGGGTCGAGTACATGACCGCGCCGGCCGGCAGCCTCGCCGACGAACGCGCCAAGAACGGCCACAAGGCGCCTTGGAAGGTGCCGCTGTTCGGCGTGGGCAACGAACTGTGGGGCTGCGGCGGCAACATGCGCGCGGAATATGCCGCCGACGAGACCAAGCGCTACGCGACCTTCATCGTCGCGCCCGAAGGCACCAAGATCGTCAAGATCGCGTCCGGCGCCAACGGCGACGATTACAACTGGACCGAGACGATGATGCGCGACGCCGCCGGGCAGATCGACGGCGTGTCGCTGCATTACTATACCGTGCCCGGCGGCGGTGGCTGGCCGCCCAAGGCCTCCTCGACGCAGTTCGACGAAGCGGGCTGGGCGGAGACGCTGTACCAGACCGAGCGCATGGAGGAGCTGGTCAGCAAGCACGCTGCCGTGATGGACAAATACGATCCCAAGAAGCGCGTCTTCCTGGCGGTCGACGAGTGGGGCACCTGGTACAAGGCGGATCCGGGCACCAACCCCGGCTTCCTGCGCCAGCAGAACACGCTGCGCGACGCGCTGGTGGCGTCGATCAACCTCGACATCTTCGCACACCATGCCGACCGCGTGCGGGTGTCGGCGATCGCGCAGATGGTCAACGTGCTTCAGGCGATGATCCTCACCGAAGGCGACAAGATGGTGAAGACGCCGACCTACTACGTCTACCAGATGTACAAGCCGTACATGGACGCGACGGTGCTGCCGCTCGACATCAAGTCGCCGTGGTACGGCAAGGACAAATGGACGATGCCGCAGGTCAGCGCATCGGCGGTGCGGGACAAGGCGGGCAAGGTCCATGTCGCGCTGTCCAACCTCAACCCGAACCAGCCGATCACGATCAGCGTCGGGCTTACCGGCCTCACGGCGAGCGCGGTGTCTGGCCAGATCCTCACCGCCGGGGCGATGAACGCGTATAACGACTTCAACGCGCCGAACGCGGTGGCTCCGGCTGCCTTCACCGGTGCGCGGATCGACGGTTCGACGCTCAGCGTTGCGCTGCCGGCGAAGTCGGTTGTGATGCTCGACCTGCAATAAGCGGTCGATAGACAGGAGAAGACCATGCGGAGAGCCGTTCTCGGCATGGCGGCGCTGGCACTCGCAGGAATTGCGAGTGCCCAGCAGCCGCCGGCACCCACGGGTGCCACGCTCAACAGCCGGCTGAGCGGCGATCTGGTGCCGACGCATGACCCGGTGATCGCGAAGGAACGCGGCACCTATTACGTGTTCGGCACCGGCCTGTCGGCGAAGACCTCGCCCGATCTGGTGCACTGGACGAAGGCGACACCCCCGCTCACCGCGCTGCCCGATTGGGCGACGAAGGCGGTGCCGGGGGCGAAGGGGATGTGGGCGCCCGACATCGCGCTCGTGAACGGGCGCTGGCGTTTGTATTATGCGGTGTCGACGTTCGGTTCGAACCGGTCCGCGATCGGGCTGGCCACCAGCGCGACGCTCGATCCGGCGGCACCGGGCTATGGCTGGCGCGACGAGGGGCTGGTGCTGATGTCGACGGCCGCCAACGATTACAACGCGATCGACCCGAACCTCGCGATCGACGCGGACGGGCGGCAGTGGCTGAGCTTCGGAAGCTTCTGGAGCGGGCTGAAGCTGGTCGAGCTTGACCCGAAAACCGGCAAGCCGCTCCACCCCGCCGCCGCGCCGATCGCGATCGCGCACCGGCCGGCACCCGCCGGTGCGCCTGCTCCGGTCGAGGCGCCGTTCATCATCAGGCACGGCGGTGCCTATTGGCTGTTCGCGAGTTACGACTATTGCTGCAAGGGCGTGAACAGCACCTATTACACGGTCGTCAGCCGATCGAAGGCGATCACCGGCCCTTATCTCGGCAGGGACGGCAGCAGCATGTTGAACGGCGGCGGCACCGTGTTCCTGCGTGCGGACCTGCCCGAGAAGGGTCGGTTCCGCGGGCCGGGGCATCCCGGCTTCCTGCACGATACCGACGGCAAGGATTATGTCGCCTACCACGCCTATGACAAAGACAAGAATGGCGCCCCGACGCTCCGGATCGCCCCGATCCGCTGGGGCGCCGACGGCTGGCCGCAAGCGGAGGATTGAATCATGACCAACGTGACACGACGCGGCTTCGTCGGCGCTACCGCTGCGCTTGCCGCTACGCCAGCGCTGGCGCGCCTCGCGCCGAAGCCGATCATTACCAACCCGCTGGTGAAGAACCGCGCCGACGCGCAGGTCTTCCGCCATACCGACGGCAATTATTACATGACCGGATCGGTGCCCGAGTACGACCGGCTCGTGCTGCGCCGCTCGCGGACGATCGCCGGCCTTTCCACCGCGCCGGAACGGGTGCTGTGGCGGCATGAGAAGACCGGGCCGATGTCGGGCTTCATCTGGGCGCCCGAACTGCATCTCGTCGATGGCCGCTGGACGATGTATTACGCCGCCGGACCGAGCGGCGGTGGCGACGACGTGTTCCACATCCGCACCTACGCCGTGGTCTGCGACGGGCCGGACCCGATGACCGGCAGCTGGAAGGTACTCGGCCAGCTTCAGACCGACTGGGACAGCTTCACGCTCGATTCGACCTCGTTCGTCCACAAGGGCCAGCGCTATCTCGCCTGGGCGCAGCGCGAGCCGGGCATCGACACCAACAGCAACCTGTATCTCGCGCCGCTCAAGACGCCGTTGACGCTCGCCGCCAAGCAGGTGCGGCTGTCGGTGCCGACGCTCGACTGGGAAGTGCGGGGCTACAAGGTGAACGAGGCGCCCGCCGTGCTGGCGCGCCACGGCCGGTTGTTCATGACCTACTCGGCCAGCGCGACCGACGCGCGCTACTGCATGGGCATGCTCACCTGCCGCGACGACGCCGACATCATGGACGCAGGCAACTGGTCGAAATCGCCGGTGCCGGTGTTCAAGTCGTCGCCCGAGCACAAGGTGTTCGGCCCCGGGCACAACAGCTTCACCACCGACGAGCGCGGCCGCGACATGCTGGTCTATCACGCGCGCGATTATGCCGAGATCAAGGGCGATCCGCTGTTCGACCCCAACCGGCACACCCGCGTCCAGCCGTTCCGCTACACGGCGGACGGCGTGCCCGACTTCGGCGTGCCGGTCGCCAACGGTCCGTTGCGCGCGTGAGCGGGGTCGGCCGCCGCGAACTGCTCGCCGCCGGGGTCGCGGCTGCGGCGCTGCCGGCGGTCGCCGGTGCGGCGGAGCGGGCCAGGCCCTCGCTCGCGCCGCGCCCGCCGATGGGGTGGAACAGTTGGAACAGCTTCGCCACCACGATCACCGAGGCGCAGGCGTTAGAGACCGCGCGGATCATGGCGGCCAAACTGCTGCCGGCCGGCTACGACGTCTTCACCGTCGATATCCAATGGTACGAGCCGGACGCGAGCAGCTACACCTACAGCGCCAAGCCGATGCCGACGATGGACGGCAACGGCCGGGTGCTGCCCGCGCCCAACCGCTTTCCCTCCGCCGCGAACGGGCAGGGGTTCGCGAGCCTGGCGGCGAAGGTCCACGCGCTGGGCCTGCGCTTCGGCATCCACGTCATGCGCGGCATTCCGCGCCTCGCGGTCGAGCGTAACCTGCCGGTGCTCGGCACGCCGTACCACGCACGCGACATCGCCGACGTGACGAGCGTGTGCCCGTGGAACCCCGACATGTACGGTGTCGACATGCGCAAACCCGGCGCGCAGGCCTATTACGACAGCGTGTACGCGCAATATGCGCGCTGGGGCGTCGATTTCGTCAAGGTCGACGACATGAGCCGCCCTTATGACGCGCATGCACCCGAGATCGAAGCCGTCGCGCTGGCGATCAAACGGTCCGGCCGGCCGATGATCCTCAGCCTTTCACCCGGCGAAACCCCGCTCGTCCGCGCCGATCACGTCCGCCGCCATGCCGAGATGTGGCGCATCGCCGACGATTTCTGGGACGAATGGCCGCAACTGGAGGCGCAGTTCACCCGGCTGGAGAACTGGAGTCCGTATGCCGGCAACGGCCGCTGGCCGGATGGCGACATGCTGCCGCTTGGCCGGCTCGCGCTCGGCGCGCGCGATACGCGCTTCACGCCTGACGAGCAGCGTACGCTGATGACCTTGTGGTCGATCGCGCGCTCGCCGCTGATCATGGGTGGCGATCTGCGCCATCTCGACGCCGCCACGCTCGCGCTGCTCATCAACCCCGAGGTGATCGCGGTCAACCAGGCGAGCAGCGGCAATCGCCCGCATATCCTCGAGGACGGCACGCGGATCTGGAGCGCGGCGGCGCCCGGCAGGGGATATTACGTCGCGCTGTTCAACACCTCGAAGGCGGAGCGGCGCGTTGCGTTGCCATTCGACAGGCTTGGCATCGCGGGTCCTGCGAACGTGCGCGATCTATGGGCGCGTGCCCCGCTCGGTCAGATGCGCGGCGCGGTCACCAGAGAGGTACCCGCCCACGGCGCAGCCTTGTTAAAGGTTGAGGCTGACAACTAATACTCCGACTTAAGCTGACATATTATAAGCGATCACACAGTATGTTGTGAGCGCATGGTAACTTTTGCGTCACACTTCCGCAAAATTGCGCTGATCCGCTTGACGGAGCGGTGCGACAGCGGCAAATGCCTCTAATTATTTGTTGGACTAATGACCGCAAAGAACGGTCTGTAGAGGGGATGTGACATGGCTACGAATCGCACGATCCTTGGCACGGTTTTGGTTTTGGCGCTGCTCGCCGGCGGCCCTGCCTATGCCCAGAGCACCACGCCGTCGAGCGACGGCGGCACCACCGCCGCGACCGGGGACAACACCGCCGCGCCGACCGATACGGCGATCCCTTCGAGCAACCCGGACACCGACGATATCGTCGTGAAGGGCGTGCGCGCGTCGATCGTCGGCGCGCTCAACATACGCAAGAATTCCACGCAGATCGTCGACTCGATCGTCGCGGAAGATGTCGGCAAACTGCCCGACAACAATGTGATCGAGGCGCTTCAGCGCGTGACCGGCGTGCAGGTGACCAATCGCAGCGGCGGCGAGGCGGCGGGCATTTCCATTCGCGGCCTGCCCGACGCACTCACCACGCTCAACGGCCGCAACATCTTCACCGCTGCCGGCCAGTCCTTCTCGTTGCAGGATATTTCGGCAAACCTCATCAAGTCGGTCGACGTCTACAAGACGCGCGCCGCCGATCAGATCGAGACCGGCCTCGCAGGCCAGGTCGACGTAAAGACGCGTCGTCCGTTCGACTTCGACGGCTTCGCCATCTCCGGCCTCGCGCGCGGCATCTACAACGAGCAGGCCGACAGCTATAATCCCAACGCCGCGCTGCTCGTCAGCGATCGTTGGGAGACCGGCATCGGCGATATCGGCGTGCTGGTGAACGGCAGTTACAGCAAGACCAACTACCGCGACATGACGACGACGGCCGGCGCGCTCGTGCCGTTCGCGACGCTCAACCCGGCGGCGGGCACCGGCCTCGTGCCGTTCCAGCGCATCTTCCCGGCGGCGACCGACCCGATCACCGGCGCATTCATCACCGCGCCGGGGCAGGGCGCATGGCAGGTCGGCACCGATGCCGGTCTGGCGACGGCGCCCGGCTCGTCGATGCTGGTCAACGGCGTGTCCACGCCATACGTCCTCTCGCGCGATGCGGTGTTCAGCTCCGACCTGTACGGCCGGCGCGAGCGGCCGTCCGCCAACATCGCGTTCCAGTGGGCGCCGAACAGCAGCTCGGTCTATACCGCCGAGGCGTTCTACTCGGGCTTCCGCGGCAATACCTTCAACAGCCTGCAATTCAGCTTCGTCGATTTCTGGGACAACCCGCAGGCACCGACGCTGTATGACGGCACCAACATCGTGAAGTCGCGCGTCGCCAACAACGTCTACGGCTTCAACAGCGGCGACTACACCCAGAACAAGACCGACAGCTTCGTCTATGCCCTGAACGGCAAGTGGGACGTGGCCGGTGGGCGCGGCAAGATCGTCGGCGACATCGCGTATCAGACCAGCACCTACAACACGTCGTTCATCGCGATGCGGACCGAGCGCACCGCCGACCAGATCAACGTCGATTTCAACAATGGCGGCGGCATTCCGTCCTATCATTTCCGCGACGATACGCTGTTGACCAACCCGGCGATCTGGAACGTCGCGCAGCTGTACGACAATGCCGAGCGTGATCACGGCAGCGCGATCACCGCGACGCTCGACGGCGAATACACCTGGGACAGCGGCTTCCTGCGCCGTATCAAGGGTGGCTGGCGTATCGATGATCGCAAGGCGGAGGTTTCGACCCGCACGCAGGACGCCGCCAACCTCGGCGTGCCGCTGTCGTCGCTTGCTGACGGCGCGACCTTCACCAACTCCGGCTTCTTCGATGGTCGCGCCGACGTGCCGAGCAGCTGGGTACTCGCCAACGGCTATTGGCTGAACGCCAATGCCGACACGGTGCGTTCGCTCTACAAGCTCAAGACGTCGGACCAGTTGACGCTCGGCCGCGTCTTCCAGACCGACGAAGTGACGATGGCCGCCTATGCGATGGCGGATGGCGAGCTGTCGATCTTCGGCCGGCCGCTCCAGATCGAAGCTGGCGTGCGCTACGTCACGGTCGATACCAATTCGCAATTCTTCAACCGTCTCGACAATTTCTCCGAAACCGACGCGTCGGTCGGCACCAGCAAATTCCTGCCGAGCGCGACGTTGCGCTACGAGATCACCAACAAACTGCGGCTGCGCGCCAATTTCGGCGAGACGCTGCGCCGCCCGAACTACACCGATCTCAACCCGAACTATACGCTGACGGGTGATCTCACCAACGTCGGCTACGGGTCGGGTACCGCCGGCACCGCCAGCCTGCGGCCGACCCAGTCGAAGAACTACGACGTCGCGCTGGAATGGTATTTCGACCGCGACAGCGCGATCACCGTCACTGGCTTCCGTCGCGAGATCGACGGGCTGGTGGTGCCGGTCACGCAGATCGAGAACATACCCAACAACGGCATCGTCGCGGGCGCGACCAACAATTTCGCCATTACGCGGCCGCTCAACGCGTCGAACGGCGTGCTGAAGGGCGTCGAGGTCGGCGTCACCTACTTCCCGCACTATCTGCCGGGGCCGCTCGACGGGCTAGGTTTCGTCGGCAGCCTGACCGTACTCGATTCGACGCAGAACATTCCGCAGTTCGATGCCAAGGGCACGCTGATCGGCCAGTTCCAGTCGCCGTTCTTCGGCGTGTCGAAACTGTCGTATAACGCAACGCTGGCTTACGATCGCGGGCCGATCGGCGCGCGCGTGTCGTACGTGTGGCGCAAGGAGTTCCTCGCCAACAACGAGGCGCGGCTGTTCGCCAATCCGATCGGCGTGTGGCGTTCGCCCGAGAAGAGCCTCGACGTGCAGCTCACCTATGCGCTCACCAAGCGGCTCGGCGTGACGTTCGATGCGACCAACCTGACCAACTCGACGCAGCAGACCTACTACAAGTTCGGCGATGCCGGTGGTCCGGTTACCGACAATCTCGGCACCACCCTGTTGGCGCGTACCTTCGCGCTCGGCGTGCGGTACGGGTTCCGGTAATGCTCGCGCGATCCGGCCGCCGTCGTTCCCTCTCCGGAGCGATCGGTCGTGCCGGATCGTCCTTGCGGGCGCTGCGCACGACGTTGCTGTGCGCGGCGCCCATGTTGCTGGCGGCAGCGGCTCCGTCGCCCACGCCGCCGGAGCTGCCGCGCGATGCGATCCTGCAGCAGCGTTACGGCAATGATGCCGATTGGTACCGCGACCGCATCCCGCTGTTCGACAGTTCCGACGCGACGCTGAACGCGGTCTATTACTATCGCTGGCAGGTGTTCCGCGCTCACCAGCGCGATCTCGGCACGAAGGGCTTCATCTCAACCGAATTCCTCAACGACGTCGGTTGGCAGCGCGAGCCGTATGCCAGCCTCAACGACGCCACCGCCTTCCACATCGCCGAAGGCCGCTGGCTGCGCGACCGCCGCTTCGCCGACGATTACCTGCGCTTTCTCTATCTCGACGGCGGCAACGACCGGCATTTCAGCGAGGCGATCGCCGATGCCGCCTGGGGCCGCTATCTGGTCGATCACGACAGCCAGGCCGCGCTCGCGCTGCTGCCGGCGATGCGCCAGACCTATGGCCTGTGGGACGACAAGTTCGATTTCACCAAGGGGCTGTACTGGATCGAGCCGCTGCTCGACGCGACCGAATACACCGTTTCCTCGATCGACGCGTCCGGCGGCAAGGACGGCTTTCGTGGCGGCGATGCGTTCCGCCCGTCGATCAACAGCTTTCAATATGCCAATGCGGTGGCGATCAGCCGCTTCGCCGCGCTTGCGGGGGATGACGCCACCGCCGCCGATTATGCCGCCCGCGCGGCGCGGCTGAAGGCGCGCGTGCTCGATGCGCTGTGGAGCGACAAGCAAGGCCATTTCATCGACCGCTACAAGGTCGACAACCAATATGTGCATTACTGGGACCAGATCCGCGCGCGCGAACTGGTCGGCTATCTGCCGTGGACGTTCGGCCTGCTCGGCGCAGAGCCGAAATATGACGGCGCGTGGAAGCACATCCTCGCCGCCGACCAGCTCGGCGGGCCGGCGGGCCTGCGCACCACCGAGCCGAGCTACCAATATTACATGCGGCAATATCGCTACGATACGCCGACCGGCTTGCGCGAATGCCAGTGGAACGGCCCGGTCTGGCCGTTCCAGACGACGCAGGTGCTGACCGGCCTCGCCAACCGCCTCCACGCCGGGCCGGACGGCGCGATCGGGCGCGGCGATTACCTGCGGCTGCTGCGGCAATATGCGCGCCTGCATTACCAGGGCAGCAAGCTCGATCTGGAGGAGGATTACGATCCCGCCACCGGCAAGCCGATCGTCGGCCTGCCGCGCAGCCACCATTATTTCCACAGCGGCTTCGACGATCTGGTCATCTCCGGCCTCGCCGGGATCGAGCCGCAGGCGGACGACAGCGTGGTGATCGATCCGCTGCTGCCGGTGAACGACCGCAGCAGGGATCGGTTGCGGTGGTTCGCGGTGCAGGACGTGCCGTATCACGGCCGCCTGCTGTCGGTGTTCTACGATGCCGATGGGCGGCATTATCGCGGGCGGGCGGGCTTAAGCGTCTATCTCGACGGCGTGCTGGCCGCGTCGCGCGCGCACCTCGGCAAGCTGGTGGTGCCGGTTCCCGCCGCGCCGAACCCCGCGATCGTCCGGCCGCGCGCGCAATCGATCAGCCTCGTCCGCAGCGAATTCCCCAAGCCGACCGCATCGAGCGGCACCGACCCCGAACGGTTGCACCAGGGCATCGACGGGCGCGTGTGGTTCATGCCCGAACTGCCGAACGGCTGGGAGTCGACCGGCACCACCCCCGACGAATGGTTCGCGGTAGATTTCGGCAAGCCCGTAACGCTCACCCGCGCGGAACTGTCGTTCTTCGCTGGTGGCACGTTCGCCGCGCCCGACAGCTACGCCCTTGAGTACCAGGCGGACGGCCAATGGCGGCCGCTTCCGACGCAAGGCGGCGCGCCGCGCGCCAACGCAACCGATGCGGTCACCTTCCAGCCGATCCGCACCAATGCGATCCGCCTCGCCATCCGCAAGGCGTCCGGTGCGCAGGTCCGCCTTGCCGAGATGAAGCTGTTCTGATCGCCATCGGTTGCGCGCTTGCGAGCGCGCTGCCAGAACCGCCGGATCACATTTCGGGGGATGTTCATGCGCGCTTCTCTGCTCGGCCTGTCGCTGCTTGCCACGCCTGCGCTTGCGCAGGCGCCCGCCATATCGGTCGACACGCTCAAGACCGTGACGCAGACGCTGTCGTCGGACGCATACGAAGGGCGTAAACCCACCACCCCTGCCGAGGACAAGACCACCGCCTATATCGTCGCGCAGTTCAAGGCGGCGGGGCTGAAGCCGGGCGTGGACGGCGGCTGGTTCCAGAAGGTGCCGCTGGTCGAGATCACCGCCACCAACGTCTCGCCGCTCACCATTACCGGCGGCAGCGCGCCGCTCGCCCTCGCGTTCCGCAGCGACGTGGTGCTGAAAAGCTACCGCGTGGTGCCGCACATCGCGATCACGAACAGTGACGTGGTGTTCGTCGGCTACGGCATCAACGCGCCCGAACGCGGCTGGAACGACTATGCCGGGCTGGACGTGAAGGGGAAGACCGTCGTCATCCTCGTCAACGATCCCGACTGGCAGAGCGCGGCGCGCACTGGCCTGTTCGAGGGCAAGGCGATGACCTATTACGGCCGCTGGACCTACAAATACGAGGAGGCCGCGCGACAGGGCGCTGCCGCCGCGATCATCGTCCATGATACCGAACCCGCCGCCTATGGCTGGGGTGTCGTCCAGTCGAGCAACACCGGCCCGCAGCTCGAACTCGACGAGAAGGGCGATCACATGACCGAGAGCGCGGCGGTCGGCTGGATGCAGCTCGACAAGGCCAAGGTGCTGTTCGCGAGCGCCGGGAAGGACTTCGCCGCGCTGTCCGAAGCGGCGAAGCACAAGGGCTTCCGCGCGGTGCCGCTCGGGGTGAAGGCGTCGGTGTCGTTCGACAACACGATCCGTCGGCAGGCTTCGAAGAACGTCGTTGGCATCCTGTCCGGCAAGACCGCACCGGGCGAATATGTGCTGTACTCCGCGCATTGGGATCACCTCGGCCACTGCGACCCGGTCAAGGGCGACGGCATCTGCAACGGCGCGCTCGACAATGCGAGCGGGGTCGCCGGCCTCGTCGCGCTCGCGCAGGCACAGGTGAAGGCGGGGCCGGCGCGGCGTTCGATCGTGTTCCTGTCGGTGACGGCGGAAGAAGCCGGGCTGCTCGGCTCGCGTTATTATGCCGAGCATCCGGTGTATCCGCTTGGGGCCACGGTCGGCGGCGTCAACATGGACGTGCTCAACGTGAAGGGCCGCACCCATGATTTCGAGATCACCGGCGCGGGCAAGTCCGAGCTTGAGGACAGGATGAAGGCGCTGGTCGAGGCGCAGGGCAGGGTGGTCAAGCCCGAACCCAACCCCGAACGCGGCAGCTACTTCCGCTCGGACCATTTCAGCTTCGCCAAACTGGGCGTGCCGATGTTCGACGGTGGAGCCGGCGAGGATCTGCTGGTCGGCGGCGAGGCGGCGGGCCATGCCGCCACCCTCGATTACATCGCCAACCATTACCACAAACCGCAGGACGAGTATGATCCCAAGTGGGACTGGTCAGGCGCGGTCGAGGATCTCACGCTATATTACCGGCTGGGCCGCGAACTCGCCGATGGCGATCAATGGCCCAATTGGTACAAGACCGCCGAATTCCGCGCGATTCGCGATAAGGATCGCGCCGCCGCACACTAGGACCTAGCCATGTCGAACATCGTCCCGCCGCCTGAATGGGCACCGCACAAGGCCGTCTGGATCGGCTTCCCCAGCCACCCCGAACTGTGGGAGGACGATCTCGAACCCGCGCGTGAGGAAGTCGCCGCGTTCGCACGCGCGGTCCATGCCGAGGGCAAGGGCGAACAGGTGATCCTCGTCGCCGCCGACGACGAGGCGGCGCGTGCGGCGGTGCGTGTGGCAGGCGAAATCGCCGAGATCGTCGTGCAGCCGTTCGGCGACATCTGGCTGCGCGATACCGGCCCGATCCTCACCGGCGACGGCGCAGCGCGTGCGTTCCGTTTCAACGGCTGGGGCGGCAAATACGATCTGCCCGGCGACGACGATGTCGGCCTGCGCCTTGCCGGCACGATCGACGTGGCGGTGGAGCGCTGCGACTGGGTGCTGGAAGGCGGCGCGATCGACGGCGACGGCAGCGGCCGTGTCGTCACCACCAAACAGTGCCTGCTCAACCACAACCGCAACCCCGATCTGTCGCAGGACGAGATCGCGGCGCGGCTGAAGAACGATCTCGGTTTTGGCGAGATCGTCTGGCTGGGTGACGGGCTGCTCAACGACCATACCGACGGCCATGTCGACAACCTCGCCCGCTTCGTCGCGCCCGGCGTGGTGGCGATCCCGGAGGCTACTGACAACGATCCGAACTGGCTGGTCTATGCGCAGGCCGCCGATGCTGCGACGGCGGCGGGGCTGGCGGTGACGCGCGTGCCGTCCCCCGGCCGCGTGCTGCGCGACGACGAGGTGATCCCGGCCAGCTACATGAACTTCTACATCGGCAACGCCGCCGTGGTGGTGCCGATGTACGGCGCGCCCAACGACGATGCGGCGGTCGCGGCGATCCAGGCGCTGTTTCCGACGCGTAAAGTGGTCGGCCTGCGCGCCGATGCGATCCTGACCGGCGGCGGCAGCTTCCACTGCATCAGCCAGCAGATCCCGGCCTGATCGTAGCGGCGCACGCCATCATCTGCGCCGCGTCACGGCGTATCGAAGCCGGGCGCCGGTTCGATACGCCCGCTCCGCCACTCAGGACGAACGCAACGCCCGCTCACCCTCGTACATATAGTCGCGCGTGATCGGCAACGCGTGCCGGTTGCGCGCGAACTGAAGCTGGTAGTTGACGAGCCCGCCAAACCGGAACGCCGAGGCCGCGCCAGCCAGATAGAATTGCCACATCCGGTAGAAGGGTTCGTCGTACAGGTCGACGATCGCCTCGCGCGCCGCCACCGTGCGTTCGTACCACGCGTCGAGCGTGTAGGCGTAATGCAGCCGCAACGTCTCCACGTCGGTCATCATCATCCGCAGCCCTTCGTAGGACGCCGCGATTTCGGACAGTGCCGGGTTATAGCCGCCCGGGAAGATATATTTGGTCGTCCACCTGTCGGTGACGCCCGGCTTGCCGGCGCGGCCGATGGTATGGAGCAGCATCACGCCGTCTTCGCTCAGCAGGTCGCGACACTTACGGAAGAACGTGCGGTAGTGCGCCGGGCCGACATGCTCGAACATGCCGACCGAAACGATGCGGTCGAACTTGCCGGTGACGTGGCGGTAATCGATCAGCTCGAACCGCACCTTGTCGGCCGCGCCCGCCTCTTGCGCCCGCCGCCGCGCGACCTTTAGCTGCTCCTCCGAGAGGGTGACGCCGAGCACCTCCGCTCCGGTCTTGGCGTGGAGATACAGCGCCATCCCGCCCCAGCCGCAGCCGATGTCGAGCACGGTCATGCCCGGTCGAAGTGCGAGCTTGGCGGCGATATGCGCCTTCTTGTCGGCCTGTGCCTGTTCGATGCCGTTGGCGGGATCGGTGAAATAGGCGCAGCTATATTGCCGGTCGGCATCGAGGAAGAGATCGTACAGCCGGTCGGACAGATCGTAATGGTGCGCCACGTTGCGCTTTGATCGCTTCGCCATGTTGATGCGGCCGATACGGTGCGTGACTGCCTCGACCGCCCGGCGCATCGGCACCGCGGCGAGGCGGTTCGCGCCCGCTTCCCACGGATCGTTCGAGCTGAGCAGATAGATCAGGTCGCGCACGTCGCCCTGCTCGACGACGAGGCGCCCCTGCATATACGCCTCGCCCGCGCCCAGCGCCGGATCGCGTACGATCGCGGCGGCGGCGCCCTTGTCGGTGAAGCGGATCGTCACTTGCGGAAAGCCGGGTGACGGCGTGCCGAACGTCTTGGTCTTGCCGTCGGCATGGTGGACGGTGAGCTGCCCGCGCTGGACCCGCGCGGCGAGGAACATATCGATCAGAGCCATTGCCGACTCCGTAACGCGTCAAATCCCGGCATACCAATCGTAATCGACATGATCTTCCCAATAGCCACCTTTGCCGAGCCCTATCCCGGCGAGAGAGGCAACCGCGTTAATCTGCGTTATGTACTTGGCGTGCTTGTATCCAAGCTGCCGTTCGACACGCAGCCGCAGCGGCGCGCCGTGGCCGACGTCGAGTACCCGGTCGTTGAGCGCCCAGGCGAGGATGGTCTGCGGGTGAAACGCGTCGACCAGATCGATCGATTCGTAATAAGGCGCGCCGTTGTAGAGGTCCGCACAGGTGAACACGATATAGCGCGCACTATCGCGAATACCCGCCGCCTTCAGCACGGTACCGAGCTGCGGACCGTGCCATTTGCCGATCGCGCTCCACCCCTCCACGCAATCGTGGCGGGTGATCTGCGTGCGCGTCGGCAGGCTGCGTACCTGCGCGAGCGACAGGCTAAGCGGCTTTGCCACCAAACCGCCGATCTTCAGCCGCCAGTGCGCGAAGTTCTCCGCCACCATCGCGGTGTAATCGGGCGTGTTCGGATTGTGCGTACCGTTGACGCGGAAGCGCGGCGACATCTCCGCCGCCGTGAACTCGGGCGCGAGTGCGGCGCGATTGGACAGCGCGCGTTGCAGGCCGCGATTCATGATCTCGCCCGAGAACAGGATCTTCCGGAACGCCGGCACCTCCGCCACCTTGTCGCAGCCGGACAGCAGCAGCCCGGCGCCGGCGGCACTGCCGGCAATCACCGCGCGGCGGGTCAGGATCGTCATGCCACATCCTCCCCCGGTTCCTGGGGCACGCGCCAGCGCCCGGTAATCATCGAGCGGACCTCGTTGATCGGCCCGGCCAGGATCACCAGCGCGAGATGGACGACGATGAAAGCGGTCAGCGCGGCCGCCGCGATGAAATGCACCGACCGCGCCGATTGCCGCCCGCCGAACACATCGAGCAGCCACGGCCACGCCGCGTCCATGCCCGGCGACATGGCGAGCCCGGTCAGGATCATCACCGGGATCAGGATGAAGATGACGCCGACATACGACAGCTTCTGGAAGATGTTGTAGGCGTTCGGATCGGCGGGATCGTGGAAGCGCAGCGCGAGATGCTCGCGCACGTCATGCCACAGGTTCGCCGCCGACAGATCGCGCACCCGCACCCGCACCCGCAGCTTGCGCTGGAAATGCCGGTTAACGACGCTCGTCACCATGTAGCCGAGCAGCCCGAACGCCAGCACCAGCGCAAACAGCAGGTGCCAGCGCCGCGCGATCGCGAGATTGTAATGCGCCGGGATCGTCACGTACGCGGGCCAGTGAATCGTATTGAGCCAAGGATGGTCGAAGTTTGCGCCGTATGCACCCCAATACAGATGCGGATGCGCGTTGAGGATGGTGAGGCCGCTGCCGATCATGATGAACAGCGTCACCGCATTCACCCAATGCCAGATCCGCGTGGCGACGCGGTGGCGGTAGATCGTGCGCGGCGGCGTCGTCATGCGGGTCTCCTGCGCGCGCTCGACCGGAGCGGTACGACGCGGCATAGCGTTTCCGCGCGCGCGGGTGAACCGGCGATGAAGCGCAGGAGACGTGAGCGATGCCCGACCACCATTTCTACGAGCCGGAAAACGGCCATCGCCTCGCGCATGATCCGATGAACGCGATCGTCGGCCCGCGCCCGATCGGGTGGATCAGCACGCGCAGCGCGGCTGGGGTGCGCAATCTCGCGCCGTACAGTTTCTTCAACATGTTCAACTACAAACCGCCGATCATCGGTTTCGCCTCGGTCGGCTGGAAGGACAATGTCGCCAACATCGCCGAGACGGGCGAGTTCGTCTGGAACCTCGCCACCCGCGCGCTCGCCGAGGAGATGAACGCCAGCGCGGCGATGGTCGGCGCGGAGGTCGACGAGTTCGATCTGGCCGGCATCGAAGCGTTGCCATCGCGGTTGGTAAAGCCGGACCGTGTCGCGGCAAGCCCGGTCCAGCTTGAATGCCGCGCGACGCAGACGCTGCGGCTGGAGACCAAGGAGGGCCGCGCGGTCGACACCTGGGTCGTGTTCGGCGAGGTGGTCGGCGTGCATATCGCGCCCGAGATGCTGGACGACGGGGTGTACCAGACCGGCCGCGCCCGCCCGATCCTGCGCGGTGGCGGTCCGGCGGACTATTTCGAGGTGGGCGACGAAAACCTGTTCCGGATGCGCCGCCCCGATCAGCCGTAAGCGCGCACGAAGAATACGATCGTCACCACGCAGGTCACCGCCAGCGTGCCGCCGCGCACCACCCCCGGTAACAGCCGCTTCCCGAGTTTCGCGCCGATCCAGCCACCGAGGATCGCACCGATCAGCATCGGCACGCCCGCGTCCCAGCGCACCAGCCCGGTCGAGACGAACACGATCGCCGCCGCCCCGTTGGCGACGGTGAGCATCAGCGTGCGCGGCGCGAACAGCGCGCGCGGGGTGATGTTGGCGAGCAGGCCGTACGTCGCGGTCAGCATCATGCCAACGCCGCCACCGAAATACCCGCCATAGATGCCGAGCAGCGCCTGCCCGACCACCAGCGCGCGCGGCCCGATCGTGACGACCTTGTGCAGCGCGCTTGCCGCCCTCGGCCCGAACGCGATCACCAACGCGGCGGTGAGCAGCAGCCACGGGATGAGCAGGTCGAAGATGTGGGTCGGCGTCGAGACCAGCAGCAGGCTGCCCGCCAGCCCGCCCACGAAGGTGATCGCCGCCAGCACCCGCACATCGACACCGCCGAGCGGCCCGAGTTCGTCACGGAACCCCCATGCGCTCACCGCCGCGCCGGGCAGGACCGAGACGTTGGAGGTGGCATTGGCGGCATTGGCGGGCAGGCCGAGCGCGATCAGCGCGGGCAAGGTGGCGAACGTACCACCGCCGGCAAGCGCGTTCATGGCGCCGCCGAACACGCCGGCAACGGCGGCAAGGGCTATGCTACCGACGTTCAAGGCGTGGCTCCGCAAGGCTAGAGTATGGCCCTTCGCCGGTGAGGCTGAGGTCCGACGTTAGGGTGCTTTTATCGCGAGCGGTTTCGCCCGTCACGCGTAGTCGTGCGCATTCAGCGTCAGGACGGCGCTGGCGCGACACAGGCGCAGCCTGTGTCGTCGGACCGCGCTGTAGCGCCGCCGGCCGGGCGCGCCTTTTGCTCGCCGTCAGCTTTGCTGACGCTTGCCGGCGCGCCTTACCCCAACGCCGCCTGCTTTTCCTCGGCCAGCCGGTCGAGTTCGGCGCGGCTCTTCTTCTCGCTCGCGGTCTTCAACTGGCCGCATGCTGCATCAATATCGCGCCCGCGCGGGGTGCGTACCGGCGCGGAAATGCCGGCGTGGAACACGATCTCCGAAAACCGCTTCACCCGTTCCGGCGTCGAGGTTTCGTACGTCGCGCCCGGCCAGGGGTTGAACGGGATGAGATTGACCTTGGCGGGCAACTGGTAATGCTTGAGCAGCCGGACCAGTTCGTGCGCGTCCGCGTCGCTGTCGTTCTTGTCCTTCAGCATCACGTATTCAAAGGTGATGCGCCGCGCATTGTTCGCGCCGGGATAGTCCGCGCACGCCTGAAGCAACTGTTCGATGCCGTATTTGCGGTTGAGCGGCACGATCTCGTCGCGGATTTCCTTGGTCACGCCGTGCAGCGACACGGCGAGGTTGACGCCGATCTCCGCGCCGGCGCGCGCCATCATCGGCACCACGCCCGAGGTGGAGAGCGTGATCCGCCGCTTCGACAGCGCGAGGCCATCGCCGTCCATCACGATGCCGAGCGCATCCTTGACCGCGTCGAAATTGTAGAGCGGCTCGCCCATGCCCATCATCACGATGTTGGTGAGCATCCGCCCCTCGGGCGTCGACGGCCATTCGCCGAGCGCGTCGCGCGCCAGCATCACCTGCCCGACGATTTCGGCGGCGGTGAGGTTGCGTACCAGCCGCATCGTGCCGGTATGGCAGAACCGGCAGTTGAGCGTGCAGCCGACCTGGCTCGACACGCACAACGTGCCGCGATCCGCGTCGGGGATGAAGACCGCCTCGTAATCCTCGCCGTCGGGCGCGCGCAGCAGCCATTTGCGCGTGCCGTCGGTCGAGACCTGCGCTTCGACCACTTCCGGCCGGCTGATCGCGAAGCGGTTGGCGAGCCACGGCTGCATCGTCTTGGAAATATCGGTCATCAGCGCGAAGTCGGTCACGCCGCGATTGTAGATCCAGTGCCAGAGCTGTTTCGCGCGCAGCTTGGCCTGCTTCGGTTCGAGCTGCGCCGTCTCCAGTGCCATCCGCAAGTCGAGCTTGGACAGGCCGAGCAGGTCGATCCGTCCGTCCGGGCGCGGCACCACGGCACGCGGCACGGGCACGGGATCAATGTGCCCGGGGATGGGCATGAGTGCGGCGGAAACTGTCTGCATAACCGGCGATATAGCAGCTTTTCGCGGGATTTTCTACTGGCGCGCCCGCACGCACGCCAGCGCTGCCGCGTCGATCGCCGTCGCCGCGCCGCCGAGCGCGTAGACGTCCGCGAACGGACCGCCGCTGTTCGCCAGCGTCTCGATGCTCATGCTGCGGCCCGAGCGCATCGCCGCGACGATAGCGGCATCGGTGCGCGCATCCGGCGCCCAGGCGTCGGCACCCCCCGCCACCAGTTCGAAGCGCCGCTCGCCAACCGACAGCGTCACGCGCGCGCGCGGATCGCGGGTGCGGCTGAGCCGGATGTGGATCTGGTTGCGTGCGCCCTGCTTCGGCCAGGAGGCGATGCTGGCGAACGGACGCCAGCGCGAACTGCCGCCGCTTTGTATCGGTTGTGCGATCGCGAAGCAGTGCAACGGCGACGGATCGCTGAATGCGCCCCAACTTTTGTACACGCCGATCGCGTCGTGCGCGCCAGCCGGCGCGGCGCACAGCCACAGGCCCACGCCTGCGAGAATTTCGAACCGCGCTGCCTTGGAAGCCATCTTCGCGCTTTCAGCCCCGTGTGGCGCAAAAGCAACGGATTTCCGTGTTTATCTGAGGTTCATGCAACGGGCGATCCGCTCACCTATTTGAGCATTCCCCGCCCCGGATGCTGCCCGGGATTGCTGGGAATATGTAATGGAGTGAGTATCATGCAGAAGTTTCTTGTCACCGCCGCCACCGCCGCGCTCGGCCTTGGTCTCGCCGCTCCCGTGATGGCGCAGGACGGCCCGCCGCCCGCGCCCGTATCCGGCACCGCGTTCGATGGTCCGCGCGTCGGCGTGCTGCTCGGCTACGACAAGCTTCAGCCCGGTCGCGGTCCGAACTCGGACATCGACAGCGACCGCAAGGCGGACGGACTGCTCTACGGTGGCGACATCGGCTACGACAAGGATCTCGGCAATATCGTGATCGGCGTCGAGGGCGAAGTGACCGGCTCGACCGGCAAGGTGACCAATGCCCCGTCCAGCGCCGCCGCGCTCGGCTACGGTCGCGTCAAGCAGGGCCGCGACCTCTATGCCGGCGCGCGCATCGGCTACAAGGTTTCGCCGACCACGCTCGTCTATGCCAAGGGCGGCTACACCAACGCCCGGCTCGACCTGACCGCCAGCGACGGCGTGACCGAAAACGGCGCGCACTACAATCTCGACGGCTACCGCGTCGGCGCAGGTATCGAGGAGGCGATCAGTCCCAACACCTACGCCAAGATCGAATATCGTTATTCCAACTACGGCGACGCGCGGCTGGAATATCGCAACGGCGCCAACACCAACAACTTCGATGTCGATACCGATCGGCACCAGATCGCGGTCGGCGTCGGCTACCGCTTCTAAGCGTCCGAAACGGGCGAGCGAAGGGGTCGGAGCGCTTGCTCCGGCCCCTTTTCGCGTGTGGGTCCAAACCCCATCACGGCAATGGTCGGGACGGAGCGGCTTTTGACGCACAGGTAGGAGCAAGGAGGGTGCGATGGCTTTCCATCGTGACCGACGCGCGACGCCGCTGTGCGACAAAAGCCGCC
>Ga0265798_10001732_pt1 | contig 33235 bp, 29 predicted proteins | sample P3T30metagenome_FD_192430 | JGI IMG/M metagenome (GOLD analysis project Ga0265798, IMG submission 192430) | Plant litter microbial communities from East Loma Ridge, Irvine, California - P3 T30 | ecosystem: Environmental > Terrestrial > Plant litter > Unclassified | place: USA: California... | reverse complement strand
ATTTGCAGATAAAACGCGCTTTACGAAAAAGCGCCGCAAAGGTACGGTATCCGCACGCGCGCGGACTTCGCAGACTACGTTTCTCCCACCCTTCGGGCCGCCTACAAAGTCCGCGCCACCTTCCCTAGCCAGCCAACACCTGCAGCAGCGCCAACACCGGCAACACCAACAAAAACGCATCGAAGCGGTCGAGCAGCCCGCCGTGCCCGGGCAGGAAGGTGCCCGAGTCCTTCACACCTGCGCTTCGCTTCAGCATCGACTCGGCCAGGTCACCTAGGGGCCCAAAAACGGCCACTACCCCCGCCGCTACCAGCCGGTGGCTCAGCGGAATATCGGGCAGAAAATAGCCTGCGGCCCAGCCTACAGCCAGCGTCAGCAGCGCGCCGCCGGCCCAGCCTTCCCAGGTTTTGCCGGGCGAAATGCGGGGGGCTAGCTTGTGCTTGCCTAGGTTTTTGCCTGCGAAGTAGGCGCCCGTGTCGGCCGCCCACACAAAGAAAATAAGGCAAAAAACACGACCTGGCTCGAAGTGCCCCGAGCCAAAAGCAATGACGCTTAGCAAAGCCATAGGCAAGCTGACATACAGCAGTCCTGTAAGGGTAGCGCCGATATTGACGAATGGATGGTTGTTATCGGGCCATAGCAGCACTTCGCGCAACACCAGCAGCACCAGCAGCACGAGCAGCCCACCTAGCCAAAAAAGCCCCGAACGTATGGTGGAAGCAACAGCCAAAGTGTCTGACTCGCCACTTGGCCAGCCAAACAGCTGCGCGTAGTACGGATAGCCAACCGTGAAATTGATGGCGGCAAAAACAAGCACCCCAATGCCAATGCCAATCCAGAAAGCGGGCTTGTGGCCGCTGGCGCGCATGATGCGGTAAAACTCCTTGAGTATCACGGCCTGTACTGCCGCAAAAAACAAGGCGAAGGGCACGGGCCCGCCAAAGGTGCAGCCAGCAAGTAGTACCGCCGCTAAAGCACCCCAAATGGCACGCAGGCGCAGGTTGCTAGGTCCCTTTTTGGGCTGAGGGTCGGGCGAAGGGGCGGAGTCGATGGCTGGGTTCAACGGCGAAAAGGAATATTAGCGCAAAGGAGCGGTAGAGTCGGTAGCTGCCAGCGGCGGCGTGGCTGCTGCCATGCGCTGGTGCAAGGTGTAGAGCAGCGCGGCGCTGAGCACGGTCGATAGCAGTACCACGGGCCAGGGTAGCGTTTGGTTGGCATCGGGGTCGAAGGAGCTGGGCAAGTGCCGGCCCTGCGCCAAATAGAGCAAGAGGAGCTGAAAGGCATTTTGGGTAAAGTGCGCGGCCATCGGCACCAAGATGTTGCCGCTCCACTCGTAGAGATACCCTAGGATGAGCCCTAGCAAAAAGCGCGGCACAAATCCGAAAAATTGCAAGTGCACAGCCGAAAACAACGCAGCCGTAAGCCACACCCCCACGTGCTTGGACCCAAACCACCGCACAAGGTTGCGCTGAATGACGCCGCGAAACACCAGTTCTTCGGCGATAGCAGGGGTTACGGCGATGACAAGCAGGGCCACCAGGAGGCGGGCGGGCGACGTAAACTCAGTAAGAAACTTGGTTAGCGCAGCGGCTTGGTCTTCCTTATCGCGGGCCCATTGCTCAAAGTCGTGCAGGAACGCAGGGAAATGTGCTTCGGCGTTCCACGTCACCAATGCCGACTGCATGGGCGCCGACACCAAGATTAATAAGGCCACGGCGCCCAGCCACCACACCTGCCGCAAGGGGCGCGGCGCGAAGTAGCGTCCGGCTGGCTGCGTGGACGCACGCAGTACCAGCGGCAGCACGGCGGCCCCGGCACCCAGGCCCACGAGCGACAGGCCTTGTAACAGCATCGACACAGCCCAGCTGTGGGGCACCCGCTCGGGGGCTGTAGACAGCTCGCCAAACTGCGCCAGCGACAACCCATATACCGAGCTGGCCAGCACCAGCGCCAGCAAGCTGGCTAGGCACAGCCCCGCCAAGGCCAGCCCCATCAGCAGCAAAATTTGCAAAAGGGGATGCAGCGAGCGGGAAGGCAAACCATTCATAAGGGCGGAGGTGTTCAAGGGGGTGTAAATTTGCGCAATAAAAATTCTTCGGGCGGGCAGAAGCCGCTCAAACGCTTTATTCTACCTTATTTCCGTGCCCAACATTCGCGATATCCAACTGCCCGATTTTCCGCTGCTCCTTGCCCCTATGGAGGACGTAAGCGACCCGCCTTTCCGGGCCGTGTGCAAGGCCAATGGCGCCGACCTCATGTATACCGAGTTCATTTCGAGTGAGGGCCTGATACGGGCGGCGGCCAAGAGCCGGCAGAAGCTCGATGTGTTTGACTACGAGCGGCCTATCGGCATCCAGCTCTTTGGCTCCGATGTGCATACCATGGGCGAGTGTGCGGCCATCAGCACCGAAGCCGGGCCCGACCTCATCGACATCAACTACGGCTGCCCGGTAAAGCAGGTAGCCATGCGGGGTGCGGGCGCGGCGCTGCTGCGCGACATTCCGAAGATGGTGGCCATGACCGCCGCTGTGGTCAAGAACACCCCCCTGCCCGTGACCGTGAAAACCCGCCTAGGGTGGGACAACGACACCCTGAACGTGGAAGAGGTAGCCGAGCGCCTGCAAGATGTAGGCATCGAGGCCCTTACGGTGCACGGCCGCACCCGCGTGCAACTCTACAAAGGCGAAGCCGACTGGCGCTTGATTGCTAAAATTAAGGAGAACCCGCGCATCAAGATTCCGATTTTCGGCAATGGCGACATCGACTCGCCCGAAAAGGCGCTCGAATACAAGAACCGCTACGGCGTGGATGGCGTGATGATAGGCCGCGCGGCCATCGGCTACCCTTGGATTTTTAGGGAGGTGAAGCACTACGTGGCTACCGGCCAGAAAATGGCGCCTCCCACGCTAGAAGAGCGCATTGCTATGTGCCGCATGCACTTCGACAAGAGCCTGGAGTGGAAGGGCCCCAAGGCCGGCATCTTCGAAATGCGCCGCCACTACGCCCATTATTTCCGTGGCCTCGAAGGGGCCAAGCAATGGCGCACCCGCCTGGTTGATGCCGAGGATGGGGAGCAGGTGTACGCCATTTTGGAAGAAATCGCGGCCAGCGATGCCGTATTGGTAAACTAAGCCTTTTTTAGAGTACCTAGGACTAAAGCCGCCTCCTGGGGTGGCTTTATTTTTTTGTCCGCCGGGCCTCTTGGCGCCGCATGGGCATCTTATCGACGGTGCCGAACAGGTCGGCCGGCGCGAGCGGCTTGGTTTCGACGCGCTTCACGCCGCCGTCTTTGCCAATGAGCACAACTGCAAACGCCGTGAGCGGCTGCTTCAGCTCTTGCTGCCAGTACTGGCGGTCGGCGGTCGAAAGCTGGTCGTAGGGTAGTTCCAGTACGAGGAAGTCGCGCTCCCGCAGTTGGTCGGGCACGGCAGCGAGCAGCTTTTTCTGCTGCTGAAAGTCGGCCTGGCCGGCAGTGGGTGCCCCTACGAGCAGCACACGCTTTTGCCAGTGGCTGGCGCGCAACTGCTGGGCCAGGCCAGCGGGGCGGGGCGCCTGGGCAGCAGCTACCACCGTCGCTACGACTAAGAGGGCCAGGGGTAAGAATTTCATTACGCGCTTCATACTAGCAGCCTAACTCTACTTGCGGGCGCTGGGTTGCCTAGGTAGCTGCCTCAGCCAGCCGCCCAGGCAGGGCGTAATTTTGCCGAATGTCCGCTCACCGCCCCGCTTCGCTTCCCTCTACGCTTCCACTCGATGCCTCGGCGCCGCCCGCCGTGGCTGCTACGCCCGAGGTGCTGCCTGCCCACGCCGCGCCCAGCGTGCCGCCCTCAGCTTGGGGGCTGCTACTGGTGCTGTCGCTGATTTGGGGTACGTCGTTTATTCTGATGAAGAAGGGCCTAGTCGTGTTTTCGGCCCTCGAGCTGGGCGCCACGCGGGTGAGTGTAGCGGCGCTGCTACTGCTACCATTTGCGGTGCGCGAGGTGGGCCGCGTCGAGCGTAGCCGCCTCAAGTGGCTGGCGCTGAGCGGCACGGTGGGCACGCTCATTCCGGCTTTTCTATTTGCCTATGCCGAAACGCGGCTGGCCTCGGGGCTGGCGGGCGTGCTCAACGCCCTCACGGCCGTGTTTGTACTGCTGATGGGGGCGCTGCTCTTTGGGCAGCGGCTTACGGGGCTGCGGGTGCTGGGCATTGCCCTAGGGCTGCTGGGTACGGTAGTGCTGATGCTGCTGGGCGGCAGCGGCGATGCAGCTGCCTCGCCCGCCGATGCCAGCAATGCCTGGTACGGCCTCTACATTGTGGTGGCCACGGTGGGCTATGGCCTCAGCGTGAATGTGATAAAGCACCGTCTTCATGGTATGACGCCGCTGGCTGTCACGTCTTTGCTGCTATTGCTCATTGGGGGACCGGCGCTGGGGTATCTGTTCCTAGGTACTGATTTCGTGCACAAGCTGGCCACAGTGCCGGGGGCGTGGGCGGCCTTTGGCTACATTGCCCTGCTGGCCACGCTGAGCACGGCGGTTGCTACGTTCTTGTTCAATATGCTCATTCAGCGCTCGACTACGCTGTTTGCCTCGTCCAGTACCTACCTCATTCCTATTGTGGCGCTGGGCTGGGGGGCGCTCGATGGCGAGGCCTTCAATCTGTGGCACGCGCTGGGCATGGTCATCATCTTGGCGGGGGTCTTCGTCATTCACCGGGCCAAGTAGGGCGCTTGCCTACCCTCGCGGCAATAGCTAGCGTATTTGCTGAAAAGCTCCCCCTTTCACTAGTTGCCGAAGCCGGCGCAACTGCCACCACTGCACTACTCGCACGCCACTACCCACGGCCAGCAGGAGCGGAACGAGCAAGAGCAGGACCCAGGTGTTAGCCTCGTTATAAGTGCTGTGAGTGAGGTTGGCCAGGTTCACCATAAAATCGCAACAGTACCAATAGGCAAAGTGAACCAGGCGGGCCAGCGCGGAAAGGAGAACGCTCATAACTGCTTTTTAAGCTGCCGGATGGTGCTGGCATTGCGCAATGCGCCATAGGTAAGCCACAACAGCAGAGCTGGAAGCAGAATTAGATAAAGGCCGATATTAACTGCCGCGTACCGTGCCCTACCTCCCAGCATAAGCCCCCGAATAGTGATTGCATACAAAGGCCGCAACTCAAAGTAAGCCGGGCTGTTGGCCCGCGTGGCGTGGCGGCAGCCGTGCAGCGCGCAGTGGCGGGTGCAACGAACTGGGGTATACGCCCGCGTGGGCGGGTACGGCGCGGTAGTATTCACCCAAAGGCCGAGTAGCAAGGGCAAAAAAGCTAGGCTAAGCGTGAAGAGCAGGGGCTTCACTTATGCGGCTAAGCCTTTATTCAGCTTGGAGTGCTTGTAGCCGTAACCGAAGTAAATGCCCAGGCCAATGAGCAGCCAGGCAAAGAACATGGCCCAGTTGCGGACGCCAAGCTGCGTCATCAGGTACAGATTGATAATCAGCCCTAGGACTGGTAGCAGCGACAGGCTGCGCACGAACGTGACCGCCGCCAAGGCCAGCGTAGCCAATACGAACACCAGGTACGGAATCTGGTGGGCAAAGCCGCCGGTAATCTTGCCTGCTTCGTCTTCGCGCAGCCAGCCGCGCGCGCCGCTCACGTCGAGCCACAGCTCGTGGTTGCTGTCAGCGTTGTACACGTACGCCAGCCCCGCTAGCACGAGTAGCAGCGCTGGCACCAGCCAGCGGCCATTGATGTAAGGCACCGTGAAGCGAGCCGTGGACTTTCCGTAAGGGTCAAGGATGAGGATGCCTCCGCACACCAGCGCAAACGCGAACAGCGTACCGATGCTAGTGAGGTCTACCACTAGGTCAATGTTCAGAAACAGCGCCGGCACGCCCACGAAGATGCCCGTGATGATAGTGCTAAAGGAAGGCGTGTGAAACTTGGGGTGCACCTTGGCAAACAGCGGCGGCAGCAGGCCATCGCGGCTCATAGTGAGCCAGATGCGCGGCTGGCCCAGCTGAAACACCAGCAGCACCGAGGCCATAGCAAACACGGCACTCACGGCCACTAGGCCCGAAAACCACCCTAGGCCCACCTTGGCAAACACGAACGAGAGCGGGTCGCCCACGCCTAGCTCTTTGTAGCTCACCATGCCGGTGAGCACCAGTGTAATGAGCACGTAGAGCACGGTGCAGATAATGAGCGCCCACATCATAGCCTTAGGTAGGTCGCGCTGCGGGTTCTTGCACTCTTCGGCCGTGGTCGAGATGGCGTCGAAACCGATATACGCAAAGAACACCGCCGATACCCCCTTGAGCACGCCGCCCATGCCGTTGGGGGCAAAGGGCGACCAGTTGGCGGGCTTCACGTAGAACACGCCCACGGCAATAACTACGGCCACTACGGCCAGCTTAAGGAGCACCAGTAGGTTGCTGACGTTCTTGCTTTCCTTGATGCCCACGTACACCAGCGCCGTGATGAGCACCGTAATGAGAAAAGCGGGCAGGTCGATAACCAGGTGAAAATCACCGAATAGCTTAGGGGCATTTTGCCACAGCACGTAGCTGGCCTCCTGAGCGGCCGACAGCTTGCCGCCGGCCTGCATGGTGGCCAAGGCCTGCTCGTAGCCGCTGTAGGCACTTTGGGTGCCGGTGGTGAGCCAGGTGGGCACGTGCATTCCTATCCCATCGAGCAGGCCAGTAAAGTAGTCGCTCCACGAAATGGCCACTACGATGTTGCCCACCGCATATTCCATGATGAGCGCCCAGCCTATAATCCAGGCGGCAAGCTCGCCAAACGAGGTGTAGGCGTAAGTGTAGGCCGAGCCGCTAACCGGGATGGTAGCCGCAAACTGCGCATAGCACAGCGCTGAAAACGCGCAAGCAATGGCCGTAAACACGAATAGCAGCGACACGGCTGGCCCGCCATTGAGGCTGGCCTGCCCGATGGTGCTGAAAATGCCTGCCCCAATGATAGCCGCGATGCCTAGGCCCGTGAGGTCGCGCACGGTGAGGTGGCGAGCCAAGCCCCCGCCGCCGTGGCCATCGGCATCGGCGGGCGGGTTGGCTAGGATAGACTCAATAGTTTTGCGGCGGAAAAGCGAGTGGTTGGTGGGGGGCATTTGGCCAAGAAAAATGAGAGCGGCAAAATAGCAAACTGCCAAGTTACGGCGGGGCCGTGTGCAATCGGCGCCGGGCTGGCATCAGGGTAGAAAGCTATTCCTTCTTTCTGAGCTATGACCCAGCCTTCTACCGCTCTTCGCATTCCGCAGCCCTGCGCCGAAAATTGGGCTGCCATGATGCCCACCGCAACAGGCCGCCACTGCGCGGCCTGCCAAAAAACAGTGGTGGATTTCACGCAAAAAACGGATGCCGAAATTCTGGCGATGCTCCGCCAGGCAGCCGGCGGTACCTGTGGCCGCTTGCGCGCCGACCAGCTTGGCCGGCCTTTGGTGGCCCCCGCTCCGCCTCCGCGCTGGCGAGCTTGGCTCGGGGCTGTGCTGGCTGTGGGCAGCGTACTGGGGGCCAGTAGAGCCGCCGCCCAATCGGCCCTAGGTGACTACCACGGGGGCCCGGTACCCGCAGCCCACCCCACGGGCGTCGGGCAAGCGGCGGCACCACCTGGCCCAGTGCAGCCCGCAGAGCCGCCCCTCAGCTCCAGCCAAGCTGAGGCCGGTGGACCCTTCGTGATACGAGGCACTGTCATCGACTCCATCACCCACGAAGGGTTGCCGGGAGTAACCATCTTGTTGGCAGGTACCACCACCGGCACCGCCACCGATGCCACGGGGGCTTTCACGCTGCCCGTGGCTACTGGCGCGACATCGGTGCAGCTTGCCGTACGCTATATCGGCTACGTTGGCCAGCAGCTCATGGTGCCGGCGGCTAGTAGCCAAGCCGTAGTAGTGGCGCTACAGAATGATGTAAAGGGCATGCTGGCCGGCGAAGTCGTTGTCTGTGGAGTGAGTAAGCAGCCGTGGCCCTGGCACCCGAGGCGCTTTTTCAATTGGAGTAAATACTGGCTCACGCGGCCTTTTCGGTCTTAATTGAGTTTACCATGCCAGCCTTATTTGCCTTGGCTACACCTTCAGCTACTATGTTTCATTTCATATAACCTAGGCGGGCAGCTGCCCCCGCCCGTAGCCCCTAAGCGGTGGGGCCGTGCGCCGTATTGGCTAGTGGCCGTGGCCCTCTGCGGGTGGCGTAGTGCGGCGGCGCAGCTGCCACCCACTGCCGCTACGCCAGAAACGATTACGCTTAGCGGAGTAGCGCTGGATGACTCGTTGAACGTACCTATCCCCGACCTATGGCTGTATCTCAATGAAACCAAATATGGGGCCGTGACTGATGCGCAAGGCAAGTTTTCGTTCAGCTTTCCGACCGGTTGGAAGCACGTGCGGGGCGGCGAATTGCGCATTTTCGTGGTGCCGGTGGGCTACACGTTTAAGCCCCTACGCCGGCGGCTCGACTGGCACACTTATGACTCGACCCAGCCGCTGGTGTTGCGCCTGGCGTCGGCCCCAGGCCGCGGGCGACCCAACCTGCACGGCTTTCGGCTGATGACCCCACCCGTACCACCGCCGGTGTACCCGTCACGCTCGCACACCGGCCGGCCCTAGGTCAAACTTTTTGCCCTCTAAAAGCCTTGTGTGAGGGTATGATGAGACTACCCGTTGCGCTGTTAATTACGCTGCTTTTTACCGCTTGCTCTACCTTTAAGCCGGTACCCACTACTCGCTTTAACCCTACCGCCACCCGCGCCGAGCTGCCCCACGAAGAGGCTGTACACCCCAAAAACTCGCTGGAGTGGTGGTACCTCACCGGCCACCTGCGCGACCAGGCCAGCGGCGAGGAGTTTGGCATCGAGTACGTCTTTTTTCACTTCAACTTGAAGGATGGCAAAGACGACTACCAGATGGTGAACGTGGCCATTACTGACCCCAAAGGCCAAAAATTTAACTACGACTATAAGCTCGGCAAGCTGCCGCGCCTGCTCACCGACTCACTGCCGCTGCGCCTGCGCGACCGCAAGGATGGCCAAGTCTGGAAATTTGATGGCCAGGAGGGCAAGTACCAGTTTGAAGCCGCCCTCACGGGCAAAGACAACCAAGGCTATGCCCTCAACCTGAGCACCACGCCTACCAAGCCCGTGCTGCTGCACGGCGGCACCGGCTACGAAAACTATGGCCAGGGCATTATGGCGGGCTACTACAGCTACCCGCGCCTGGCCACCACCGGCACGCTCACCGTGGCCGGCAAAACTCACCAAGTAAGCGGCGAGCTCTGGTACGACCGGCAATGGAACTGCACCAGCATCGTGGCCAAGGGCGTGGGTTGGGACTGGCTCAGCATTCAGCTCGACCAGCCCCGCGAGGAGTTGATGCTAAACACGCTGCGCAACAGCGAAACCGGCCAGAGCCTCAACAACGGCTCGTTTTTCAGCGCCAGCAACGAAAACGTGCACCTAGGCGGCACCGATTTCACGCTAACGCCCCTCACTTACTGGACCAGCTCCAAGTCGAAGAAGAAGTACCCCGCCAAGTGGCGCGTGCAAGTGCCCGCCCAGGGCTATGACCTGGTAGTAGAGCCACTGGTGCCGCAGCAGGAGCTGGCACTCAGGTTTTTTCACGCCTTTACCATGTACTACTGGGAAGGCATGTGCAAAGTAACCGGCACCCACAATGGCCAGCCCGTAACGGGCAAGGCCTACGTGGAAATTACCAATAAATAAGTTAGACCGCTGTAGGGTAGGCTTCCAGTTCACGACTCTAGCGCGGCAACTTGGTTAGCTTCGCAGACTGAAAGTCCGCGCTACAGCGGCTAAACCATTCCTCTGCTTGTAGGTATATAACTCATGCTCAAACGCGATTTTATCAAGAACGCCGCCGCGTTCGCGCTCAGCGCCCTCGTTAGCCCCGCCGTGCTGGCCCGGGCTCAGGAAGAACGTTTCCTGCGCGATGCCCGCGCCATGCCGATGGCCGATGGGCCGTTTACGCTGCCGCCGTTGCCCTACGCTTTCAATGCGCTGGAGCTGCACATCGATGCCCGCACGATGGAAATCCACCACGATGCGCACCACAAAAGCTACGTATCGAAGCTGAACGAGGCTGTAGCTGGCAAGCCCGAAGAAAAGCTGCCGCTGGCCGACCTGCTCGCCACGGCCAGCAAGCAGCCCGATGCCATTCGTAACAACGCGGGCGGCCACTACAACCACTCGATGTTTTGGACGCTGCTGGCTCAGAAAGGCGGTGGGCAGCCCACCGGCGCACTGGCCACGGCCATCACCAAAGACTTTGGCTCGTTCGATAAGTTCAAGGAAGAATTTACCAAAGCCGCTACCTCACGCTTCGGCTCGGGCTGGGCTTGGCTGAGCGTGGACAAAGCCGGCAAGCTCTTCATTTCGAGCACCCCCAACCAGGATAACCCGCTCATGGACCTACCCGGCATCCAGCGCGGCACGCCCGTGCTGGGCCTCGATGTGTGGGAGCACGCCTACTACCTCAAGTACCAAAACAAGCGCCCCGACTACGTGGCCGCTTTCTGGAACGTGGTGAACTGGCCCGAAGCCGACCGCCGCTTCGCTTCGGCGAAGAAGGGCTAAGCGAGGCTTCGCTCTCAGCAGCCCCTCAACGTAAGCGCCCTCGAACGAGCCACCTAGGTAGCTCGCTCGAGGGCGCTTACGTTGAGGGGCTGCTACTCTTACCCTACCAGCCAGCCAGCCAGCAGGGCCGCGCCGATGATGGCCACGCTCGGAATGCGCTCCCAGAGCAGTACCAGAAAGGTGATGCCCACCAGCAACGGGTTTAGGGGCAGCTGCCAACCGGGCGGGCAACCGGGCAGGTCGAGCAACCGGTCGGGCAGCGGGTGGTAGAGTAGCAGCGCCGCCGCGCACACCAGGCCGGCACTCACAGCGTTCACGCCTTCAAGCGAGGCTTTAACCACGCGGTACTGGCGCAAGCCATCCCAAAACCGGATAGCGAAGAATATCAAGAAGATACCGGGCAAAAAGATACCTAAGGCACCCACCATAGCCCCTACCAGCTGCCCAGCCGTACCTAAGCCGGTGGGCCGCATGGCCAAGGCCCCGATGTAGGAGGCAAAGGCGAAATTGGGCCCCGGTAGGGCCTGCACCATCCCGAGGCCCGACAGAAACTCGGCGCTCGTGAGGTAATGCTTAAACTCCACGAACTCAGCAAAGAGCAGCGGGGCCAGTACTTGCCCGCCCCCAAATACCAACGAGCCGTTGCGGTAAAAATTTTCGAATAGCCGCATGGGCAGCCATTCGGTGTAGTGGCCCAGCAGCGCTGCCCCCAGGAAGATGCCCAGCCACAGCCCGAAGTTGGCCCACTCTATTTGCAAGGGCTTCTTATCCTGCACGATGGCGTGCTTGCGGTAGCGTAGCGTGGTGACGCTGCCACCCGCCAGCAGCAGCACCGGCAGCACCCACGGCAGCTGAAAGAAATACGCCACCATCGCGGCAGCCACCATCAGGGCCACCGAAGTTTTGGTATGAATAACCTTTTCGGCAATACGGTAGGCCGAAAACGCCACAAAACCTACCGCCACGGGCTGCACAAACTGCACGGCTTGCGCCGTGCGCCCCCCGTCAACGTAGCTGAGCAGCAGGCCGGCTACCGTCATGATAATCACCGCTGGCAAGCACCATACCAGCAGCGTGAGATACGCCAGATTGGGGCCACCTAGGCGCAGGCCGATGGCCGTAATAGTTTGGGTAGACGTAGGGCCGGGCAGCAGGGCGCACAACGCTTGTAGCTCCAGCAGCTCGGCCGCGGTGAGGTAGCGGCGCTTGGCCACGAGCAGGCGCAGCATCATAGCCACGTGGGCCTGCGGGCCGCCAAAGGCCGTGCAGGCCAAGCCAGCTACGTCTTTTAGGAAGATAAAATTGCGGTTCCGGCGCATCCGGCGGCCTTCCCGCCGCGACGGGAGCGCGCCCGGTGGGGTCTGCGGTTTGGCTGATGTAGAATGAACGGTGGGGTCAAATAGCACAGAGTGGCGAGAAATACCTACCCGAAGATAAGACTAGATAACTAAGTGTGGCATAAGCCTTAGCTTAAGCACATGCATGCCAAACCTAACGGCCGCTGCCCAAGCTAAAGCTTATACCACCCTAGGACCTAGGTCACAACTACTGAATAAACATGGGTCGAATGAGGTTTTCGAAAGTAAAAATCTCGTCCCACTTGGCCTGGGTGAGCAGGCCGCGCTCGGTCACGGCGATGTCGTGCACCGACTTGCCGGTGGCTAGCGCCTCCTTGGCAATGCTGGCCGACGTTTCGTAGCCGAGCACGGGGTTGAGCTGCGTCACGATGCCGATGCTGTTGTACACCATCGTGGCCGCGTGGCTGGCATTGGCCGTGATGCCGAGCACGCACTTGTCGCGCAGGGTGTGGCAGGCGTTGGTGAGGTAGCTGATGCTGGTAAACAGCGCAAACGAGATAACCGGCTCCATCACGTTGAGCTGCAATTGGCCTGCCTCAGCGGCCATCGTCACGGTGAGGTCGGCCCCGGCCACGTAGAACGCCGTTTGGTTCACCACTTCCGGAATTACGGGGTTCACTTTGCCGGGCATGATGCTGCTGCCGGGCTGCAAGGCGGGCAGGTTTATCTCGTTGAGGCCAGTGCGCGGGCCACTGCTGAGCAGGCGCAGGTCGTTGCAAATCTTACTCAGCTTCACGGCCGTGCGCTTGAGCACACCCGACAGCTGCACGTAGGCGCCGGTGTCGTAGGTGGCTTCGATGAGGTCGCCGGCCAGCAGCAGGTCGAGCTCGGTTACCTGGCGCAGGTGCTGGGTCACGAGGCCGGCGTAGCCGGGCGGCGTGTTTACGCCAGTGCCAATGGCCGTGGCGCCCATGTTGATTTCGGAGATGAGGCGGCGCGAGTCGTCGATACGCAGCAGCTCTTCGCGCAAGTTGGTGGCAAAGGCGTGAAACTCGTCGCCCATGCTCATGGGCACGGCGTCTTGCAGCTGAGTGCGGCCCATTTTGAGCACGTTTTTGAATTCTTCGCCTTTCTGAGCAAAGGCATCGGCAAGGGCACCTAGGGCCTGGCGGTAACCCACCAGCTTGTTGTTGAGCGCGACGCGGAAGGCCGTGGGGTAGGCGTCGTTGGTACTCTGCGAGCAGTTGACGTGGTTGTTAGGGTGGCAGTGGTCATAATCCCCTTTTGCGTGGCCCATCATCTCAAGGGCCACGTTGGCGATTACCTCGTTGGCGTTCATGTTCACCGAGGTGCCCGCGCCGCCCTGTATCATATCGGTCAGAAACTGGTCGTCAAACTCGCCACTCGCCACCCGGTCGCAGGCCGCCACGATGGCATCGGCAATATTGGCGGGCAACACGCCCAGCTCTTTATTGGCCAGGGCCGCGCCCTTTTTCACGTAGGCCAGCGCCTGCACAAACAGCGGCTCCGACTTGATGGGAATGCCTGTGATAGCGAAGTTTTCCATCGCCCGCAGGGTCTGAATACCGTAGTAGACGTTGGATGGAATGTGGCGTTCGCCCAAAAAATCGTGCTCGATGCGGGTAGTCATGGAAGGAAGGGAGAATGTTGCGCGGACTTTGTAGTCCGCGTATGAGCAGAACAAATATCTACGTCGTTCAGGCACATTTTGACGAGGTTATTCGCTATGCTCGTACGCAGACTACAAAGTTCGCGCAACAAAAAAGCGGCTCGCCTAGGTAGGCGAGCCGCTTGCACTTGTTACGTAATGGGCTTACTTTTTCTTGAGGCCCAGCTCAATCAGGCGCTCGTTCAAGAACTCGCCGGCCGTGATGTCGGCTTCCTTCTTGGGGTTATCGGCCGTGACGAGGTGCGGCAGGGCCGCTAGGCTCATCTCGGAGCGCGGGTGCATGAAGAACGGGATGCTGTAGCGCGAGGTGTTCATCTTTTCGCGGGGCGGGTTTACCACGCGGTGAATGGTGCTTTTGAGCACACCGTTGGTGAGGCGCTGGAGCATGTCGCCCACGTTCACCACAATCTGGTCGGGCAGGGCGGTAATGGCAATCCACTGGCCGTCGCGGCGCTTCACTTGCAGGCCATCGGCGCTAGCGCCCATCAGCAGCGTGATGAGGTTGATGTCGCCGTGCTCGGCGGCACGCACGGCATCGGCGGGCACGGCGTCGGGGTTTTCGATGGGGAAGTAGTGAATGGGGCGCAGGATACTGTTGCCGTTCACCACCTTGTCATCGAAGTAATTTTCGGGCAGTTCTAGGTACAGCGCGATGGCGCGCAGCACGTCTTTGCCCGCGCTTTCGAGGGTGCGATAGGCCTTCATAGTGCTTTGCGCGAAGCGGGGCACCTCGTTGGGCCAGATGTTGGCGGGGTACTGGTGCTTCACGGGGTCTTCGCCCTCGACCTCTTGGCCGACGTGGAAGAACTCCTTTAGGTCGCCGGTGTTGCGGCCCTTAGCGTGCTCCTTGCCCTTGCTGATGTAGCCGCGCTGGCCAGCCAGCTCGGGCACTTCGTAGGCTTGCTTGGCCTGGTCGGGCAGTTGGAAGAACTCCTGTACGTCGGCGTACAGGGCCTTGGTTTGCTCCTCGTTGAGGCCGTGGTTTTTGAGAGCGATAAAGCCGATGCTTTGGTAGGCTTCACCTAGCTCTTTGACGAATTGGGCTTTGCGCGCGGGGTCACCGGAACGGAAATCGGCGAGGTCGAGCGACGGAATGTGGTCAGGCAGATTATCAGCCATGATAAGAAAGTAATTGGGTTAAGAATTACTTGCTGATTGGTTCTACAACCAATAACCACTGGTAGCGAATCGACTGACCGGCTGCACTTGTCAACCAGCCGCCCGCGCCAACCCGCCAGCAGCAAACCAATGGTTACCTGCCACAAAGTTACGGCAAAACCTTGAGGCGGGTTAATGCCGTATTGTGCAGATTAATCCTCTCTCTTTCACCGACGCTCTTTCGCCATGAAATCTGCTTTTTCACTCCTTGCTGGCCCGCTGGCCCTGGCCGCCGCACTGGCCCTAGGCAGTTGTAGCGCTTCGCAAACAGCCGAAACCGCGACCACTAGCCCCGCCGACCGTCCCACTGCCCTAGGTGCCCAAACGACCGCCAACACCGTGGCCGGCGAAGCCCAGTCTAAAAACGGCATCACGCTCACGCCCTTCGACGATTCGCCCAAGTTCCCGACCGCCCAGCTGCGCCTCAATCGGCCCATCGCGGGCTCGTCGGTGCCCAGCCCAGTCGAGTTCAACTACGACCTCACCAATTTTCAGCTGACCAAGATGACGGGCAGCGACCATGCCCAGCACATGGCCAACTCGATGAAGGGCCAGCACATTCACCTTATCATCGATAACAAGCCCTACATCGCGCAGTACGAAACCAAGTTTACGCAGCCTATGGAGCCCGGCCAGCACGTCATACTCTCGTTCTTGTCGCGCTCGTATCACGAGAGCCTCAAGCACCTAGGGGCCTACGACTTGCGCACCATCACGGTGGGCAATGCCGTGGATACCACCAGCGCTAAGGTTGACTTGAAAGCCCCGCACCTCTTCTACAGCCGCCCCAAGGACACCTATGCGGGCGCTGATGCGAAGAGCATCATGCTGGACTTTTACCTCGTGAACACCACCCTGGCCCCTGATGGCAACAAGGTGCGCGCTACCATCAACGGCACCGAGTTTATGCTCGACAAGTGGTTGCCCTACATGATGGAAGGCCTGCCCGCCGGCCAAGCCACCATCAAGCTAGAGCTGGTAGACAACGGCGGCAAGCTCATCCCCGGCCCGTTCAACTCGGTAACGCGCACGATTACGGTACAGCCGTAAACTACCTGTCGAGCAAGCATAAAAAACCGGCTGTCCTGCTGAGCTTGCGGAGCATTTTATCACGACTGGAATTACATAGCGTGATAAGACACTTCGTAAGCTCAGCAGGACAGCCGGTTTTTGTGAGCGCTTATTGTAAGCGTCTTATTCCATAATTACTGCCTTCACCAACTCCTGCACTTCCGGCTTGTCGAAGTCCGTTTCGCTTTGAATATGCGGCATGAGGCGGGCCATAATGGCCTCCTGGCGCTGGCCGGCGGCCCAGGCCTCGGCGTAGGGAGTATCGGGCGAGAATGTGACGCGGGAATAGAGCGGCAGCCACTTATCGGGGTACTGAGCCGCGATTTTGGCCTCGATGCGTTTTTGCAGCAGGAAGCGGGGGTCGGCCACGCGGTCGCGCATTTCCACGAAGTTGTAGAGGGCCAGTTCGGCCATGGCGTCGGTGTTGGGCTTGCGCAGGCGTTCAAACTCATCGAGCACCTGGCCCCAATTATCCTCGCCTAGGTCGTCGAGCAGGCGGTCGAGCACGGTGCAATCTTCGAAGCCCGCGTTCATGCCCTGGCCATAGAAGGGCACGATGGCGTGGGCCGCGTCGCCGAGCAGCAGCACTGAGTCTTGGTAGCTCCAGGGCCAGCACCGAATGGTGACGAGCGAGCCAGTGGGGTGGTCAAAAAACTCGGTATCGAGCTCGGGCATCAGCGGCACTACGTCGGGGAAGACTTCGCCAAAGAATTTCTCCACCTCCTCAGGCGTGCGCAAGCTGTCGAACGACAGTGCGCCCTCGTAGGGAAAGAACAGCGTGGCATTGAACGACCCGTCGAGGTTGGGCAGCGCAATCATCAAATAATTGCCCCTAGGCCAGATGTGGAGGGCGTTTTTCTCAAGCTGCCAGGTGCCATTCGGCCCGGCCGCGATGGTTAATTCTTTGTAGCCATACTCTAGGTACTGCTGCGAGTAGTCGGCCCGGTCGAGGCGCTGCATGGCGCCGCGCACCGCCGACCACGCCCCATCCACGCCAAACAGGCGCTGGTAGGGCACGTCGTATTCGCGGGCGCTGGCCACGTCGCGCAGGTGCAAGCGGCGGCCGGGCAGGTCGAGCTGCGTCAGCTTTTGCCCGAACGTGATTTCGACGCCTGGCTTGGCCTCGGCCAAGTCGAGTAAGGTGCGGTTGAGGCTGTCGCGGCTTACGGAGAAGATGGCCTGGCCTTCCTGCCCGTAGGGCTGGTAGGTGAGCTGCCCACGCTGGTCGTGCATCACGCGGCGGTACATGGGAATGCCCACCTTGCGAATATCGTCGGTGACGCCCACGCCTGCCAGCCCGCGCCAACCCCTATCCGACAAAGCCAGGTTGATGGAGCGGGCCTCGCGCAGGCCGGCCTTGCGCGGGTCGGGCAAGCGCTCGTAGAGGTGCACCGGGTGGCCGCGCCGCGTGAGGTAGAGGGCCAGCAGCGTGCCCACCAAGCCCGCACCCATAATAACGAGGGGCTCGGCAACGGCGGGAGAAGTAGCGTCGGGCATTGGCTCCATAGAAGGCAAAAAAATGAAATACGTCGGCTAGCTAGCGTAGGCTGGCTATCGGATAAATAAAGGCTTGAGAGCTGGTGCTGTTGTCGCGCGCAAAGAGGCTGTGCTTAAACGTAGCCTGGGCATTGACAACCTGGTAGGGCGCGGGGCTACCTAGGTCGGCTACCACGAGGTGGGCCAGCTTGCGCATGCGCTGCTTGAGGGTGTCGGGGTGCTGCTCGAGCGAGCTGTAGGGGTTAAGCACCTCCAGGCTGAGCACGGCCGGCCCACTGCCGCCAGTGGGGGCCGACACTTTCACTTGCTCGGCTTGCAGCAGCTCTACCTGCCGCTGAATGGCGGCATCGTGCCGATGCTTAATCACTACATCGGACGCTACTTCTACTTGCTTGCCGCAGGCTGTTAGCACCAGGGCCAGCAGCCCCCACCAGTACTTTTTCATTTCCGGTATTTTCATCAAAACCAAGTACTTGCCAGCGTCATCAGTTGCTCCAGTGCCGCCTGGTCGTCGGCGTCGAAGTCATTGAGCTTGTCGCTGTCTACGTCGAGCACGGCCACTACCGCGCCATTTTTAAGTATCGGCACCACGATTTCCGACTTCGAGTCGGAGCTACACGCAATGTGGCCCGGAAACTCCTCCACATCGGGCACCAGCACCGTGCGGGCCTCGGCCCAGCTGGTGCCGCACACCCCGCGCCCCTTGCGGATGCGTGTGCAAGCTATCGGCCCCTGAAAAGGACCGAGCACCAGCTCATCGTTTTTTACTACATAAAAGCCCACCCAGAAAAAACCAAAGGCCTGCCGTAGCGCGGCGGCCGTGTTGGCTAGGTTGGCAATAAGGTCGGCCTCTGGGCTGGTTAAGGCTTCGATTTGGGGTAGCAGCTCGGCATAGCGGGCAGCTTTAGCATCGGCAGTGAGAAAGAGATTTTCGGCCATAGGGATAGATGTCGTAGAATATTATGTAACGCGCAGCGCTGCATCTCGCGTGGCGCCATAATTTCTGACGTCAGTAACGAGGCAAGCGAGATGCTTCGCTACGCGCAGCATAACAAACAGTTTGAGTTAGGCCGGCAACGCTGCGCTTTGTTCATTCACAAACCAGAACAGTTTATCGTCCCCTACGTTTTCGACGGCCTGCCAGCTGCGCAGGCCCACGCGGGGCGCGGCCACGCCGCGCTCGAGACGCCTAGGGCTGCGAAACACACGCATTTCATCCCACAAGTCGCTGGCCAGCAGCGCGCCGATTACGGTGGGGCCACCCTCTACCAGCACCGATTCGAGGCCACGGGCGTGCAAGTCAGCAAGCACGGCCGGCAGCACATCGGGCGCGGCTGCTATGTCGGGCGGCAGCGTGACAACCTCCAGGTTGGGGCGGGCCTCGCGGTGCCGATGCGAGTACACCAGCGTGGGCTGCGAGCCATCGAAGAGATGATGAGTGGGCGGCAAGCTCAGGTTTTTGTCGAGGGTGACGCGGGTGGGCTGCGGCCCCGGCCACTCGCGGGCGTTGAGGCGAGGATTGTCGTGCAGGGCCGTGCGCGTGCCTACCAAGATAGCAGCCTCCTCCGTGCGCCACTTGTGCGTGAGCAGGCCTGCCTGCGGCCCACTTATCTGCACTGGCTGAAAGTGTGGCCCGGCCAAGAATCCGTCGGCCGACTCGGCCCACTTGAGTATTACGTAGGGCCGCTTTTTTTCCTGCATCGTGAAGAAGCGCTTGTTGAGTGCGCGACCCTCGGCGGCGAGCAGGCCAGTGTTGACCTCGATGCCCGCGGCACGCAGCTTGGCCAGGCCCCGGCCACTCACGAGCGGGTTGGGGTCATCGTTGCACACAATGACTTCGGGCACGCCCTTAGCAATGAGCAAATCGGCGCAGGGCGGCGTTTTGCCGTGGTGCGAGCAGGGCTCTAGTGTCACGAACGCGCGGCTTTGGCGCAGCAGGTCTTGGTCGGCCACGCTGGCCAGGGCGTTGACTTCGGCGTGGGGGCCGCCGTACTGCTGGTGGTAGCCCTCGCCGATGATGGTGCCGCCGGGGCCCACTACCACGCAGCCCACTAGGGGGTTGGGGCGCGTGCTGCCCTGACCTAGGGCGGCCAGGTCGAGGGCGCGGCGCATGAATAGCTCGTCGGTGGTCATATGCATAAGAAAAAGCGGCGGGCCGCACAGGCCGGAGCCAGCCCGCAAAGTACGCCCTCCCCGGCCGCTTGTACCTTTGGGTTGATGACTACCGCCGCCTTCACCGCCCAGCTTAGCACTGCCCTGCAAGGCCCCTACCCTACCCCCGAGGCCGCCGCCATCGCGGCACTTGTTACCGAGACACTATTGGGCCTCAATCCCTTGCAGCGGCGCATGCAGGCCGCCGCGCCCGTGCCCGCCGAGGTAGCGGCCCGCCTGCCCGACATCCAGGCGCGCCTGCTGGCCCACGAGCCGGTGCAATACGTGCTGGGCACGGCGCACTTCGCAGGCATGGACCTGGAGGTATCGCCGGCTACGCTCATCCCCCGCCCTGAAACCGAGGAGCTGGCCCAGCTCATTGCCCAGGAGCAAGCCGGGCGCCGGGGCCTCACGGTGCTCGACGTGGGTACCGGCTCGGGATGCCTGGCGCTGGCCGTGGCGCAGGCGCTGCGCCCAGCGCGCACGGTAGCCGTCGATATTTCGGAGGAGGCGCTAGCCGTGGCCCGTCGCAACGCCGCCCGCTACGCGCCCGAGGTCGAATTTCAGCAATTTGACATTCTGGCGAATACGCCCACCATTAAACCCGGCACCCTCGACGTGCTAGTGAGCAACCCGCCCTACGTGCGCGACAGCGAGCGCGCTCAGATGCGCGAAAATGTGCTGGACTGGGAGCCCGCCACCGCACTGTTTGTACCCGATGCCGACCCGCTCCTTTTTTACAAGCGCCTGGCCGAGCTGGCGCGGGTGCTCCTGCGACCGGCCGGCGTGGTGTATCTCGAAATAAATGAGGCCCTAGGTACCGAAACGGCGGCGCTGTTTACAGAAACCGACTTCGCAGCAGTGCGAGTGGTAGACGACTTCTTCGGGCGGTCGCGGTTTGTGCGGGCAGCCAGAATGTAGCTTCCGCAGAGGTGCACCATGAAAATATTTTTTTTGCGAGGTAAGCCTTTTATAAGAAGCTCGGCTACCCTGACCTACGGCCGGGCTTTTTATAAACTACCTTGGCTACAAGTCCCTTGCCGCAATGCCACTCGTAGTTTTGCTTTAAGTTTTAACTAGTTTATCGGCATGGCAGCTGCGCCCATTCGCATCTTGCTCGTAGAAGACGAGCCCCTGTACGCGCAGTACTTGGCTATGTCCGCCCAAAACCTCGGCTATGTGCCCCTAGGGCCCGTGTCTTCGGCCGAAGAGGCGCTGTGTCTGTATCGCCAGGGCCCACCACCCGACCTGGCGCTGCTCGACATTAACCTGGCCGGCGACTTGGATGGGGTAGACCTGGCCCGCGAGCTGCTGGCTACGCAGCCCCTACCCCTCATTTTCAGCACGGCGCGGGCCGATACCGTCACCTTTGCCCGGGCTAAGGTGCTGGGGCCCTCGGCTTATCTGCTCAAGCCCTTCGACGAGCGCACGCTGGCGCACGCCGTCGCATTGGCACTGCACAACTTTGCAGGCATCCAAGCCTCAGAGCCGCCGGCCGCTGCCGACGATGCGCCCTTGCGCCTGGGCGCCGACCTAAGCCTGCGCCACGCCTTGTTTCTGCGCGACCGGGGCCGCCTAATTAAGGTACTACCAGCTGATATTCAGTACGTAGAGGCCGGCGAGAAGTACTGCACCGTAGTCACAGCCGCCAGCAAATACGCCGTGCGCCTTTCGTTGCGTGAGCTGGCCCAAGAGCTACCCGCCCAGCAATTTGTGCAAACTCAGCGCGGCTACCTCATCAATGCCGAGCACCTTGAGCAGCTCGACCCTACCGCCAATACGCTCACCGTGGCCGGCACGGTGCTACCCCTAGGCCGCGCCTACCGCGAGGCACTGCTGCGCCAACTGCGGCTGGTAGGCTAACTTTTTTAAGGGCAGGCTCTACTTATCGATATCCCTAGGGCAGCTACCTGCTTAAAGGCTCGATGACACCGCCTTAGTTATGAGGCTAGTGCCGTGGCGTACGCTGACTGCTTCGCCTGCCGCTTCAGCGCGGTTTATTTTCTCAGTGACTGCCAGTTGTTGCCGCACGACAAGCAACTAGCTAGCGAGTAAGACAGCCCAGGCGATACTCACAATGCAGACTAGCGCTGCTTTTCGCTCACGGACATAATCCTGGGTTTCACTCCTCTCCTTGAGCAGTTGGCGGACAAGACCAGCGTAGGCCGTGTGGTTTACCGGGAAATTTGAAGGAAAAGTACTGTCCATCAAAACTCTCTAGAGGCCTTTTTGGCCTGGGCCAGACCCGCCCCAAGGTGCCTATTGTTACACCCATCTATCCTTTTTACAGCTGTTCGAACACCTCTTACCACATCTTATGATTTCTTCCTTACTCCTTTTCCAACCACTCAATCGACACCGGCTTGGGCTACTGCTTGGCAGCAGCCTGTTTGTAAGCTCGGCTGCTTTAGGCCAGACCTTTAGTCCGCTTGTCTCCTACTCGGCCACAAGCGGTGGGTCGCCACAGGCCGTAACCACCGCCGACTTCAATAAAGACGGCCGGCTCGACGTGGCCATCGCCAACTACGCCGGTCATTCGGTGGCCGTGCTACTGGGCCAAGCCAACGGAACGCTGGGCACTGCCGCCACCTACGGCTCAGGGGCCAGCGGCTACCCGCAGGGTATTGCCACAGGCGACTTCAATGGCGACGGCCGGCCCGACCTTGTGGTAGCCAACTCTAACTCGAATACCCTAGGCGTACTATTAGCCCAGGCCAATGGCACTTTTGGGGCTGTTACAACTTATGCTGCTGGTACTTATACTAGCCAGGTTGCTGTTGGTGATATCAATAAAGACGGCAAGCTCGACCTCGTGGCGACTGGCACCAACTCTGGTAATATATTGGTTCTGTTGGGCCAGGGCAATGGCCTTTTCAATGCGGCCCTGAGCTACAGCACCGGCGGGAACAGCCGCCCGGCCGCCGTGGCGCTGGCCGACCTCAATGGCGATGGCCGCCTCGATGCGGTAGTGGCTAACAGCGATGCTAATACAGTGGGCGTACTGCTGGGGCAGGCCAACGGCACCTTGGGTAGCATGACCTCGTACAGCGCAGGCTATACGCCCTACCGCGTGGCGCTGGCTGATATCAATGGTGATGGCCGCCTCGACCTGCTGACCCTCATCCTGAACGGCGATGGCAGAGGCATACAGGTGCGGCGCGGCCAGGCAGGCGGCACTTTCAGCGAGCCCACTTCTACCCCTGTGAGCTTCGATGGCATGCCGTCCGACCTGGCCGTGGGCGACGTTAACCTTGACGGCCGCCCCGACGCTATTGTGCCCCAGGGGTTTGGAAACCAGGTTGAAATTTACCTAGGCCAGCCCGACGGCCGCCTGGGCACCTACACCAGCATCGGTACGGGCGACGGCACTAGTCCCAATGGCGTTGCTGTAGCCGACCTCAACAGCGATGGCCGGCCAGACATCGTGCTGGCTAATGGCGACTCCAATGCTGCAGGAGTGCTTCTAAATCAGACGTCTTTGGTCGCCAGCCCAATTGCGGCCGCGGTGAGCAGCTGCGGTGGCCAGCCCGTGACCCTAACCGCGAGTGGAGCGCCGGCCGGTGGCTCGTACCGCTGGTACACCCAGGCTACTGGCGGCACGGCTATCAGCGGCGCCACTGGCAGCAGCTACACTACACCAACGCTGTATACCTCTGCTGCGTACTACGTTAGTGCTATAGCAGCCAACGGGTCGGAGAGCAGTCGCACGGCCGTTGCTGTCACCATCAATTACGCGCTGCCCCCCACCATCGTGGCTGGTGGCCCCACCACCTTCGATGGCGGCGGCTCAGTAACGCTCACGGCTAAGCCTAACCTAGCGTTGAAGCTCGATGGTAGCTCGCAGTATGTGACCACTACCCTCGACGCGCAACCCTCAGCCCTACCCACTACTACCTGGGAAGCCTGGGTGTATCCTACTCGCACCAACTACGGCACGCGCCAAACGATATTTTCTATCGATGATGGCGCCTATGACCGAGGCGTGGATATTGAAGCCAATACCAGCAATTTCGCTATTTTCACTGGGCAAGGCGTTTGGCAACCTACTACTGCTGACCTCAATACTTGGCAGCATATTGCAGTGGTATACACGCCCACGGGCATTTCCTTCTACAAAAACGGGGTAGAGTACCTCTATAATACCAGCCAGGGATTCTCCCTCAACCCAACAGTAAACAAATTCCAGATTGGCCGCAATCCGGGCTTCAATGAGCCCTTTGCGGGCCAGCTGGATGAGGTGCGCGTATGGAACTACCAGCGTACCCAAACTCAGATTCAGGCTGCCATGTTTGCAGTGCCGGCTGGTACCACGGCGGGCCTAGTAGGCTCGTGGAGCTTGAACGAAGGCAGTGGCAAAACGGCTACCGACGCCACTGGTAACTATCCGGGCACGCTCATAAGCACGCCTGCCTACGTGACGCCCGGCCAGAGCAGCATTACCTCGACCTATGCCTGGACGCCCAGCGCTGGCCTGAGCAGCAGCACGGCACAGACCGTGACGGCAGCACCCAGCGCCACTACTACGTATACCGTAGCGGTAAATGATAATGCGAGCTGCTCCCAAACCGCCAGCCAGACGGTGACAGTGTATGCTGACTTGGTCGTTAGCACAGCTGGCCAAACTGTGGCAGCAGGCACCTACAACAGCATCACGGTGCGAAAGGGTGGCGTGGCTACCCTAGGTGGCAATGTAGTAGTTAATAGAACGGTGACGGTACAAGATGGTGGCACCCTCAACACCAGCTGCCAGGCCTTAACCGGTGCGGGCAGCTTTACGCTAGCGGCGGGTGGCACCCTAGGTATCTGCGACCCGGCCGGCATTGAGGCCAGCGGCAACAGCGGCGCAGTACAGTTGACGGGCACCCGCTCGTTCAGCGCCGATGCCTCTTATGTCTACAATGGCGGCAATGCGCAGGTAACTGGCGCGGGCCTGCCCAGCCAGGTGCGCAATTTCACGACCTCCAATGCCAACGCCGTTCGCCTGAGCAATCCGCTGAGCATAAGCCAGGTGCTGACCGTGGCGGGCAGCGGCAACTTCGACCTCAATGGCCAGGCGCTTACGCTGCTTTCCAACAGCACTGGCTCGGCGCTGGTTGTTAACTCGGGCACAGGCATCGTGAGCGGGGGCACGGCTACCGTGCAGCGCTACCTCGACCCCGCCTTTAACACGGGCATGGGCTACCGCCACTACAGCGCGCCGGTGAGCGGCTCGACCGTGGCTGACCTGGCCACTACCACGGGCTTCGCGCCGGTGGTGAACGACGCCTACAATACCTCGGCCACGCCGGGCACCGTAACGCCCTTCCCCACCGTGTTTGGCTATGACCAGAGCCGCCTGGCCTCCACCACCAGCAACTACCCTGCCTTTGATAAAGGCTTCTTTTCGCCCAGCGACTTGACCGACAAGCTGGCGATGGGTCAGGGCTACGCGGTGCAGATTGGGGCCGACCAGCTCGTGGACTTCACGGGCCAGCTTAACACCGGCGCTACCACGCTAACCCTAGGTCGCAACGACGATGCCACGGCGGCCGATGCAGGCTGGGCGCTGGTGGGCAACCCCTACCCGGCCCCGCTCGACTGGAGCCAGGTAGCCGCTGCCGACCGCACCAACCTCGATGGCAGCATCTACGTGGTGCAAAGCACCGGGCCCTACACCGGCTCGTACCGCGCGTATGTCAACAACGTGTCGACCAGCGGCACTAACAGCCCGCTCATTGGCACCGGCCAGGGCTTCTTTGTGCGGGTGAGCAGCGGCCAGACCAGCGGCACGCTCACCTTCCGCAACAGCCAGCGCGTGACCGACTACGCCAGCCAGGCGCCCGTGTACCGCACTACCGCCGACCAGCGCCCCCTCGTGCAGCTCGAGCTGCGCACCAGCACTGGCCAGGCCGACGGCCTGGCCGTGTACGCCGAGGCAGGCGCTACGCCGGGCTTCGATGCCCAGTATGATGCTGGCAAGCTCGTGAACTCGACGGGCCTGAACCTAGCCAGCGTATCGAGCGCTAACGAGTCGCTCGCTATTGATGGCCGCCCCGCCTTTACTGCCGCTACGGTAGTGCCACTCACGGTGGGCGTGCCCGCCGCCGGTACCTATTCGCTGGCGGCCGCGGCCCTCAACAACCTACCCGCCGGCCTCGATGCCTACCTCACCGATGCCCAAACCGGCCAGACGGTGCGCCTAGGTCAACAGAACAGCTATTCTTTTAGCGTCACGGCTGCCGAAGCCACGGCCCTGCTCACAAGTCGCTTCACGCTCACTTTTAAGGGCGCTGCGCCGCTCGCCAGCACCCCCGCAGTGCCTACCGTAACAGAAGTAGCGCTTTACCCCAACCCCGCCAGCGAGCGATTTAAGGTGTCGATGCCCGCAGTAGCTGGGGCCAGCCAGGTACAGGCCACGCTGCTCAACACGCTGGGGCAGGTAGTGCGTCGCCAGGCGGCCGCACTGCCGGCCACCGGCGCCACTCTCACGGTCGAAGCTGCTGGCCTGCCCGCTGGTGTATACACCCTGCGCCTGCAAGCCGGGGCTACTACCATCGCTAAACGCGTTATTATCAAGTAATTTATCTCGCAAGCCGGCTCCTATCAGGAGCCGGCCCTTTAGCCACTTATTCTCATGCAAAAGTTTATTCTTACGGTAGTAGTGCTTCTCACCTTTACGGGCCTACTTAGCCCCGTGGTGCGGGCCCAGGCTCCTACCGTCACCGGCCCGGCGCCGGCTCCTACCACTACGCCCGCTGCCGTGCCGCTCGACGGCGGCTCGTCGGTGCTGCTCGCCAGCGGCATAGCTTATGGCCTGCGCCGCCTACAGCAGCGCCGCCAACGCGCCTAGGTAGCGACTGGCTTATTTATTTTTTTACAGCGTAAGGAAAAGCCCCCTGCCGTAAACCGGCAGGGGGCTTTTTCTTACGCTTCAGGCTAAAGTGGCCTTACTGGGCGGTGGCCTGTTTGTAGTGCACGGCCGGCAACGCCCGCAGGCGCTCGGCAGCTTGCTCGGCGGTGATGTCGCGCTGAGCGTTGGCCATCAGCTCGTAGCCAACCATGAATTTCTTCACCGTGGCCGAGCGCAGCAGCGGCGGCAAAAAGTGCATGTGCAGGTGCCACTCGGGGTACTCGCCGCCATCCGTTGGCCGCTGGTGGAAACCGGCCGAATACGGGAAGCTGGTTTCAAACAGGTTATCGTACTTGATAGTGAGCTGTTGTAGGATGTCGGCTAGGCCGTCGCGCTCCTGGTCATTTAGCTGGGTGAGGTCTTGCACGGCGCGACGCGGCAGCACCAGCGTTTCGAAGGGCCACACTGCCCAGAAGGGCACTAGGGCCACCCACGTGTCATTTTCGACTACAAAGCGGGTTTTGCTTTTCTCCTCAATGGCGAGGTAGTCGCTGAGTAGCGTGCGGCCATTCTTTTCGAAGTAGGCCTTTTGGGTGCGGCCTTCCTTGGCGGGCAGGTCGGGCACGGTGCGCTCGCTCCAGATTTGGCCGTGCGGGTGCGGGTTGGAGGCACCCATTGCCTGGCCTTTGTTCTCAAAAATCTGTACGTAGTTGATGTTCGGGTCTGCCCCTAGGGTGCGAAACTCCTCAGTCCAGGTATCGACCACCTTGCGGATTTCCGCGATGGGCAGTTCGGGCAAGGTCAAGTCGTGGCGCGGCGAAAAGCAGATGACGCGGCAATGGCCGGTTTCAGCGTCTGCACGTAGCAGGCCGCCTTCCTCGTAAGTGCCGGTCTCGCCTTCGGGCAAGAGCGCCGCAAAGTCGTTGTCGAACACGTATTGGTGGTCGTACTTGGGGTTCACGATGCCGCTGGTGCGCGTGTTGCCAGGGCACAGGTAGCACGTGGGGTCGTAGGCGGGTGGCGCGGCGGTTGCCGCTTTTTCCTGCGCGCCCTGCCAAGGGCGCTTGGCGCGGTGCGGCGATACGAGAACCCACTCATCGAGCAGCGGGTTGTGGCGGCGGTGGGGTTGCTCCGTGAAGTCGAACATAAGGGTAGGGCGGCTAGAATGGCCCCAAACTTACCTTACGCTACGCTAGCGACAACGGGTGCATGCCGGGCAAGACTACCTAGCCGCTGCCGCAGAGCCAAACCCTAGTCTAGGGCAGTCACAAAAAAGCTGAGCTTAGGCTGCATGCCCGCCAGCACAGCGCCGGCCGACAGCCGCTGCCAAGTGTCTTGGCTTACAGCGCGGTAATAAATATCGTTATTGGCGTAGCCCAACCCAGCCGAAAACGCCAGCCCTTTCTGCAAGGCCACCGCGTTGGCGCCGCCCACCCATTCAACGGCCAGGAAAAAATCCTCATCCAGAATAAGCTTGTCCGGCGTCAAGTCAATGGTAATCGGCCCTTTGGCAACTTCTGTATTCACCACTATTTCGCGGCGCAGCAGTTTCTCGTCGGTAGGTTTGCCATCAGCGCCAAGGCGGTAGAGGTTGACGCGAAAAGTAAACTTTCCCACCCGGTTGTAAGCCACGTTGAAATTAGTCGTGAGCACCTTGGTAGGCTTGTGCTTCAAGTTAATAACAGTGCCGATTTCCGCGCCTAGGTCTTTCGAGTTGATAGTAAGCGTAGCCGTTTCAGAATTGCCCGTGAAGCCCAGCGTGCGGGCGCGCCGAAATGCATTTTTGGCGCTTACCTGCACTTCGGCAAGGCTCACCGGTGTAGGGCTCAATAGTATGTTAGGCAAGGCGCTGAGCTGGCGCAATGGCACCTTTAGTGCCCGGTAGCCGAGGTACGAAACGCGCACCGTATCGGCCGCTAAACTTTCCTGAAACGTCAGTTGGTACTGGCCCTGCTCATTCGTCACTGTACCCAGCGCTTTGCCCACTACCCCAATGTTTACAAACGGCAACGGCTGACCGGTTTTGGCATCGCTCACACGGCCTTTCATGACTTGGGCACTAGCTGGCGCAGCCAGCAACCAGAGCAAAAACAGTGGAAAGTAGCAAAAGCGTGGCATAGTCAACGGCAATAAAAAGAGCACAAAGCTGCAACAGCTCTGTGCTCTCAGATGCGGGGCGACTAGCCGTAGTTGCCTAAACCTTCATTTTTTGTGGCTGGTGCAGCTATCGGAAATCTACTATTCTTCTTCTACCACCGCAAACACCAGCGCTAGCGGCTCGAAGCACTGCATGAGTTGGTCGATAAAGCCTGGGTTATTAAGCAACACGCTCAAAACGTTGTCGGTCCGTTCCTGCAAGCCACCATCGGGGAAGAGCTTGTCCTTCAAGGCAGTGAGCTGTGAATAGGCCGTTTCGTGTTTGGCTTCGGAGGCTTTGGCCAAGCGCTTTTCGAGGCCGGCGAGGCTGCCAGCGGCTTTTTGAGCTTCGGCAGCTACCGCTTTTACTAGGGTTGGGTCGAGGCGTTGGGCCAAGTCCTGCACTTGCTGGTAGGCGGCGGCGAGGGCTTCTTGCTGGGCGGCGAGAGTAACCTCTTCCTGGCCAAGTTGAGCGCCCACTTGCTTTTTCAGCTCACCTAAGGGCTTAAAAATATCGAGCGTACCTAGGCCCAGTTTGCGCAGCTTGCCTAGGTTGGCTCGGCTCATGTACATGGCCGAATTGCGGGGCAGCACGATGGGATATGGCACGCCTAGCTGCTCGAATACGCCTTTCAGCTGGAACCAGTACGCTACCTCGGCCCCGCCGCCTATGTAAGCGAGGTTAGGCATCAGGATTTCCTGGTACACCGGGCGCAGCACCACGTTGGGGCTAAAGCGCTCGGGCTCGCTGTCGGCCAGGGTTAGCAGCTCGGCTTGCGAGTGGCAGCGGCTGGTGCCACGCACTGTAACCTGGGTGCAATCGGCGCCGGGCGTGGCGTCGGGCTCGAGGCGCTCGCGCTTACCTTCGTCAGTGAGGAAGAACAGGTTGAGCGGGCGCGAATACACCTGCGGCTTGTAGCCAGCGGCCGTAAGTTCAGCGTTGGTGGCCTGCACTGCTTGGTTGGAGAGCTGACCTTGGATTTCTTGCTTCAGCAGCGGCTTGAGGGCCTGCTTGAGGGCGGGGCGGTCGGCATCGAGGCAGACGAGGCCGTAGTCGCCGAAGAGGCTGGTGGCTAGCTTGCGCGTGGCCTCACTTAGTGTGGCACTGCTAGCGTAGGCCTCTTTAAACGCGGCGGGTACCTCGGGTGGCAGCTGGTTCAGGATTTCGTCGGCCAGCCCATCGAGCGGCAGGCGGCCTACGGGGCCACCTAGGCGGCCTTCGCCGGGTCCGGCCCAACTCAGCGTTTTGCCAAAGAGCTGAAAATGGTTGATTTCGGCAAAGTCGTGGTCTTCCGTAGCCAGCCAGTATACTGGCACGAAGTCGTACTGCGGGTACTCAGCCTTGAGCTGCTGGCTGAGCTTGATGGCCGTAACTATCTTATAGACAAAGTACAGAGGCCCAGTAAATAGATTGAGTTGGTGCCCGGTCGTGATGGTAAAGGTGGTATCCTTTGCCAGCAGGTCGAGGTTGGCGGCCACCGCAGGCGGCACCTCGACGCCTAGGTCGGCATACTGGGCCCGCAGGTCGGCTACCAGGCGCTGCCGGGCTTCGGGCGAATAGGCAGCTTGTTTTTCTTCTATCTGCGCCCGAAAAGCGGCCAACTCAGGCCGGCGGTGATAGAACGAAGCTAGGGCCGGCGAAGCGGCGATATAATCAGTCAGCAGGCCCGAAAACGCGCCGGTGGCGGCGTAGGGCAGAGTAGTACAATCGGCAGCAGCCATGAGCGCGGGGAAAAAGAGGGCGCGAAATTCTGCCAAGAACCCGGTGCCGCCCAAAAAGTTAGTTGCGCGGACTTTGCAGCCCGCGAGCGAGCACCACGAACAGCTTGTGCAAGGGGACTTCTAACCGCCACTACTCGCTACGCCTATACGCGGACTACAAAGCCCGCATTACACCGCCCAGAACCGCATTTCCAGCGAGATGCGGGTTTCGTCTTCGTTCAGATTTACCGCTCCGCCGTGCAGCAGATAGGGTGAAAACAGCAGCACCTGGCCCGGACCTGGATTAGGCCGAATAATATCGAGCGGCTCGGCGCTACCCAGCACGCCGGGCACCGTGAAACGCACGCCATTGCTAACAGCGCCGCTGGCCGTGCGCAGGGTTCGGTTTTCGGGCCACTGGTGCGAGCCGGGCACCAGCGTGAGCGACGACTGCGCCGTACTGCCCGCCACGGGCACGTAGATGTTCAGACAGTTATGATAGTCGGGTATCCACACGTCGCGGTGCAGCGGGTTATTATCCGCTTTGCCCGGCCGGATGATGCGCAAGTGGAAAAACCGCTCGTTATCCCAAGGATTCAGCGCTTGCACGGGCCGGCCGCACAGCTCGCCTACCCGCTGCTCGAGCAGCGTGGCGGGCAGCGGCAAAAAATCGGCCTGCTGATATTCTTTGGTGCGATTTACCACGGCTAGGTGCAGGTCGCGGTCGTCACCCACCACATGGTGGTAGTGCGCTATGTCGAAATCGGCCGGCACCGGGCGGCCAGCGTCGGCCAAAGCGCGGCGCACTAGCTGGGCAAGGCCTTCGCGCAGGGCAGCTTGCTCGGCAACAGGCAGGAAATCGGCCACGGTGTAGCCATCAGCGGCCCAGGTAGTGCCGGCCGAAAGGTCGTGGTCGGTTGCCAGTAGCACGCGGTCGTCGGTGAGGCCAGCCTCGCCCTGCACGTCGTAGGTGAATTCCTGCTGATTAATGCGAACCTGCATAAAAGCTTCGTTTACTTGCTTATAAAAAGTTTGTCATGCTGACGAGGGAAGCATCTTACTGGGCTAATACAGCCGTGGTAAGATGCTTCCTTCGTCAGCATGACAAACGTAGGAACAGATGCGAAAAGCAATTGCGCTATGACTAGCGCACTACTTCGCCGTACAAATCGAAGTCTGACGCGCCGGTGATGTGTACCTTGGCGAAGCTACCCTGCGGGATGTGCAGGTCATTGGTAGCCAGCACCAATACTTCGTTGTCCACTTCGGGCGAGTCGAACTCAGTGCGGCCCACGTAGTAGCCGCCTTCGAGGCGGTCGAAGAGCACATTGTACGTTTGGCCCACGCGCGACTCGTTGTAATCCAGCGAAATCTGCTGCTGAATCTCCATAATGCGGTCGGCGCGCTCCTGCTTCACTTCGGCGGGCACATCGTCTACCAGCGTGTGCGAATGCGTGTTCTCTTCGTGCGAGTAGGTAAAGATACCTAGGCGCTCAAACTTCGACTCCTGCACAAATTCGCACAGCTCTTCAAAGTCTTCTTCTGTCTCGCCGGGGTGGCCGGCGATGAGCGTGGTGCGCAGCGCAATGCCCGGCACCCGGTCGCGGATTTCGCGCACCAGCTCCTTCGTGCGGCGGCCCGTGATGCCCCGACGCATAGTTTTCAGCATGTTATCCGAAATATGCTGCAAGGGCATGTCGAGGTAACGGCAGATGTTGTCGCGCTCGCGCATCACATCTAGCGCCGCCAGCGGGAACTGAGACGGGTAGGCGTATTGCAGGCGAATCCAGTCCACGCCGTTCACGTCGGAGAGGCGCTCCAGCAGCTCGGGCAGCTTGCGCTCGCCGTAGGCTTGCAGGCCGTAGTAGGTGAGGTCTTGGGCAATGAGAATCAGCTCCTTGGTACCCATGCCGACCAGGCGCTTGGCCTCGGTCACGAGGTCTTCCATGGGCCGGTCTACGTGCTTGCCGCGCATCAGCGGGATGGCGCAGAACGAGCACGGGCGGTTGCAGCCCTCCGCGATTTTGAAGTAGGCGTAGTGCTTAGGCGTGGTCAGCAGGCGCTCGCCTACCAGTTCTTTCTTGTAGTCGGCCTCCAACACTTTCAGCATCTGGGGCAGCTCTAGGGTGCCAAAATAGGCATCGACCTGCGGAATCTCAACCTCCAGCTCGTCTTTGTAACGCTGCGAGAGGCAGCCCGTTACGTAGAGCTTTTCGAGCTTGCCAGCTTCTTTCTCGTCGGCGTAGCGCAGGATGGTATCGATGCTTTCCTGCTTGGCATTGTCGATAAAGCCACAGGTATTGATAATGACGATGTTGGCATCCGACTTCTTGGCCTCGTGGGTTACGTCGAAGTCGTTGGCCCGCAGCTGGCCCATGAGCACTTCCGAGTCCACGAGGTTCTTGGAGCAGCCTAGGGTGATAACGTTGACTTTGTTTTGTTTAAGCGTTCTAACTTTCATAAAGCACGGGGGTCTGCCCAGGTGGGCTGCCCGGCTTAGCGCGGGCAACATTGAAATAACTAGCGAAAAGAGCCTGCAAATTTACGACTCCCAAACAGTTAAAGCCTCGAACCAACCACGCTAGGTAGTTAGTTCGAGGCTTTTAGAAAGTAACTGTGGCAACCTAGGTGCCTTAGAGCGCCTCAAACTGGCGCAGGAAGCGCACGTCGTTCTCGGTGAAGAGGCGCAAATCCTTAATCTGGTACTTGAGCATGGTAATGCGCTCGATGCCCATGCCCCAGGCGTAGCCGGTGTATTTCTCCGAGTCAATGCCGCAGTTCTCGAGCACGTTGGGGTCCACCATGCCGCTACCGCCGATTTCGACCCAGCCGCTGCCTTTGCAGATATTACAGCCCGCGCCCTTGCAGATGAGGCAGGTAATATCAATCTCGGCGCTGGGCTCGGTGAAGGGGAAGTAGCTAGGGCGGAACCGGATGTTGATATCCTCGCCAAACATCTCGCGCACGAAATAATAAATCGTTTGCTTGAGGTCAGCAAAGCTCACGTTCTCATCGATATACAAGCCCTCAATCTGGTGAAAGAGCATGTGCGCCCGCGCCGAAATGGCCTCGTTGCGGTACACGCGGCCGGGCATGACGCGGCGGATGGGCAGCGGCTCGTTTTCCATCACGCGC
>Ga0265798_10001731_pt1 | contig 33248 bp, 26 predicted proteins | sample P3T30metagenome_FD_192430 | JGI IMG/M metagenome (GOLD analysis project Ga0265798, IMG submission 192430) | Plant litter microbial communities from East Loma Ridge, Irvine, California - P3 T30 | ecosystem: Environmental > Terrestrial > Plant litter > Unclassified | place: USA: California... | reverse complement strand
TTCGTTCTGTTCACGCTTTACAACGATTATCTGCAACGCGCGACCATCAATCAGAACCTCGAATCCTCAGTGGGGCAGGCCGGACAACTGACCGCCAGCAGCGTGCAGAACTGGTTGAGCGGACGCATTCTGGTCCTGGAAAACCTGACCCAGGACGTGGCCTATCAAGGCGTTGGCTCGGACCTGAGCGGGCTGGTTTCCCAGTCGTCGCTGGTCTCGACCTTCCAGTTCACTTACGTCGGTGACAGCAAGGGCACCTTCACCCAGCGCCCCAATGTCGAGATGCCGGCCGGTTACGATCCCCGTCAGCGCCCCTGGTACAAATCGACAGTCGATGCTGGCAATACCATCATCAGCGCGCCCTATCTGGCCTCGGTGGGCGGCCTGGTCGTGACCATCGCCAGCCCGATCAAGGTCAACGGCCAACTGGCCGGTGTCGCGGGCGGCGACCTGAGCCTCGATACGCTGGTGAAGATCATCAACTCGGTGGAATTCGGCGGCATGGGCTATGCGTTTCTGGTCAGCGGCGACGGTCAGGTGATCGTCAGCCCCGACAAGGAACAGGTGATGAAAAACCTGAAGGACATCTATCCCGGCCAGACGCTGAGCCTGGACAAGCGCATGCGTGAGGTCACGTTGAATGGCCAGCAACGCATCCTGTCGTTCACCCCGATCACCGGCCTGCCATCGGCTGACTGGTACATCGGCTTGTCGATCGACAAGGACAAGGCCTATGCGCCACTGAGCCAGTTCCGCAGCTCTGCCATTGTTGCCGGCCTGATCGCAGTGATCGTGATCGCCATTTTGCTGAGCCTGCTGATTCGTGCGCTGATGCGCCCGCTGACCGACATGGGCCGTGCCATGCAGGACATCGCGCAGGGCGAAGGTGATCTGACCCGTCGCCTGAGCATTCAGGGCCGCGATGAGTTCGCCGATCTGGGCAGCTCGTTCAACCAGTTCGTCGAACGTGTCCACGCCTCCATCGTGGAAGTGTCGTCCGCCACGCTGCAGGTGCATGACCTGTCGCAGCGCGTGGTGCAGTCGTCCAACTCCTCGATCATCGGCTTCGATGAACAGAGCGCGCGCACCAATAGCGTCGCCGCAGCCATCAACGAACTGGGCGCAGCCACCCAGGAAATCGCCCGCAACGCCTCGGATGCCTCCATCCAGGCCAGCGAAGCGCGCACCCAGGCCGAAGACGGTCAGGTGGTGGTGGAAAAAACCATCCACGCCATGAGCGAGCTGTCGACCAAGATCAGCGATTCCTGCACCCAGATCGCCCAGCTCAACGCCAGCACCGACAACATCGGGCAGATTCTGGACGTGATCAAAGGCATCTCGCAGCAGACCAACCTGCTGGCACTCAACGCCGCCATCGAAGCTGCGCGCGCCGGTGAAGCCGGTCGTGGCTTTGCCGTGGTGGCCGATGAAGTGCGTAACCTTGCGCACCGCACTCAGGTGTCTGCCGACGAGATCCACAAGATGATCGGTGAGCTGCAGACCGGCTCCCAGGACGCCGTGGTGAACATGAACGAGAGCCAGGCATCCAGCCAGGGCAGCGTCGAAGTCGCCAACCAGGCCGGCAACCGCCTGCGCGACGTGACCCGCCGCATCGGCGAAATCGACGGCATGAACCAGTCGGTTGCCGCTGCGACCGAAGAGCAGACCGCCGTGGTGGAAACGCTCAACATCGACATCAACCAGATCAACTCGCTCAACCAGCAGGGCGTCGCCAACCTCAACGAAACCCTCAAGGATTGCGCGGCACTTTCCCAGCAGGCCGGACGTTTGAAACAACTGGTGGCCAGCTTCAAGATATAACTCGAGGCGTCATCGTAACGAAAAGGGCCGTCCATGTGACGGCCCTTTTTTGTTGGTTAGCGGTGATGATTTTCTGTATGGGAATCAAGTGTAAAACTGATCGTTATCCATTCCCGACTGGGTGAATTTCGATGGGAGGTGAAGCTTGTTTCAATGTTATTCGTGAAGGTAATTAACGGCTTGAAAAGTCTGACTTATTACTGTGCTCTTGGCCGTATTTAAAAAGGCTTTGCTCATCTCGTCAGATGCAGTTGGAAACATGGATCCAGTTACCGTAGATGTTTTCGTTCAAAACTGTTCAATATTTAGAAAGGCAACCACTGTTCGTCGGATTTTTATGTTTGTTGAACGAACAGATTAATAACCAGCGGTTTCTTTTTATTAGTCGCTCCTGCCAGACAGCGCTTGTATCCATGGCAGGAGTCGCCTCCGGGTTTACTCATCCTCCGCCTTGTTCTGATTCCGATCCGAATAAGTCGAGGCCACCGCGCTCGGCTTGCTGACCACCGCAGCCGACTTGCGCTGACCCACCAGATCATCCGGATTCAGAAACAGATTCATGCGCGGGATCACCTCGATACGCGGCTTCTTGTCAGGCCGCTCAGCCTGGCGCGTATGCCGGTTGAAGTGACGAAGCTCATGCACGTCGATGGGCTCTTCACCTGCCAGCACGAACATCGGCAGATTGCTGTGGATCATCGCGTCGTAACGGGAGCTGGCCGAGAAATACACCATCGCCCTGGGATGCGGCGCCACCTTCTTGTACTTGATCAGACTGGCCTGATCCGACAGATTGACGATGCGCCGCAACTCGGCACCCGCCGACGTCTGCTCGATGGCCACGCGGTCTTTCGACGCCTGCTGCTCGGCCGCCTTGCTCAACTGCTCCCGAACCTTGCTCACCGCCACCCGCTCGCCGCCGGTCGTGTGCCCGGCCCAAGTGAACACGATCAGACGAGGGCAGATATCGAACACCTGCGTATGACGCCCCAACTGCTTCATGCTGAACATCGGCCCCAACGCCTGACGCAGAATCTTCGACCGCGCCGTGGTCGCCAGATTGAGCTCGATCCGCGTCTGCTCGACCGCTGCCATCAAGTCATCCTTGAGCTGATTGATCTCCTTCACCCAAGGCAACACGCTGCGGCTCAACGCGAAATAACCCGGCAACCGCATCACCGTCCCCGGCGCCTGACCGGGAAGGCGCTCAAACAACGTCATCGCCCGAATTGCCGCCTCAATCGCCGCCTGACCCTCCAGCGGCTGCACCTCGATCAGATCCAGCGCCTTCTGCTGCGCCAGCACCGGCAACTGCCACACCTGACCATGAACCACCCACTGAGGCCACATCAGATTGAATGCCGTTATCTTACTGACCAGACGAGCGTGGACAGTCGTTATATCGACGTACATGGTGATCTCCGAAAAATCTAATACCACCCCCAGTGTAGCGCGTGATTTTGTACGTGCATGGAGTATGGGACGGGATCAGTCCTTGGGAAGTTCGTCCAGCTTGGCCTCTACCGCGTCATCGAAAATGATGAACAACGCCTCAGCGTCTGACGAGCGCAGCTTGCGTGTGCTTTCCAGGCTTTGGATCAGCTCGATCTGTATAGCGCGCTCGGCTTCCAGGTCTTCGCGAGTGCTGGTGGCGTTCAAGGCGCGGAGGAGGTCGTTCATCTGATCGCGGATGGGTTTCTGGAGTCGCAGGAGGTCTAGTTTTTCTTGGGGCATGGAATGCTATCTCTTGGGAGGCTGCTGGCGAGGCGAGCGATGCGTCTGCTTTTCACCATGCTCCCCGCAGCTAAGCAGGAAGCCTTCGTGTTGATCAGGCATGGTACAGCCAGCTTCGTTGTTCAGCCGAGAGATTACTGTCTCCATACGTCAGCAAGCTGATCCTCGATCGGTCACTTAACCGACTGGCTACGACGGACCCACGCTCCGATTGCAGGTAAAGGGTGTAGGGCAGAACCAGCGTGTCTGCCATGCTCGAGAGCACCATATCCGCAAGTATCAGCGACACACTGGGTCTCACCTCCTGAGCCCTAAAGGCTCTGGGTGCTTCATTAAGCGCGCAGAGATCGAGCGACACCTACTTCACAAACTCAATCTTCTTCACGAAGACCAACGAGTCCTCGGCAGCAGGCCCGGCGATACGGTCGTTGTTGACCTCGCTGGCAACAGTGACCTTCACAGCCTTGCCAACCATGCTCGGCAACAAGGTCGCTTCACTTTCATCTTCTGCCACAAACCAGTCACCACATTGCCCATCGCAATAAGCCGTGAACCGTCGGCCGTCATTGACCAACACCGTGATGGTGTAGTCATCGATGCCACCGCCAGTAATCAACGCGCCCTGCAAGGTTTCCGGTTTGGACAGGTTGAAATGGCAATAGGCAGGCGCGTTAGGATCATCGCCCAACAAACCACAACCGCGCTCGACCTCACTGTTGATCATCCCGCAGCTGTTGGCCCACGTTGCACGGCGGGTGGGTTGCGGGGGAGACGTTGATGCATTGTTTGACCAGAGACTCAGCGCGTTTTTGACCGATGGCCTCGGCGCAGGATTTGTCGGCGGCGTTGGCTTGGAATGACGCGAGGAGGGTGATGAGTAGGGCGAGGGTGAGGGTTTTTGGGTGCATGAGGTGTCCTGGTGCGTCTGGGAGCTACGTTAAGAATACCGGTCTCTGGCTTAGGGCTGCAGGCGTATGTTGTGTATCGCTTTCTTCGTTTACCTGTATGGACAGACAACGTAGACGGGGCCTTCGCATTTGCTTAGGGTGTGGCTATTCGATATTACCTGCAAGGCAGTCTGAATGAAGCGCGAACAGTTCCTGGCACAACCTGAAGTTGAGTCTTTTGTTGCATGGCTGGCGGTGAACTTGCCGACGCTCACGTTCAATCTTCGCTTCAAATCCAGCAAGTTCGTGCCGGGCGGTTTACAGGCGGATGTCCGTGGTTTCGAACAGGTGCTTAAGCACTATCGCTGGAAGGCAAGCTGGCAAGATACGAACCAAAGCTCGATGGATTCACAAACCTGGGCTGAAACTCAACGCTCTCTCGGGCAACTTCGCGAGTGGCTGACGAGAGCGGTCGACATAGCTGATGAACAACAAGCGCTTCAGGCGTGCTTGCAGATTCTTCGTTGGGGTGGTGTCCGGGGAGCCATTCCATTTTTGCACCGTCTGGCTGCAAAGAGCGAGCTGTCGGGCTACCTGCAAAAAATGGCCGGGCTCATGTCGCTCGACTGCGACAATAATCTGAATGATCTCGACGCGATCAGTGTCGAGCGTTTCGATGCTGGCCTGACCAAGATTCACGCCTTGCTTGATACGTCGGGGTCACCTATCTATGACAGTCGCGTCGGCGCAGCGATAGGCATGATGTACTCGCTGTTTCGTCAACGATGGATGGGGGGTGGCAAACCCTTGTTGGCGTTCCCTTCAGGAGCCGCTCGTGGCAGCCAGATCCGCAATCCTGGCGCGTTCTTGAATGGTTTGCCGGCGCCGCAGTTTTCGGTGATCGATTATGCCGCATGGGCACGTTGGCAGGTGCGATTGGGGTGGATCATCCGCGCCCTGCTCGAGCGTACTGACTGGTTTGCCGAACAAGGCGCTCTGCCCGCGCGGTGCCACGCCTTCGAGGCCAGCCTGTTTATGCTCGGCTATGACCTGCGGTGCTTTGGTGTGACGCTGGCGACTGATCCGAAGGCAGCAGTGCCAGTGATCGATGTGCATGAAAGAGAGCGTGAGGGCAAAGGCTGGGTGCCTACCGGACACCCCTTCGGTCAGGTTCTGAAGGACTATCTGGCCTTCCGCCAAAGCGGTTTGCTCGACAACAAAGCGTCCTTCGTTGCATGGCTGTTGACTAACCCGCGTAACGAGAACCCGCTCACACGTGCCACCGCGCTGGGCTACTGTTTCGCGTTTTCCATTGAGGAGTTCGACCTGTTCGGCCGGCCGCTCGAAGAGCTTGAACGAATCGCCGCAGGTGGTAAGGATGGATTGTGCGCGGCACTGGCGTCCGAGACATTGTGGCCGTTCACCCTAGGTGATGAACGGGTAAGTGTCTGTTTGGTGGATGTATTGATCACGGGCAATGCGTATCTGCAGGCGACGACCGAAAGGGCACGCATCGACTACATCATGAGTGCCGGATATGCATGTACCGAGAACTCTGCAAAGACGCTGATGGCGTTGGGACGCAACGTGGGCAAGCACTTCGGTCTGCTTGATGCACAACATTTGCCAACGACCTTGTTCGAGCAGTTTTTCCGCGGATGCTCGCTCGACGCCTGACTCATGGGCAGCCTCCTCGTTAAAATAGGGCGCGATTAGAGCGGTGAGTCACGGCGGAGATAGCGAGAGTAAGGGAGCCATCACAGGATATCGTTGGCGGCGCTGTATAGCGATGCAGCGATTCCGGCTGGCTGGTTTGAGCTACTGTACTGCGTGCAGTGACTGTGTCATTAACTGAGGATCTTATTGCAGCCGTAGCTTTCCTCGATTGAAACGCGACAGAAGCGTGCGCTTTATTAAGCTCACGCCCCTGTCTGCTAACTACCTTGGCAACCCCCTATCAGATTGCCCGCTCAAGCAGCTGTGCCTCGGCGATCTGGCCATCTTGATAACGCAGCAATACTTGACGTTCACCTTGATCGAATAACGATTGATGCAACTGACGAGTGTCGAATGGGCCCTGCGCCAGCGTACCTGCAACGCTGTTCAATTGCGTCTTGAAGCTTTGATTTAGTGAGGCGTCGAGGCTGAAAACGCGTGAACTGGTCAGCTCCATCTGCGAGCTATAAACACTGCGGCTTTGGGCCGCGATAGCGTCGAGCTGCACTAAGCTGTCAAGTACCTTGGCCGCGGCGCTGCGGTGACGTTGCTGCGGCTCAACCATATAGCGCAAGGCGCTATTCACAACCTGCAACTGAGTGGCTTGCAGGTATCCATTCACCCAACCTTCCATCTTCGCCAGACTGCCTATCAGGGCTTGGCGGGCACTGTCTGCACCGAACAGTTTGTCGGCGTCGACAGCCTGGGCGCTGTCCAGTTCTTCTGTCATTTTGCGGTCGAAGAATTGCCGCAGTGCCGAGATCTGACTGTGCTGACTTTCGAGAGTCTGCGCGGCGTAGATGCTGATGCCGTCTTGCGCGTAGTGCTCAAGCAGGTCCTGCGTATAGTCGACCATTCCGGCTAGCGATTCCCAGCGGGCTTCGTCCAGTTCGCGCAGCACGCTGTCGAGCTGGCGTTTAATGGCGTTCAGCTTCTCGTTGATGTCGTGCAAGTGCTTCTGACCTACGGCTGAGGACACCGCGTTCCACACCGCGCCGCTGAGTAGCACGTTTTGCAGCTCCTCAGGTAATGACAGGCTGGCCTGCTCGCTGATCTTGCCTCCGGTGCGGACGAAGGCTCTGACGCTGCCATCGTTGTTGGCGTTTTTGGTCAACATTTCGAAGGGCAGGCTGCAGACTACATAGTTGCCCTTAGACATCTCTCCTAGTGCGGCAAGCCCGGGTAAATTAGTCAACAAAGGGCTGAGGGCGCTGATCTGGTCTGTGGGTAGCGGACGATGTACGCCTGCAGGCGGACGCTGCAAGGTGGTGAGTTTCAATAGTGTTTCGCCCCGATCGTTCTGCACGATCAGCTCTGAACTGCCCGGCGGCGATGCGGGAGCTGCATTGGTAGGTTCCGGTGAACGTGCCGCAGGCGCTTCGCTGCGCAGGCGGATCCAGCCCATCTGGGCCACAAATGGCACGGTCACCCTGTAGGCTTCGGCAATGCTGCTATGCAGGCCGAAGCCGGCCGTAGCGACGGCCCCGATGGGCGTCAAGCGAAACCCTGTGGTTGCGACGGTGAACAACGCCGCGCTGCGGGCCGCCGACAAACCGATCGCAGCGTCAGAATCCAACGAAAGCGCATCCTTAAGGTTGAACAGTCCGGCCAGGACCTTGGTATTGGTGGCGCGCTCAAAGCGCTCGTCTGGCGTCAATTCGCGCCACCCGGCACCGAACAGCGCCAAGGCTATATGACGTTCCTTGTCGGCGACAGATCGGTTCGCTGCGTCGCTACCATTGAGCTTCTGATAAACGTCGTTGACGATTTTTGCGTAGGACACAGCGGACTTTTTCAAGAGACGGCGCGTCAGATTCATCGCCGAGTGCCCACCAAATTGCTGCAGTTCGTGTCCCAGTTGCTTGAGCTGCTGTTGGTCGTAGCCGGCAGGTCGGGAGCTGTGCTTGGCTTGCACCAGCTGCTTTTTGATGTCTGCGTCCAGACCGGCGCGGCCTCTTGAGAAGTCGGTGATGACGTCCACCAATGTGTCCACCTCATCGGGCTTGGCGCTGAGCAAGCTGGCGAAGAGTTCGTCGTCGCAATCGATTCCTGTAGTTGCCATCGTGTCCTTACCTCTAAATGTCTAAATGAAGTTCAGGGAGCAGCAAGCCAATTTAGAAGTAGGCTGCATCGCGCTAATTTGTTTGCGGCAGCTGTGTGGCCACTATCAGCTGCACCTCCACTCGACGGTTGAGAGCACTGGCAGGGTCCACGCCTGGTTTGGGGCGTGAGTCACCGTAACCTGCGACGACTACGCGCAGTGCCTGCTGCGGCTCAAGTGCCTGAATCAGCAGCTTTCGAGCCTCGCGTGCTCTTGCGGCAGACAAGGTGTAGTTGTCGTCATACACCGTGCAAAAACGCTCATAATCGGTGACCGGGCGGTAAACCGGAAGGTTGTCGGTGTGCCCCTCTACCAGCACTTGCCCCTGGCCGTAATCCTGGATGAAGGTGGCGACCCGTGCGCTAAGCAGGGTCAGGGCGCCTTTAGCTGCGGGGGTTATGCACGCGCTACCTCGGGCGAAGGCATTATCGGGGAGGGTCAAGCGGCGGTTCTGAATATCGACGTCCACCAGATCCGTTTCGCCGGTGCGTTGGAGGTCTGACTGCATAGCGGCCAGCAGCTTACTCAGGCTTGCCCGCTGAGCCGCGTCGCCTTTGCTGCGCTCTTCTTGACGAGCGGCCTCCATCTGCTGCTTTTCAACTGCCATTGCCGCTTCGGCCGCTTTATTCTGCAGCACCGACACCACAAGCATCAGCATCACGACGGCCATCACTCCAGCCATAAGATCGGAGATCGAGACCCATTCATTGGGTTTATCTTTCATGGCCGTCTCACGCTATCAGAGGCTCGTCGGAAGGGTTCCGTGCCACCGTTCGCTGGGTTTGGTCGAGCATCCGCTGAAGCAGGGCAACCGTAGAACCCGCCGATTGCTGCAAGGGTTGCAGGTGATTGGAGAACTGTTCGCCAACCTTTTCCGCCAGCGCCTGGGGCAGGTTGGCGATCTGCTGCCTGCCTTGCTGCGTGCTGGTTGTCAGAGTCTTGAGTTGGGAGGAGAGCTCCGCCAGATTTGTCACCGCCTCGCTGAGCAGTCGGTCGCGTTGGTGTGGGTCGCTGCGCAGTTCCCCCGCCAGTCTGTCGAGCACTAGTAACGTTTGCGTGCCTTGGACGAGCAGTTCCTTGAAATGCCCATGCAGCTTGTCGAAGCTCTCTGGCAGCTCTTTCAACTGTTCCAGCTTCTTCCCCGTGGCTCGCATGTTCCTATTACTCTCGGAAATATCAGTCAGCCCTTGAGTGATCTGTTCCCCCAGCGTCTTCATGTTCTTTTCCATCTGGCTGATGGCGCCGTTGAGTTCGTCGTTGGTCGTCGTGAACATCGCGCTTGCGTTGGTCTGAGCCCTGTTTGCTCCCTCTATGTTGCGGCTTACACTGGCCATCACCTCATTGACCTCCCCAGAGAGCCGGACTACTGCCTCGGAAATATTGTCGGTAGCTGATCGTAGATTCTCGGACATCGCCGTGGTGTTTTGAGTGAAGTCCAGACTCATCCGGTTGACGTTATCCATCATCCCAGTCTGCAGTTCGTTCATTACGTCACTCAGGCGTGAGATGTTGGAATCGAGGCTACCCTGCATCGTTTGCAGGTGAGCATGGAAGTCATCGTTGAGCTTATCGATGGCTGCACCGACGCTCTTCTCCATCGTTAATACGCTGCCTTCCAGGGCACTTGCAGATTGGGCAAGCTGCTTTGCGGCCTCACCCATGGTAGTGCCGGCTTGCTCAAGCGTATTGAGGTTGTCGTTACTGGCTATCACGAACTGCTCCAGACTCTTTTGGCTGGCTTTTGTATTCGCGCTAACTGCCTGTGTCGCTTCGACACCTTTCGTCGACAGTTTGACCAACTCATCAAACCGCTCTTGCAGATGAGTAGCCAGTGAGAGGTCTGAGTCCAGTTGCGCGTCATGCTGCTCTGTTAGGGTCGCGAGCAAAGTTTGACCTTGGCGCTCGCGCAGCTCTGATTGCAGGGTGGCTGTGTGTTGTAGGCGCTCCGTCAGATTGTGGCCGTGTTCGAGCTTCTGTCCCAACCCGGTGAGCTGCTGGTTTGAATGCTCCAGTTGGGCCTGCAATCGACCGAGGCCCGCATCGAGGCCCATTAGGGTTTCTCCATGGTGCTCCAGCATATCTAGGCGCGGCAAGTGGACAGCGTAGCGAGCCAGCGCCGCGAGATAGCCTTCTGGCCCGCTGAGTCGGCGCAGCTGCTCCAGTTGTCCGTCCAGATTGGCGGCGGTCTGCGCGAACTGCTGATCCAAGGTTTGTCCGCGTTTCAACTCGATCAGCTTAAGTTGCTTGAGTTCAGTGCCCAGCAGTTGGTTCTGGTTGGCAATGGCATTTACCAGTTGCTCTCCGACGTCGGCCAAAGCCTGCCGGGTGAGGTTGTCACGGAGCTCTGTTGCGCTTTTGTGCTGATCTCGACTGTTGTCAATCTCGCGCTTCATGCGATCAACGCACCAGCCGGTCCGACGGCTTTCAGCGGACCAGCGCGCAGAGTCCCATAGTTTCAGGGCGATGAAAGCGATGATGCCCCAGGTTGACGTTTTAAACTTGGTACCCAAGTCTTTCATCATGCCGGTGAGCTGGCCCAACGAGTCGGTCATTGCATTTAGGGAATCGGCGTTGCCTTGCAGAATTCCAGAGGCTTTGTCCAAGGCCATGCCCAGTCCCAGGAAGGTTCCCAGTAAGCCAACAATCAATAGCAGCCCCGGCATATTGGCTACGATGCGTTCGGGCAGGGTAGCAACTGCCTGGTTCAACTCACCCAGTGATCCGTGCTCGATATCCAGCGCACCCTTGTGCGTTCCGCCTTGCCAGTTGCGCTCCCAAGCCGGAGCGCGGCCGCACACCTCGGCGGTAATCAGCGAAACCAGCATGCCGCCTATGATCACCGTGCAGAACACCAGCTCCAGTGGACTCCCCAACGACGGCGACAGAAACTCCAGAACACCGCCACTCACGCTGCTACCTCAATCAGTGTGAATTGTTCGGCACGTTTGCGGCAGTCGGCTTCGAAGATGTTGGCGAAGCTGATGATCAGGGATTGTTCCTCGCGCTTGAGGTTCTCCCACTTCTCACCATTCTGGGCGCAGCGAATCAGCAGTTCACCCACTTCAAAGCCGTCGTCAATGAGGTATTCACGGTCTTGGTCGATCAAGCGCTGCTCGTCGTTTTCTAGAAGTTGCAGGAAACCCTCGGCGGCGTAGACATAGTTGCGTTTGGAGAGGACGTCGCTGGCAAGCTTGTCCAAGCGTGTTTCGTCGACAGGCAACAGCTTTTCAAGGTCAGCGAGTACTTTCGCCTCCTCGGCCGACAGTGGCTCCAGCTTCGCCAAATTATTCAGGCGCTTGACGATCACATGGTCGCGAGACACGCGCTTGCTCAACTCCTCCCAAGCGTCCTGATGCTGCTTGAGGTCCAAGCCCCAAACGTTGATCATCTCTTCGAACACGAAAGGAATCACAGGTTTGCCGAATCGAGCTGTGGTCAAGCTGTCGAGGCGCTCCATGGCATTGTCATCGAGTTCGGCTCGGCCTTCTATCAATTGGCTGGCAACCTGAATGATGAACAGCGGCTCATCCAGCACGGTGTGAATATCTTTGACGTGCTCCATCTGCTCTTCATACAGGGGCAGCAGTTTCTGCACCGCTCGAATGCGAAGATAGTGCTCGAAGTTGACGAACGATTCATTCTCGACCAGGCGGCTGATACGAGCGCGTATCAGCTCGTATCGGTTGCTCATGGCCAGGCCTTCGAGCGCTTGACGGCCCGACTCATCAACCTTCGCCATCGCAGCGTCGAGGTCGGCAGCACGCAGTTCGGCTTCTTCGACTTCCTGATCGTTAAGCAGATGACGCTTGACGTCGCGGGCGCGGGCGATAACCCATTTGATCGCCGCATCCACCTTGGCTACGAGCGGATGGTTGTCCAGATGCTCTAGGGCCGCCAGCGCCTTATCCAGCAACATGCTGATGCCCTGAACCCAAGGAATCGGTACATTCGCACCGATGGTTCTCAGCACTATACGAGCTTTGGAGATATAGGGTTTGGCGGCCTTATAGAGACGCTTGACTTCACCAACAAAGGTTTCAGCCTTGTCAGCCAGCCAGTTGACCGCCTCTATGACCTTCTCCTTCACTACCTGAACCGCTTTGCTGACAAAACCTTTGAACTTGCTTAACCAGCCCATTTACCCATCACTCCTTGAGTTCACGCCCAACAATTTGCGTGCGATATCGGTACGCCCGGTTTGTTCGCCAGGTGTGGAAACTTTTATGTCACTGCGCGCCTGAAGCAACTGCTCAATGGCACCGAGCACATGCTCAGGCGTCAGCCGTCCGCCGCCGCCCTCCAGCAATGGTTTGGGTAACGCCAAGCGAAGGCAGGTGCGGATTTCCCGGCCAGATAGACCCGCAGAGGGCAGCACAAGCGCCTCAATCAGATCTTCGTGCACCACGCTCAGAGGGATACCCTGGACGAGTAGCTTGGCCCAAATCGCTCGACGTTCGTCATCACCGGGCAGTTCGAAGTGGATATGCTGAGAGATGCGGCTGACGAACGCTGAGTCGTAATTGCGAGCGAAGTTGCTGGCGAAAATCACGATACCGGGGTGTTTCTCTAACTCGATCAGCAGGGTCGAGCGCATCGCGTTGACTTCATTATCGATGCCTTGGGTCACTGAGGAGAGGCGGCGACCGAGCAGCGTATCGGCCTCATCGAGAAACAGCACCGCGTCCTCGTTGCGCGCTGCGGCAAACAGGCTGACGATGTTTTTTGACGTGTCGCCCATGAACTTGCTTTCCAGATCAGCGATGCTGGCATTGATCAGCCGTTTGCCAATACTGCCGGCGAATGCTTCGGCGGTGAGCGTCTTGCCAGTCCCTGGGGCTCCATGGAAATTGAGCAGCGTGCCTCTCCCGCTTGGGTCGACTTGCGCGAATCCCCAGGTCTCATAGATGACGTCGTGATAGCGAATCTTGACTAGAGCCTCGTCCAGTTGCTGACGATTACTGGTCGAAAGCACTACGTCTCGCTCGAGGGTAAAGCGCGGTTCACTGCTGCGTTGTGGGGTGGCGGCGTCAGCTGGGGCGGGTGTGTCGGGAGCGACGATTTCAGGACGAAGGTTTTTGTAAAGGTATTCTCTGGAAGACATGCTCAGCTCTGCCTCAGGTTATTGGGCAGGCAGATGACCGGGCCGAAGGGCGAATGACTGAGCACAGCAAATGTGCAGTGCAGGGGAATGTTCACACGAAAAGTCCATTTGTCGAGGTGATGGTGCGAAATGAATTATGGCCACTTGCCGGTATCGACCATCTGCGACGGTACTTGAGGTGGATGTAAAAGAAAAGCGCGTCGGACTTGTCTCGTAAGCCGCTAAGGAGTTGCGCGCGCCGCCTCTGTTGCAAACAGGCGTTTTGTGCGGAGATGCCAATGCGACATTATGCCGAATGAGCGAGGGCGGTCCTCACAGCCACCGGAGAGAGCGACATGAAGTAGACCCCAAGATTTCAAAGTGTGATGCGTCATCTGTTGTAGGCCGTTCGCGGAGGTGTTGCGATACCGGTTAGCGCACTTTGCGAGCGCACCGCTGATGTATTCCAACTAATTGAAGATAAACCCAAGGAGCGGCTGCCGTCTGGGCGTTAATCAGTGATCAACAACCGAGTGGGCTGGTCTAGGTCGTATCTCAACAAAGCTGATTTGTTGACCTCTCCGAGCAAGGGGGCGGTGCAAATCAACGATCGTGGGGCAGCAGGCCACTGCCAGTGGTTTTGCGTGATTCTCTGATTTCAACGTCGCCAAACCCCTGGCAGCTGTAGCGTTGGGCGTGATGTGGTTTGTTGCGGTTAAACGCGTCGAGCTGACACATATTTGAACCATCGATTCAATGCGGCCCACCCACGTCAAATTCGCTCAACGGGGCGGGTCGGCTTTTATTTGCATCAACACATGCCTTTCCAATCTGAAGCTGTCAGAGGTCAGAAGACCTTTTCTCGCATGTATGGGCAGTGACCTACCACTGCCCCGTGAGCAGGCATGTCATCGCTTGAATGCCACTGAACATGTACCACGGATCCGGGTCCTGGCAGCTGGTCTGGAGCATGGCCACTTTGAGAGGCTGAGCGCTTTCGATCTGACTCACAGTGACAAACGGGCTCGGTGCGGCCTACGTGGCAGCGGTATGGTCTGTCGCAGATTTCTCAGCAACGATCACTGATGCGGGAGTGGTACTCGCCTGCACGGCGGTAATGCCCGTCAGGCTCAGAACTGCGCTGACGGCTAGCCATCGAGTTAGCTTATTCATAACAAGTCCCTATACGTTTTGAGGATGACCGCCTGTGGCAGGCGGCAGTGATAAAAGTAGGGGATGGGGGAGGTTGGGGCTATAGCTCGGATGTGCTAGTGGCTTGGTGCTGGCTTGGTGGGTGGGGAGAGGGGGTGAGTGCGGGTCAGTGTGCTGCATCAGGAGAGGGTGGGGCTTGATTTCGAGTTGGTGTGCAGATCAGAAAATGCCTTGCGAGAGGTGCAGAAAAGTATGCGCCCGGCCAAGTCATCTACCCAGCCCCGCAAAGCCAAGACGTGGTGTGCACTTAAATTTAAGTGAGCACCAGTTCTAGCCTTTTAAGCGGGTATTACATGCAGCCAACGCGCCGTTCCTACTCCAAGTCCTTTAAAGCCCAAGTCATTCAAGAGTGTGCCCAGCCCGGCGCTTCGATTGCCAGCATCGCACTCAGCCATAACCTCAACGCAAACCTCGTCCACAAATGGATTCGGCTGCAGTCGCAGAAAAGCACAGCGCTGCAACCTGCATTTATTCCTTACCCGTCTCGCTGGCTGGGGCAAAATTCCACCCGTCATTATCAAACATCTGCGTTGAAATACAGCACCCGCGAGGCACCGTCAAAGTGAACTGGCCCACTTAAAATGCTGCTGCCTGCGCGACCTTTCTTCGAGACCTTTTGCGATGATTCGCATCGACGCCATCTGGCTCGCCACCGAACCGATGGACATGCGCGCAGGCACTGAAACAGCCTTGGCCAAGGTAATTGCGGTGTTCGGTGCGGCGCAGCCGCACTGTGCTTATCTGTTCGCCAACCGCCGCGCCAATCGCATGAAAGTGCTGGTGCATGACGGCTTCGGAATATGGCTGGCGGCGCGCCGATTAAACCAAGGCAAGTTCCACTGGCCTGGCACTCGCTACGGTTCTGAGATGTAGCTGGATACTGAGCAACTTCAGGCTTTAGTGCTGGGTCTGCCATGGCAACGCGCAGGTTCTGGAGGCTCGATAACACTGCTTTAACGACTGCCATTAGCCTATCGATCTATCGCCGTAAATTGCCTGCTCTGGCAAAATCGGCGTCATGACTTCGCTTCCCGATCTCGCGCACCTGACCCCTGAACAACTGCGCGCCTTGGCGGCGCAGTTGATACAGCGTGTCGAGACGCTCGAGCACCAGGTCGACACGCTGGGCAAGACGGGTAGAAACGCTCGACCAACAAGTTGAGACGATGGGTAAGACCGTTGAGACCATGGGCAGGAAGATCAGCCGCGACCAAACGCTGATCGAGAAACTGACCCACGAAATCGCCCAGCTCAAGCGTTTGAAATTTGCCAAGCGTAGCGAGCAGATGAATCCCGAGCAGGCCAGCCTGCTCGATGATCTGATCGACACCGATATCGCGGCAATTGAAGCAGAGCTTCAAAGCTTGCAGGCAGTGATAACTCCGGCTGAGAAAAAGCAGAAGCCCAAGCGGACCGCATTACCGGCTGAGTTTCCACGCACGCTGATCCATCACGAACCGGACAACACTCACTGCACATGCGGCTGCGCCCTCATCCGTGGGCCGGGGCCGGCACTTCGCCCGCTGAAGCCTATGATTCGTGGGCTCGAGCCGTATCGATTCAGGAACGCAAAGACAAGAACCCCGATAAACCGCTGCAGGTCTGGAGCCGCGCGCTATGAACAATGTGACTGCGGCACTGCCGCGCAAGAGCCTGACAGCCGTCGAGTGCAAGTTTCTCAAGATCGGCAACCGTCAGCTGCTCGAAGCCAACAACGGCCGGACGGCATCAGCAGCCCTGATGGATATCGTGGCCGACTGGCGCGCCTCTCGGGCGAGCGCGGGCTTCGAAACCTTCGCCCGCGCATGGATTGCTGAAGGCAACGCCAAAAGCGCCATAGCCACCAAACTGCTGAAAGAACTCTTCGGCATGAATGAACCAGATCCGAGGAAAGCCGCGTGAAAAAGAGAACGTACCTTGACAAGCCTCTGGGCGACACCGAATACCTGCTGGAAAACTGGGGCTCTTGGCGGATGTCTGGCATGGGCGTGCCGCGCTACGTCTCCCCGCTGGCGGCGCTTATGAACCAGTGCTGCCTGGAGGCCAGTCCGATGACCTATGTGATCACCGACGAGACGGCAATGCTGGTGGATGCCGCAATCGCGAGGCTGATCACGCGTAATCGGCAAATGGGCGATTTCATCTGGTGGTACTTCGGCTCCAAGTGGACGATGGTCCGTATCGCTGAGGCTCACAAGATGTCGGAGCGATCGGCACGCGAAATCATCCGCCAAGGAGTGTCATGGATTGACGGTGCTTTAGGAGATATTTCCGAGGCTGCGTAAAAAGTTCTTTCAGGCCTGATAAACACCTGTTTTCATGGCACGGTGTTCAGCTGTTCAGCTGTTCAGCTGTTCAGCTGTTCAGCTGTTCAGCTGTTCAGCTGTTCAGCTGTTCCAGCGCGACACGCGGATCGTAGTGCGGAAAGCCCGGCCGTTGTGTCGGGCTTTTTCATAGGCGGGCTCTCATTATCTGTTTGGCCTGGGTTCCCTGTCATTTATGCTCAGGGTAAAATATGGATCCAATCACGCGATTTCCGCTTGGTTTATTCATGGATGCCCACAATGCGTAAAATCGTTGCTCTTGCCGCGCTTCTGTTGTCCTCCGGCGCCTCTGCTGCCGACCGCGTCACCATCTCTGAGCTTCAAGTAGGCACTGCTCCTGCAGGATATCCTGCTGTTATGGGTATTGCGCATAACAACACTAGTGCGACTCTGTCGGCGGTGTTTGTAACTTTCAATCTGTATGACGATGCAGGAAACGTAGTCGGGAACACCACCGCTGCTGGACAGAATATCGGCCCTGGTGAGAATCTGAAGTTTTCGGCGCCGACACTTGTGCCCTTTTCCGAAGCGAAGGTCACGGGCGTCAAGGCCTATTGACTATCAGTTTCCTGAACTCCGGCTAACGCGGATTCCATATCTGGTGGATGCGACAAGCTCTAGTTTTCCTCAGCGTGTCCCGACCGTTTCAACCTTGTCCAGACTGTTAAATAAACGCTGAACGAACTGCAGATTAGAGGGATCTATGACATCTTTTTTTGCCAAAACCTTTGGTGGCCTTACCCCTAGCTATTACGTGCGGCAGTTCATATTCGGAGCGCTGATCACGGGGCTTATCCTTTGGGCCATGTCCAATACACCTAAGGGCCTTTCGGCTAACCCGAGCATGATTGCCCTGCTGGTCGTCAACACTTTGCTTTACCCGTATTCGCGCTTCCTCTACGAGAGTGTGATCGGGTTCATCATGGGGAAAAACGTATTCTTCGTGAATGCGATATTGATGCTGACAGTGAAGTTCATGACGATGGCGATGTGCTGGTCGATGGCTATCTTCATCGCTCCAGTGGGACTCGCTTACTTGTACTGGCACAACAGTCGCTCAATCGTTTAGTGACTTCAAGCCCAGGCATTTTTTTCATTCAGACTTGTATCTGTGGTTGACGTCGGAAGACGATATGTGTGTGTCGATCATGCTCTGCAAAGGCTATACAGGATCAAACCCAGCCCTCAAGGCTGGGTTTTTTGTTTCTGGAAGGCGGCTAATCCGGAGAGGCAGACGTTCTATGGAACTAGGTGCTTTGTAGCGGCCACGCATACGTACAGGGAACGCAAGAAGCGGGAACGGATGTCCTTGGCCACTTCGTATGGCAAACACCTAAGTCCCATACATGAACCATTAAGGTGAACAGAATGAAAAAAATGAAACCCCTCAATCGCGCCCTCTGTGTTGCTATTTTTCCGTTAGCAGCATTGGCTGGCAGTGCTTTCGCGGACTCGGGAACGAACTCAACGTCAGCCGGGACTAGCAGCTCACAGAGTTCGGCTGACCGGCAAGCCGCCATGGAAGCCGCCGCCGCTGCCGCGAATAATCCGCCATGCACATTCGTCGTTGGGCGTGGTCTGGTCTGCAATTAACTAGCCTGACAGATCCGTGGTCTAGACGCTCTTAGTCGTCCGGGGTAAGCCTTAGCCATCTGCACCCATTACAAAGGCTCGCCGTACCGGCGGGCCTTTTCTGTTTCTGGAGGTCAATTGTGCGTAAGCGCTCCGTAAACCCTACTTGGCTAAAGATAGGTAAAGCGCTTAGCTGTGAAATGGAGGTTCGCAGTTCCACGGCAGCAAGGCTTCGTAATCCTCAACCGAAGTCGCCGTTGGCAGGCGTTCCAGTGCGTGGCGCAGCCACGCATAAGGTTCCTGGCCGTTGGCTTTGGCAGTCTCGACCAGGCTGTACAGTTGAGCACTGGCCGTGGCGCCCTTGGGCGTGTCGCTAAACAGCCAGTTCTTTCTTCCGATCACGAAGGGGCGGATCGCGCGTTCAGCGGCGTTATTGTCGAGCGGCAGGTAGCCTTCCTCGACGTATCGCTCCAGCTTGCTACAGTTACTTGCGAGGTAACTGATGGCTTTGCCCAGGGCATTCTGAGCGGTGACCTGGGGCTGCGTCTTTTCGATCCAGCTTTTCAACTGAGCCAGTATCGGCAGGCTATGTTCGTGACGGCCGATTTTACGATCAGCGTCGCTGCTGGCCTTCAAGTCGCGTTCGATCCCATACAGCTTGTTGATCAGGTTCAGCGCGATATCGGCACGCCCCGTTTTACCTTTGGGCTGCACTTTCTGTGCTTCAACAAACTTGCGTCGAGCATGCGCCCAGCAGCCTAGACGCTCAACTCCGTCCTGCGCGCCCAAGGCGTTGTAAACGGCGTAGTCATCGGTCATCACGTAACCGCGATAACCTTCGAGCAGGCGCGTCGGTACCTTCTGCGCACGGCCGGTCGAGTAGTCAAAAAGGATCACCGGCCTACCCGGTGGGCAGCCGGTTTGCACCCACATCCACGACTGGCTGCTTGGCTCACGGTCAGGCTCTTTCAATACCTGCACGCGCGTTTCGTCGCAGTGGATGACACGGCTTTCCAGTAGCCGGTCGCGCATCAAATTCAGCAGCGGCTGGAAGTGTTCGCCGCACTGGATCACCCAGCGAGCCAGGGTTTGGCGCGGGATATCAATGCCGTGGCGGCCCAGTACTTTTTCAAATCGATGAAGCGGTAAACCGTCAACGTATTTGGTAGTCAGCAACATCGCCAGAACGCTGGGGCTGGCCATGCTCTTTTCAATCAGTTGAGCTGGCTTGTCTGCTGTGACGGGTGCCGTTTCGCAGTCGCGGCAGCCATAGAGTTTACGAACATGCTTGATGACCCGGATCTGCATCGGCACGATCTCAAGCTGCTCGCTGACTTCCTCGCCGATGGCGTGTTTGCGGCAGCCGCAGACGCAAGTCAGTTCATGCTCAGGAAGTTCGTGGATGACTTCGATGCGCGGCAGGTCGGCAGGCAGTGGCTTGCGTTTGCCACGGCGCTTAGCGGGGTGACAACCTCTTCTTCAGCATTTTCGTCGGTAGCTTCGACGACGCTTTCGGCTTCGTTGAAGAGCGCCAACTGTGGTGTGGCCGGATCGGCTGTTTGCTCGGACTTGCGTCCGAACAAGCGCTGGCGCAGCAATGCGTTCTCTTCTTCTAGAAAACCGACCCGCGACTGCATCTTCGCAAGCATTTGCTTGAGCAGTTGGAGATCGTCGGGAAGGTGGTCGGGCATGGATTTCATGCCCTGAATTATACCGAATCAGGCCACGAATCGCGGCGTCAAAACCTGATGGGGACGGTTACGCCTGAGGTCAAAACCGTCGAGCAGCCAGTTCAGTTCCTGAACGGTCAGGACAATCGCCTCGTCGGTGGCATCGGGCGATGTTTTGAATCGCTCCGATTCCAGGCGTTTGAGCCAAAGGCAGAAGCCGTTGCGCTCCCAATACAAGATTTTCACTCGGTTGCGCGGCTTGTTGAGGAAAACGAAAAGTACCGGGTCGAACAAGGCAACCTTGATATCCAGTTCGACAAGAGCAGCCAGTCCGTCGATGGATTTTCGAAAGTCCACAGGTTTGGGGTAGAGGTACACTTTTTCGACTTTGGCGTCGGGTCGCATCATGGCGCACGGGCTCCTGAGAGTATCGGGAGCCCAGCATCCGGCATTAGCTTAGTGCTTGGCTTGGTGGGTAGTCGCCAGCGACGGGCGCTCAGTGCGCCCGTCGCTATGCACCTCATGCGCCAGACTTGGTGCAATGCCCCCCACGAACAAAGTTCTTCACATCGTTGTAGACCCTAGGCAACGTGCCTCGCGACTCCAAGTAAGTCACCTCGGTTTGGGGCGGGCAATAGGATGTCAAAATCACAGTGCAGCCTTGCACCGCTTAGCTCTGACTGTCCATACGGATTAGAGAGGAATGGTTCCGGATGTTGGAGGGTTGATTGTAAAATGACGTAGTGCCTTCAGATTGGCTGGAGGCTTCGACTTATAATTCAGCAATGCGGCAGATCAGATGTCTGCCCCCGGGATTGCGCTTAAAATTACTATAAAGCTCAATGACATGAGCAAGCGAACTATTGCAGAAATGGCGAGCCACTCGCAGCTCAGGCTGCGAGGGTTTTGCCAGACGTCCTCAATGCATAGTTATCGTATTCATGATTCGATCAGTCTCGGAAAGAATCTTAAGGATACGCTGGTAGTGTTTTACATCATCAAAACTGAGTTTGCAGCCTCTCCGGTCCTTTAGCCATTTGTAAGCTGGCTTGTATCCGCCGATAAAAAAGTTCCAGACGCCTTCGGGCACCGTGTCAAAATAATAGTTTTCGTTAATCCAGATTTTATCATCTTTAAACTCAGGTTTCTCTACCACTGCATCACCTTCGCCCCTGAATGTGTAAGGTGTTAGCCCAACCGCGGCGGGGTCCATTAGGTGTAATTTTCGAAGTTGAGTTCCTTTGTTTGATACGTCCCAAAACTCTTTAGAGCTTGCAGGCCATGGGATGCGAGGATAGTCAATTTTCAACAATTCTCCATATGTCTCCCGATATTTAGGGCAATGCAATACACCATAAATATAGTCGAAAGTTTGTATCTCGTTTGGTGTGCCTACTTCGTGGTCTTTGGCGATTTGTTGAAGGCGATGATATAGGGGTAAATCGAAATTAATCTGTCGCTGACTACCTATTTCATCTTTTCCCGGATACAAATACAATGGAAAATTCATTGCGTTTGAACCTGTAGTTCCTGATAAAAATATTGCTTCGGTAACGCACTGCGTTACGAATACATGCGCAAAGTTACGGTCTTTAATTGCTTTAGGTGCAAGCAATCCTAGGTTCTGACCTCGTGAATAATGTTGCATAACTTCGCTTCGGGGTCTGCAATGGAATCCACGGGAGGTGCCGGTATAATAGGTCCACGCCGTATCAAATGGTCGATAACAAATAGGTATGATGTTTTCAATTGACATCGTTGAGTTTAAGTCTGCCTGAGCGGATGCGACGCTCCAGTCCTGTACGTCTTTATTCAGCCCATACTTGGCCCGAGCGTCTTCTACCGGCAAGGCAGCAAAATCTTGCACTCGGGACCAAAGCGTTTGTTTGTTTTTGTCAATTGTTAATGCATCACGCGATGTCACAACTCCGTTACTGTGGATCGGCATAAATTTGTTCAGCGCGAATCCCTGCTCATAAATAGCCAATTGTCCATAGTCTCGGCGCGTCAAGGCATAATGCGGAGCGGGAGGAGTAAGCTCTTTCCAAAGTTCTCCAGTTAAACTTGATGAAATTAGCGCGTTGTACTTAGTAGCGCGATCGCCCCAGAGGTCAGCATGGAACACGCGGGCCAAACTTGCTTGCGCGGTTTTGTTTCCTGTATGTTGTGTCCGTTTTTTTACGCCGATGATAATCGCGACACCTTGTTGTATGTCAAATACATTCTTGTCAGGAGTGCCGTCAGGCGTGACCTCGTCTTTCTTGCTGTTGCCATGCAGGTCAAGCACGTAAAGCTTGTCAAATGTTTCTAGCAATTTCCAGCGCATGCCTCGGAACGTTGGATTGTCCAAATAGCCATGATTGGTTATAAATCCCAATACCCCTTCGCCATTCTTCTCAATTAAGTGCTCGGCGAAGCGAATGAACTTAACGTAGTCGTCATTAATCCATTTAGGATTACGCTCCTGAAGCTTCTGTTTTCCTCCTGGCTCTTTTTTGTACGCGTCCACCAAACCCATTATCCAATCACCTTTATTGGCACTTTCGCCAGCGTAAGGGGGGTTGCCAACTACGCACATGATAGGTGTTTGTAGCTTAATTGTATTAGCTTCCCTTGCTTCCCGCGTCAGCCATTGAGCCATGAAGAGGTCGCGCACGTCTCGTTCACCCTCTTCCAAACTGTTGGTCAAGTAAACGCCAAGGCGAGGAGGTGAGCCACTCGGTCGGTAGCCTAGCTCTGTTAGGATCATATCTAGCTTCATATGGCACATCGCATATGAAGCCATCAGGAGCTCGAACCCGTGTAGCCGTGGTATCAAATCTCGCTCTATATAGCTCGACCACATTCCCTCAGCAATATTTTTTATCTTAGGGGCGATGTGTTTGATCACTTCGGCAAGAAAGGTCCCCGTGCCGGTGGCCGGATCAAGAACTTGAACTCTGTGCACTTCTTTCTTGGTAATTATGTGCTTACCTTTTTTGTCCGCCTGCCCAGTGTCCCAATCAATTGTTACTTTGGACGTGTCTGCAAGGCCGTCAGGCAAACCAAACTCATTTTGTAATACTTCATCAACCGCCCGAACGATGAATTTCACCACTGGCTCGGGGGTATACCACACGCCACGGGCTTTACGCTTTGCAGGGTTATAGGCAGCTAGAAACGTTTCATAGAAGTGAAGGAATGGATCGCTCTGTCCTGTAAGCTTGCCGAAGCCGTGCATGATCTTATGCACGTCAGCAGCTTGGAATACATCAGCCAGATCATCAATGATCCATCTAATACGATCATCTAAATCCGGGCCGGCCAAGTAGCCAAATAGGCTTCGCAAAAAAGGGTTAGATTTAGGTAGCAGTTCCAGTGCTTCTTGTCTGCTGAAGCTGTTAGGTGATGTGTCATGGAGCCGAGCTGCGAACATGCCATATGCAATCGTTTCGGCATAGATGTCAGCGAAATCCTCGGGGGTTATATCGTGGATTAGGTGCTCACTAAAAGCTCTATACTGTCCTGAAAGCTCAGTATGTAGATTTTCATCTGCTTTTAGAGCCTTGCGCATTACATCCTTGATGAGGCTAGCTTTGCCAGCCATCATCTCAGCCAGTACTCGCGGTGAGGATATAGTTTGCAAGCGCTGAGCGATGAAGTCACGCAGTAAGTGTTCCAATACCGGGTATTGGTCTGTGCGAGGTTGTATACCCATCAGATAGTCGGCTATGGTTATCGATGCGATTAACTCATCGTTACGATAAAAATCCCAATCTAGGCAGTTAGTGTAGATAAGGTTTGGCAAAGCTTTTCGGTAGCGTTCTTGCTGCTTTTTGTTGGCGTCCTTCATGTTGCGTAATCCAACACCGATATCTTTAGCCTCAACATGTCCGATTACAATATCCCCGCGTTGGATGATAAAATCGGGAGCTCCGCACGCGACACGCTTGGGTTCGTTAAGAGCGATGACATCATTCTCCAGACTACCAAATAGTGTTTCCAGAGCGGCGCGATAAGAATGCTCAGTAGCCGAACCGTTTTTGTACACGGCAGTTACTTTTCTTATGAAGTCTTCGATTATTTTCAAGCTCTTATTTCTCTAGGTAATAGCGTCGTTGAGGCTAATCGCTGTGATTACGCCGTCTGCGGTTCTGATTCAGCATGCGAGCTGGACAATCGACTATACTCGCTCGCTAGTAAGGGGCATCCGGGGCACGGCAAGGTGTAGTGAGAGCTCAATTCCCTAGGCCAATGACTGCTGACATCGAGAGGCTTCCGGTAGCAGCTGCCTGAATGTGCTCGCTCCACCATTTCATCATTGGACGCCTGCGCTCGATGTAGTCAGCCCGGTTGTAGGCGCTTCGTACCTCGTCCTTGTCAACATGCGCGAGTGCGACCTCAATCAACTCCGGGTCCCATCCATGTTCGTTCAGTATGATGCTCGACATTGAGCGCATACCATGACTGACTAGACGCCCTTCAAATCCCATCCGTTTGAGCGCCATATTCGCAGTCTGGCTGTTGCAATGAGTGCGTGGATTTCGATCAGCGGGGAACACAAATTCATGGTGCCCACTGAAGGGCTTTATAGCCTCCAGAAGCTCAAGAGCTTGCTGGGTGAGTGGGATGATATGTGTGCGTCGCTTTTTCATCCTTTCTGGAGGGATCGTCCATATCTTCTTTTCCAGGTCAATGTCTGCCCAGCGAGCCGTGGCCGCCTCCGCTGGACGCGTCATGGTGTGGAGCTGCCACTCGATCAGGCATCGTGTGGTCTTTTTAATGCTGGCGTTGGCGATAGTCAGCATTAGTTCTTTCAGCTCATCCGGCGCAAGCGCCGCCATGTTCTGCTTTTTCGGTTTTTTGAAAACAGAACGGATTCCACTGAGCGGATTTGAAAAAATTAGTCCAGCATTCACCCCATAAGTCATGATTTCGTTGAGACGCTGACTAAGCCGCTTAACGGTCTCTAGGCTGCCCTTGGTCTCAAGGGGTCTCAGCAACCCAATTACCATTGGCGCAGTGATCGCCGAAATCGGTGTACTAGCCAAGTCGGGAAGGATGTGCAGCGCCAGAGATCGCCATATATCTTCGGCGTAGGCGGTGGTAACTGAGTCTTTTTTGAGATCGAACCATGCGGTGGCAACATTTTTGAATGTGTGCTCCGTAGTCGCTTTTACTGTCTGCCGATCCGCGTCACGTTTCTCTTTTGGGTCGATTCCCTCAGCAACCAGCGCTCTGGCATCGATGGTCCGTTTCCGCGCTTGAGCCAGGCTCACATCGGGAAAGGTGCCCAGACTCATATTCAGGCGTTTCTTAGTCACGGGTTGGATATAGTTAAAATTCCACAGCTTCGATCCGTTGGCCCTAACCCTCATTTGTAGGCCGCCGCCATCTGTGAGGATGTAATCCTTTTCCCTCGGTTTAGCAGCTTTGACTTTGACGTCTGAAAGCCGCATGGCTTGAGCCCCCATGCCGTATCCCAATGCTGTTCATGTATTCCAAAAAGTAACAGGTGAAGGCTTGGAATACTACTTGGAATACGCGGGATCGTGGATTGTGAAGGACGTCGGCAGACATGGCTGGACTATAAGTGCCTGATATTGCTAGGTTTTAGACACAAAAAAAGACGCCCGTAGACGTCTTTAGATGTTGAGATGGTGGAGCCGGGGGGATTTGAACCCCCGTCCGCCAGTACTCCGCTGTCGGTACTACATGCTTAGCCGTGTCTATTAAGTTAACCCTCAGCGACCCGACGGGCAGGGTGCTTTGGGCGAGTTGTGTAAGTTTTAGTCGCTTCGTCCACAACGTACTAGGCGACGATCCTGTTCTATATGACAATCATTTCGGGTTTACAGGCATCCCCTGATGATTGCTGGAGCCGAAGCTACCAGAAGGAAGGCTAGCACCGCTTACGCGGCGAGAGCGTATTCCCCGTAGGTTTCGTCATTGGCAACTATAGAAAGTTGCAACAGTGGATTTACGAGTTCTGTTACCAACTCGGCATGCACCTAAAGTTTCATCACCGGCGTCGAATCCTAATCGGCCCCGAGACTGCTTTCGCAGTCGCTGGGCGGAGTGTACGCCAATCGGCGAGGCACGTCGACCCATGTGTTGCGTCCGTCAAGGCCAGCCGCGACGGCTGGCCTTGTGGGGATGATTACTTGCTGGCGCCTTCGCTGCCCGAACCGATGCCTTTCAAGCGCGTGAGCGTCTGGGTGGTCAGTTCGACACACTTCTTCTCATCGCCTTTTGCCTTCGCAGCCATGGCGTCTTTCTCGGTCTTTTCGAGCATTTCTTTCACGTCGGGACTCAGGTTGGTGCCGGACGAAGTCTGCGCATCCTTGAGGGCTTGCAGGTTCGCGCCACACAGGTCATCTGCAGCAAAAACCGGCGAAGCCAACAGTGCAGCGCTGAGGAACAATCCAGTGAGGGCGGTACGCTTCATGTGTCTCTCCTTATAGCCTGTGGACTCGGTGTGGCCGGTCAATGGTGCCGTCGCCCGAGGTTTCTGAGGGCCCGTTCGTTCGCCGGGCCTAGAAGATGGACTGTAGTGAAACGCAGGGGTTCTATTTATTTTCAGGCTCATGCGAAAAAGCCATCTGGTGCACATAAGGCACCAAAATGGGGCGATCTACGGCTTTATGCCTTGATCATGCGATTTTGCCGTGGTCACGCGATCCACCAAGTACACCAGCCCGTGATAGTCGATTCCGCCGTGTTGCGACAGGCCTATTTCACAGGTGCGGCTCGTGGAAATGCCCTCGTGGCAGAACTGCACGGCATCCTTGAGCGTGCGCAGCGAATGGGCATTCAGTTCCGGTGTCGTGAAGCCTTTGTCGCCCGCGAAGCCGCAGCAGTGAATGCCTTCCGGGATGACGACGTTCACGCTGCATAACCTGGCGAGGTCGATCAACGCTTGGCTTTCGCCCAGGTGTTGGGTGCTGCAGGTGACGTGGACGGCGATGGGTTCCTGCTGGGGGATGAAGGTGAGTTTGTCCAGCAGGTGGGTGCGGATGAAGCGCACCGGGTCGTACAGGTCGAGGCGTGTGTCCTTGAGGTCCTGCATCAGGCGCAGGGTGCAGGGGCTGGTGTCGCAATAGATGGGGTCGAGGCCGCCGCGGCTCGCTTTGGTCAACGCAGCGAGCAGTTGTTGGCGTTTGTCTTCGGCCTGTTTGTTGTAGCCTTTCGAGGCGAACGGCTGGCCGCAGCACAGGTTGTCCTGATCGTCGGGGAACACCACTTGGTAACCGGCTTTTTCCAGCAGGCTGCGGGTTTTGTCGAGCAGTGATGACTGTTCTCTGTCGCCTGCGGAAGGCCCCATGACGCGGGATACGCAGGCAGCCAGATAGACCACGCGCGGACGCTGGTCGTCGACCGGCGCGGTGAAGCGGATCGAGTGTTCAGCCTGGGGCATGGCGGGTGTCCATTGCGGGACGCGTCCGGCCGACCGTTTGCTTAACGACGCCGACAGTTTCGCGAGTCGCGGCGCGCCCAGCAGCATGCGTGCGCCGTTGGCGGCGTGCAGGGTGAAGCGTGCACCTTGCAGAGCGGTCTTGAAGTTGTGCGCCAGCCAGGTTGCGGTTTTGCTGTGAATGGCTTCCTGACTGCGCAGCTTTTTTACCAGTTCGCCGGTGTTGATGCCGACGGGGCAGCGCTGGGCGCACAGGCCGGTCGCGGCGCAGGTGTCGATGCCGTGGTAGTGATAGTCGCGCTCCAGTTGTCGGGTGTCGGTTCCGGCGCGTTTTTTCGCCTGGATGTCGCGCCAGATGACGATGCGCTGTCGCGGGCTCAGGGTCAGTCCGTTGGACGGGCAAACCGGTTCGCAGAAGCCGCACTCGATGCATTTGTCGACGATCTCGTCGGCGGCGGGCATCGGTTTCAGGTGTTTCAAATGAATGTGCGGATCGGTGCTGAGCACCACGTCAGGGTTGAGAATGCTGCTGGGGTCGAGCAGGCGTTTGAGTTGCCACATCAGTTGATAGGCGTCGCTGCCCCATTCCTTTTCGACGAAGGGCGCCATGTTGCGACCGGTGCCGTGCTCGGCCTTGAGCGAGCCGCCGAATTCAACCGCGACCAGTTGCGCTACGTCGTCCATGAACGCTTGATAGCGGGCGATTTCATCGGGGTTGTTGAAGCCCTGCGTGAACACGAAGTGCAGGTTGCCCTCCAGCGCATGGCCGAACAGGATGGCTTCGTCGTAGTGGTGTTTGTCGAACAGCTCGATCAGGCGACGCACGCCCATGGCCAGTTGTTCGACGGGGAAGGTCACGTCTTCGATGATGACCGTGGTGCCGGTCTGGCGCACGGCGCCGACGGCAGGGAAGGTGTCTTTGCGGATGGCCCAGAGGCGGGCGTTCTCCTGCGGGTCGTGGGTGAAGTCCACCTGCTTTTCGACCGGGAAGGCAGCCACTGACGCCATGATCTGCAGCAGTTGTTCATCCAGCAAGACGCGGGAAGCCGCGCGGGCCTCGATCAGCAGGGCGCAGGCATTTGCAGACAGCTCTCGCACGAAGCCCGGCATGCCCGGTTTGTCCTGCACCGAGCGCAGGCTGCGTCGGTCGAGCAGTTCGACGGCTGCCACCGGCTGGGTTTTGAGGACGGTGACAGCGTTGCAGCAGGTCTCCACATCCGGAAACACGATCAACGCCGACGCCTTGTGTGGGTGGTCGACCACGGTGTTGTAGGTCACGGCGCTGATGAACCCCAGCGTGCCTTCGGAGCCGACCAGCAAATGGCTGAGGATATCCAGCGGTTCGTCGAAGTCCACCAGCGCATTGAGTGACAGGCCGGTGGTGTTTTTCAGGCGGTATTTGTGGCGAATTCTGGCGGCCAGTTCGGTGTTGGCGCGGGTTTCTCGTGCCAAGCGATCCAGGTTGTTCAGCAGGTCCGCGTGGCTGGCGCGAAATGCGGCGACGCTGGTGGCGTCTTCGGTGTCGAGCAGGGTGCCGTCGGCCAGAATCAGACGAATGCCTGCCAAGGTGTGATAAGTGTTCTGCGCCGTGCCACAGCACATGCCGCTGGCGTTGTTGGCGACGATGCCGCCGATTTTGCAGGCGTTGATCGAGGCCGGGTCCGGGCCGATCTTGCGTCCGAACGGTGCCAGCCAGGCATTGGCGTGCGCACCGATGACGCCCGGTTGCAGGCGGATCTGCGTTCCCTGATCGCGCAGTTCGCGGCCGTTCCAGTTGTCCCCCAATACCAACAGCACCGAGTCGCTGATCGCCTGGCCGGACAGGCTGGTGCCTGCGGCGCGAAACGTGATCGCGACCTTTTCGGCTTGAGCCAGTTTGAGCAGGGCAATGACTTCGTCGTCGGACTCGACTCGGATCACCAGTTTCGGAATCAGGCGGTAGAAGCTGGCGTCAGTGCCGAATGCCAGGGTCGAGAGCGGGTCATCGAAGCGACGCTTCTGCGGGATCAGGCGGCGGACGCTGTCCAGAAATGCAGCGGGCAGACTCATGCGTCCTCCACGATCAGGACGATCAGGTCTTTGGGACCATGAGCGCCATAGGCCAGGACCTGTTCGATGTCGGCGGTCTTCGACGGGCCGGACACCAGCAGCGCGTTGGTCGGCATACCGCCCGCCCAGTTCTGCTTGAGCTGTGCTTCGTAGAGGTTGTCGTAGATCTCGCTGGCCTTGAGCAGGGCGAAATGCACCGGTGGCACGAGGCTCATCAGGCGTGGCTCTTCGCGGGTGGGCCAGATGATCAGGCTGCCGGTGGCGGCGATTGCGCCCAGGGTGGTGGTAAAGCTGGCGGGCGTGTCGTCGAACAGGTCTTTTTTCCATTCTTCGATGGGCCGGTCGTAGGCCTTGAGTGCGGGCAGATCCGATTGCACGGCCCAGTAGTCGCTGATCCGACGACCGTGTGGCGTGCCCGGCGCAATCAGCAGGCTGGGTAGCTGGCGGTCGTTGACCAGTTCGCCCAGCCGGCGCGGCCAGTCCTGATCGCTGCACAGGTGAATCTCGGTGTGCACGGCTTCCATCAGTGTGCGCAGTTGGGCGATCCGACTTTCCGGAGCGTAGCGCCACGGCTCGGTCACCAACGCCTCGTCGAAATTGTCGGCCACCGGTGTGGTGCCGCTGAGACTGTTGCGCAGTTTGGCGAGGATGTTGTGCCTGGCATTCATGGCTGGTCTCCAGACTTGCGTGTCAGATGCTCGCGGGCCAGCTCGTGCAGCGAGCGGGCGGCGGGTTTCGGTGCACTGTGGTTTTGCGTCCAAGGGCCGACGTTGCCGGGTGTCAGGCTGCGCAGCCGGGTGGCGAAAAAGCCGAACAGGCGATACATCACAGGTGAGGTGTTGAGCTTCGACCAGGCGTTCCAGACGAGGCGTTCCTTGCGCGAGTATTTGCTGCCTTGATCGCGCATGACTCGATTCGGCGCATCGGGTGCTTTGACATTTTCTTCGCGCAGACGCCGTAGCAGCGCCGGAATCGGAATCTTCACCGGACAGACTTCGCCGCACGCGCCACACAGGGACGACGCGCTGGGGTGATCCGGGACTTTCGCCAGGCCTGCCATGTGCGGCGTGATGATCTTGCCGATGGGGCCGGGATAGACCTCGCCATAGGTATGACCGCCGACGCGGGTATAGACCGGGCAGTGATTCATGCACGCACCGCAGCGAATGCAATTCAGTGTCTGGCGCAGTTCGCTGTCGGCAAATGCCTGGCTGCGACCGTTGTCCAGCAGCACCAGATGCACTTCCTGCGGGCCGTCCAGTTCATGGGCCTTGCGCGGGCCGGAGATCATGTTGACGTAGGTGGTGATCGGAATGCCCAGCGCGGAACGGGTCAGCAAGGACAGCAGCGGCACGGTATCGCGCAGGTTTTCGACGACCTTTTCGATTCCCGTTACTGCGATGTGCACGGGAGGCACACTGGTAACCATGCGGCCGTTGCCTTCGTTTTCCACCAACAACAGCGTCCCGGTTTCCGCGACTGCGAAGTTGACGCCCGAGACGCCGATGTCGGCTTCGAAGAATTTCTGGCGCAGCACGCGACGGCCGATCTGGATCAACTGATCGACGTCTGTGGTGTACTCCACGCCGAGTTTTTCGTGGAACAGCTTGCCGACCTGGCCTGCGTTTTTGTGGATGGCGGGCATGATGATGTGCGAGGGCTTTTCGTGGTCCATCTGCACGATGTATTCGCCCATGTCCGCTTCCAGGCACTCGATACCGCGCTCGCCAAGAAAGTCGTTCATTTCCATTTCTTCGCTGACCATCGACTTGCCCTTGATCACCTGTTTCGCTTCATGGGTTTGGACGATGGACATCACGATGGCGTTGGCTTCTTCGACCGTTTCCGCCCAGTGCACCTGCACGCGGTTGCGGATCAGGTTGCGTTCCAGTTGCTCCAGCAGGTCGGGCAGTTTGGAGAGGGCGCGGGCGCGTATGGCGTTGCCCAGCGAGCGCAGGTCTTCGCGCTCGTCCGGGCTGCTGAACGCGGCTGCACGTTTGGTCATCAGCGAATCCATGGCGCGGCGGAAATTGCCGCGCAGTTGTGGATCGCCCAGCGCCTCATGGGCGCGCTCGCGAAAGTCCGGCTGATGGATTTCGACGGCGGGAATGCGGGTCTGCATGTTCATCGCTGACCTCCGGTGCGTTGCCAGAGAAAGCTCGCCAGATGCTGGCCGCGAATGGATTCGCGCTGTTTTTCCAGCGAGCCGTTGATGTTCATCAGGCAGCCGCAGTCGGCGGTGAGGATCTGGTCGGCGCCTGATTCCTTCAAAGCGCGGGTCTTGTCGGCGACCATCGCACCGGATATGTCCGGCATGCGCACGCTGAAGGTCCCACCGAAACCACAGCATTCGCTTTCATGATCGTGATCGACGCGCTCGACGTTGCCCAGTTGCGCCAACAGCTCGCGGGCGTGCAGGTGGGTGTTCATTTCGCGGCGTGCCGAGCATGAGGTGTGCAGGGCGATGCGGGTGGGCTGGCCGTGATCGTTCAGACGCGTCTTGCAGACGTGCAGCAGGAATTCGGTCAGTTCATAGGTGCGAGCGGCGAGGTGCTGGACGTGCTTGAGCATCTCGGGCTCATCCTTGAACAGGTCGGGGTAATGTTCGCGAAACATGCCGGCGCAAGAACCGGACGGGACGACAACCGGATCGTCTCCCTTGAACAACGCGAGCTGGGCGCGGGCGACTTCGCGAGCCTGATCGGTGTAGCCCGAGGTGTAGGCCGGTTGTCCGCAGCAACTTTGCGCCTGTGGATAATCCACTTCGATCCCTTCGCGTTCGAGCAGGTGGATGGCGTCCATTCCGGCCTCTGGGAAAAACAGGTCCACGACGCAGGTGCCGAACAGATAGACGCGTTTCGGTTTGTCGGTCGGGTATTCACGCGGCGCATGGCGAGCAGGCGCGACGCGGGTGGCGTTGGCTGTTGGGTTGGGTGCGGCGTTGTGAAAAAGCGTACTCATCAGTTTGAGTCTCCGGGTGGGCCCGGTTATGAATGGTTGACGCCGACGGGTCGAATCGGCGCCAGTGGTGCTTCATTCAGGCATCAATGAACCAACATGCCGGTGAACCAGTACGCCTGGGCGTAGGTGATACAGCCGACGATGGTGGCGAAAAACAGGCTGTGTTTGAGCGTGAAGCGGAACAGGTCAGATTCCCTGCCCACCAGCCCGGTCGCAGCGCAGGCCACGGCGATGGACTGTGGCGAGATCATCTTGCCGGTCACGCCGCCGCTGGAGTTGGCCGCGACCATCAACACGTCGCTGACGCCGAGTTGGTGGGCGGTGGTGGCCTGCAGCGAACCGAACAGTGCGTTGGCTGAGGTGTCGGAACCGGTCAGGAACACGCCCAGCCAGCCAAGGAACGGCGAGAAGAACGGGAACGCCGCGCCTGTTCCGGCCAGAACCAGCGCCAGGGTCGAGGACATGCCCGAGTAGTTCATGACAAAGGCAAAGGCCAGCACCATGCCGATGGACACGATTGCCCAGCGCAGTTCGATCAGGGTTTCCTTGAAAGTGGTCAGACCAATCTTCGGGGTGATGCGCAGGACCAGCATCGCGATGATGGCCGAGAACAGAATTGCGGTGCCCGAAGCGGCGATCAGGTCGAACTTGTACACCGCAGGCATCGCCGTCACGTTCGCGACAATCGGGGCGGTTTTCATCACCAACTGATCCAGATGCGGCACCGG
>Ga0265798_10001730_pt1 | contig 33258 bp, 31 predicted proteins | sample P3T30metagenome_FD_192430 | JGI IMG/M metagenome (GOLD analysis project Ga0265798, IMG submission 192430) | Plant litter microbial communities from East Loma Ridge, Irvine, California - P3 T30 | ecosystem: Environmental > Terrestrial > Plant litter > Unclassified | place: USA: California... | reverse complement strand
GGATACGGAAATACGCATGCTGACAGTAGTGCAGGAAATTTATGGACTAAATGAAGAAGAAAAACAGAAACTCATTGCCTGGAAAAAATATTTAGCTGAAGTATACAGGCTGAACGCGAGAGTAAATAAGAAACTGGACTGGCCGAATATGCCAGAAGCTGGCTGAAGTGGCTCGTCCGGAACGAGCCACTGAATTAATACTTAAAAGCGATAACCGACATTGATGATAGCGCTCTTCACATCATGTTTTTTTGATGTGAATGCGGCCTGCGAGCCTTCAAAACCTGCAGTTAATGCCAGATGTCTGGTTGCATCGAATGTCAGACCAGTACTGTACGCAAAATGGTTGGAGGAAGATGAACCGCTCCTGGAAGACACTCTGTTAAAATCCTCATATTTTAACGGGTTGGCCACTTTCGTATGCGAGATACCGCCTAATGCAAATACACTGAGTTTATCGGAGATGCGGTAAGTCGGTCCCATCAATGCTGAGTAATATACTGCATTTCTGTCTAACCGGTGTTTTGCATTATATTTTTCTCTGCATGCTGTATCATTCTTTCTGCACTCGGTATTGGCATTCTGCCAGTTCTTCTTCATCGCCGACACGGTGCCCATGAAACCCCACGGTGATGATGTCTCATACTGAAACCGGAAGTTTCCGCCCTGAATTTCACCAAAATCATTAATATGACCACGCTGGTAACCAAAAGATATGGTCGGGCTTACATCCGAATCCTCTGCCATCGCATTGGTGCACAAAATTGTGGTAGTCAGCAAAGCCAGTGACGCTTTTCTTAATAACATCTGAACTCCTTTTAGAAGTGGGATGCAAATTTCAGTGTGCATACCCGTTAAGGGAGGTCCATTTTTAGCCAGGGTGAAGTTCAGAAAAGTGAAAATTACGTATGAATTTTCAGTCTGTTATATTTGATCCTGCTGGTGGAAATAAGTTTTGTAACCGGCAAGATCAGAGAAATGGGGTAGGCGGTACAATTGACCAATGGAGTGATGAGGGCAGGGGTTGCAATATTCTTTCACCAGTAATGTTCCGGATAACGCTATAGCCCGTTGCTGCCGCTGTTAAGCGTGTTCATTGACCTTTCTTTTGCTGATACTTTTATCCGGTAAACGGACGCGGGAAATGAGATAACGAATCACTCTGTTTTATGTGGCACTTATGTTTTTTCTATGCCATGCCGATAGTGAGAGTAATCCATCTCACCCGAAATCCCACATGAAAGTCTTAACCCAAACTGCCGGGGGCTTCGGCCTCCTCCTGCTGCGGTCCGGCTGTGCCAGAAGCGGTCATGGCTGACCCCTCCGTGTATGCATTGCGGAAGAGATGAATCTTACCGGGCCTGACAGCGCGGAGGGAAGGAAGAGGCGCCACCGGGTAATGCCAGGGTTATCCCGGCCGGTTAGCATTACCCTCCGGGGGTATACGTCCCTTCATGTGATAAGCTTATTCATAAATTATGTTTCAGTTTCAGACTGGATGAGGGTATGAAGACCTTGAATAACAAAACCGGCAGCTCCGTGCCACCTTACAGGCGCAATTCGCTGGGCCGGACCATGGCCTTTTTCCTGCTGCTGACCGTACTTGCCGTTGTGGGTGTAAATATATGGACGCTGTGGAACTCCTGGCAGCACAATCAGAAGTTACGCGAGGACGATGCCCGTAACCTGTCGGTTTCGCTGGCAAAACAGGCGGAAGACGCCTTCCTTCAGGTGGATATTACCCTGGCTGACGCGGTCAGGCAGCTCACCCTTAACGGGCTTAACTATGCGGCAACGCCCGCCTTTACCTTGCAGCTGAAGGAGCAGCAGGAGAAGCTGCGTCAGCTGCACGGCCTGTTTATTTATGACGCGCAGGGCACGTGGATTGCCACCTCGGGTAATTACACGCCTGCAAAAGGGAACAATGCCGACAGAGAGTATTTTGCCTGGCACCGCACGCACACCGGGACCAGCGTGCACGTCGGCCGTGTTATCCGCAGCCGCTCGACGGGCGATCTGGTAATCCCGGTATCAGTGCGACTGAATGATGAGGCAGGTCGCTTCGCCGGCATTGCTCTGGCTACGGTAAAGGTTGACTACTTCCGGCAGTTCTACAGCTACTATACGCTGGGCGAACGCGACGTCCTGGCACTGATACTGTCTGACACCTCCGTGTTGTATATACGCCCTTTACCGGACACGGCCATTAATCGCAGCCTTTCCTCCAGTCCTCTGTTTACAACGGTCCTGAAAACGTCTGCCAGTGGCAGCGCTACGTGGCGTTCAGCTCTGGATGGCGTCGAGCGGGTATATGGCTACGCCCGTCTTGAGCAGTATCCTCTGATAGTCACGGCGGGGTATGACCGTGATGCAATCAGGATGGCGTGGCTTTCTGCCAACACTGCCGACGTTGTGCTGAATCTGGTGTTGCTTGTGATGATTACCGGCATGGGAATGTTTGTGCTCAGGCAGGTAAAGGCTAACGTCAGAAACCAGCTTGAACTGACGCAGGTAAGGGATGAACTGACCACCATCAACCACACGCTGCAGTCCATGGCGCTGATTGACGGACTGACCGGGCTGGCGAATCGCCGTCAGTTTGACGCTATGCTGGAAAAGGCGCTGCAGCGCTCGTACACGTCAGGCGAACCAGTATCCCTGATTATGTTTGATATTGATTTCTTCAAGCGTTACAACGACACGTACGGACACGTGGGCGGGGATGCGTGCCTGCAAAAGGTGGGCACCATTCTGAAGGGGCTCACTCACCGCACTGGCGACGTGGTGGCACGTTACGGCGGCGAGGAGTTTGCCATTATTCTGCCTTTCACCGGCAAAGCCGATGCAGAAAAAGTGGCCCGGCGGGCGGTAGAAGCCGTTATGAGTGCAGGAATAGTTCATGAAAGCTCCGGGCTTCCTGAAGGGGTCGTCACCCTCAGCGCCGGTTACTGCGCCCTGATTTCTGACGGTCAGGCGGACCAGGCTGAGCGTCTGAAGCAGCAGGCTGACAGGGCACTTTATGCGGCGAAAAGCAACGGCCGTAACCGCGTTCATGGCATCAGTTAAAATGGTTTTCCGGGGCAGGGCATGTTGCCCGGTGCTGGGGAGATTTGTCCTCATTTATTGATACCGGTCTTCCATTTTGGCTGATATTGTTCGTATACCTATCGTCGGCAAATGCGCTACGGGCCCAGAGCTGACTGCTGCATAAGACGATGTCCGCTTTGTGCCAGAAGCGGACATTTTCTTTGAGCCTGAACTGCCAAGGTTCTATCAGTATCAAAACCCTTAAACTGTGTGTGCCGCAAAGCGGTTTTCAGGTACTCCGGGGCTGACATCGGATTCAGCTTTGAGCAGTGCACCGTCATATTCAGACAACGCAGTGAGTCCCACAGAAGCCGTGGTGCAATAGAGACGGGTAAAACCCTCACCGGCGAGTGTCGGGCAGGTGCTCTGGACTCCAGGTGACGTCAGAAGAGTGTCTGTGGACCCATCCGGGCGGTATCGGACAATACGGTTCCCTCCCCATTCAGCATTTCATAGATAGCCCATCTCATCCACGCAGGAGCCGTCGGGCGCGCCGTTGCCTTCAGTTTTAGCGAACACGCGCTGGTTCTGCAGCAAGGGATAATCACAGCACATTATCCGACTCTGCATTGAGTCACAGTAATAGAGCGTGCCACCATCGGGGCTGAAACAGATGCTGTTGGGGATAGCGACGTCAGACAGTGCGAGCGTCTCGACGGTCAGCGTCGCCGCGTTGAGCCGGTGAAATTTACCAATGACTTTAACGGGATAACCGTCATCCATCGTCCCGAAGACAAAATTTCCGGCACGGTCACACCGTCCATCACCTATGCGGGTGCCGGTATACCCCGGTGAAGCGGCCACCGGGGTAAGCAACCCGCTGTTGAGATCATAGAAAGCCAGCCTGGACGCGAATCCCATCAGCAGAACGTTGCTTTGTTCAGTCAGGGCAAAGGAGCCGAGGCGTTCAGGCAGCGACCAGCGCATCACAGCGCCAATGCCTTCTTCCAGTACGAGCAGTTCACTGGCTTCGATGTCAGTCCAGTAGAGCCTGCGGGTTCTTTCACACCACAGAGGGCACTCTCCAAGCGTATTCCTGACATCTGCTGCGATTGATAACATGTTAATCCTCCGGATTAATAAAGGTTTTACTGCGCGTCAGCAGAAGTGGGTAACGCAGTTACTGCAGAAAACGTGCTGAGAGCCGATCGCCGAAAAGCATGACGGCAAGTCCGATCAGCATGACAACCATTCCCCCCAGCCTGAGTAACGAAACCGGACGCCGCACAGCGCCCAGCAAGCCATAATGGTCAATCATCTGCGAGGAGAGTAACTGTCCGACAATCGCCAGCCCGAGCAGAGCCGAAAACCCGATTTTCGGTGCAAGCACCACATAGCTGAACAGGGCACATGCGCCTATCAGTCCACCCGTAAGACTCCAGAGGGGTTGCGACGGGATCGCCGCTAACGATGTCATCACCCCACCCCGCAGCAGTGCGTAAATACCCAGACTGAACGCGCCCGCCGTAAAGGATAAAAGCGCAGCAGTGACCGGGTCACCGCCCAGTCCCTTTGCCAACTGGCTGTTCAGGGTCGTCTGCAGGGTGATCCCCAGACCTGCGGCAAAAGCGATTACGTAATAGATCATGCTTTTCATCCCCGTCAGTCTGACTGCTCCAGCGGAAGGAAGGTGTCAGCAAACATGTCAGGCTGGTAGCCAGAGGCGGTAAACAGGTGTTCACGTGACTCATCAATTGCCGCACGCAGTCGCGCACTGTCTACACCCAGCACCTTGCCGTTCTGTTTAACGATGCGCCCGCCGATAATGACGGTGTCGATATTGCTGCGCTCGGCGGCATGAACCACCGTGCCAAAGGCATTGCCGGACGGGTAAAGGTTGAGATCACTGGCGTTAATCAGCACCAGATCGGCTTGTTTGCCTGGCGTCAGGCTGCCCACTTTGTCCCGTAACCCTGCACAGGCTGCACCATCGAGAGTCGCGGCTTTAAGGAGTTGCGCCGCCGGAAGCGTTTTCAGCGCATGTTCAGAATCGCAGCATTGCTCATGATGCATCCCCATCACCCGCTGAAGGTAAAAGGCAACGCGCATCTCCATAAACATGTCGGTGCTGTACGACGTTTCATTGTCTACGCTCAGGCCTGGTCTGATGCCATGGCGCTGCGCGGCCTCAATGGCGAACATTCCGCTTTCAATGCCATAGTGCGAATCTGAGCGTGGACAGACGTTCACCCGGACACCCGCTTCCCGCAAAATTTCCCATCCACGGTCAGGCAGCGCCGTGCAGTGATTGAAAATATTGTCCGGACCCAGCAGCCCCTGCTGATGCAGCGACTCAAGTTCAGACCCCATCTCAGCCCCAAAAAACTCCGTGACAATCGGCAGTCCCAGCCTGCGTGCCTCGGCCCACAACGCTGGCTCCAGCTGCGCCATAACGGCGAGGGAGACCAGGCTTTCTGGGTTGTTGGTGAAATACTTCTCCTGCAGACGCTGCCAGTTTCCCGGCCAGTGCGCTTTATCCCATTCGCCGGCTACCGGTGCGCCGGAAGCATGAATGGCACGAATGCCGGTATCAAGCAGGGCCTCGACGGCAGCATCGGAATGCGCTGAGGTTCGGCTGTTGTGCGAATTATCAATCATCGTGGTGATGCCCGCGTCAATAGCGCCCAGCGCCGTCAGCAGGTTGCCGACATAGATATCGGCAGGACGATAATATTTTGCGAACGAGAAGTGCGTGGCATTGCTGTAGTCATCCAGACAGGTGGCGTTTGGATTAATGCGGCGCAACTGTCCTTCCCATGCATGACGATGAGAATCGACCATTCCCGGCATGGCAATCATGTTGGTGGCATCAATCACCTGCGCACCCGGCGCGTCAAGGTTCTGGCCTACAGCGATGATCGTTGAGCCGTTGATAAGAATATCACCGCGTTCAATGTTACCGACGTTCTCGTCCATGCTCAGTATCGTCGCGCCACGGATCAGCGTAACCTGTGACGTGATGTTCTGATCGTTAACAATATTTCTGATGTAACCGCTCATTGACTTATCTCTTTCCTGATTAATGGGGAAACCGTACGCCACGCCATTAACCTGAAAAAGATGCTTAAAACGTTTTCATAATTCATAATTCGCGAATAATCACACTCACATTTATTGCGGAACAGAACCATGGACAGGATTCAGGCTATGCAGATTTTCATGCGGGTTGCTGAAGCCGGAAGTTTTGTGCGCGCGGCCGAAACGCTGTCACTGCCCTCATCCACCGTCACCAGCACGATTAAAAATCTTGAAAAATATCTGCAGGTGCGCCTGCTTAACCGGACGACACGGCGGGTCAGCCTTACTCCTGAAGGACTGCAGTATCTGGCGCAATGCCGGGAGATCCTGTCGCTAATTGAACATAGTGAATCCAGCCTGACTGATTCCATCAGACGCCCTCAGGGGCGGCTGCGGGTTGATATGCCTGGTGGAATTGCCCATTTCATCGTCATGCCCAATCTGAAAGACTTTTACCTGCATTATCCGGATATTTACCTGATGATTGGTGTCAGCGACCGGCAGGTCGATCTTGTTCAGGAAGGAGTGGATTGCGTCATCCGAACCGGGGAATTAACTGACTCTACACTGGTTGCCCGTCCGCTTGGCCGGTTTCGCTGGGTAACCTGCGCCTCTCCGGACTATCTCAGGGAGTATGGTGTCCCTGAGACGCCGGAAGCGTTATCGCAGCATCGGGCGATTCATTACTTTTCCGGTTCGGTAAGGCGCACTAATGAACTGCGTTTCACACGAGGCACTGAGCCCTTCTCTGTTCAGGTTGAGGGGGATGCTGCCGTTAACGAAACGGGACTCTACATCAGACTATGTCTTGAAGGTTTTGGGCTGGCACAGCTTGCTGAGAATGTGATTTCGGAGAATCTGCAACAAGGCAAACTGATCGAGGTTCTGGCGGACTGGCAGCCAGCTTCAGTGCCGGTGACGATGCTCTATCCGCATCAGCGCTTTCTCTCTCCCGCCGTGCGTGCTTTTGCTGACTGGGTCGCCGGGCTTTTCAAAGATGGCGCGGGGGAGAATAAGTCTTCACGGTAAAAGACAGCTCCGGTAGCAGGAAGACGCTGCAGAACGATAATTAATAGCATCCACAGCAGAGGAACCCATTGTCCCCCGCGGTGTCAGCAATTTCAGCCAGGCTGCTGTGAAGGTTCCAGGTGAGCGTTTCGTCCGGCAGCCATTCCGGTGCAGGCACCTGCGACCGCGATTGCTGCGGTCATCAGTAACGGCACCGTCCAGCCTCCGGACAGCTCCTGTACTTTACCCAGCAACAGCGGCCCCAATGCCGCCATCAGATAACCGACACTCTGTGCCATGCCTGACAGCGCCGCAGCATCACCTGCGTTTTTAGTACGCAGCCCGATGAAGGTCAGACCCAGCATCATGCTGGCACCTGAGCCGAAGCCGAGAAGCGCAGCCCACAGCATCGCCAGATTCGGCAAATACAGGATGCCGATAAAGGACACAGCGGTTAACAGGCTGACGCCAGCAGCAGCTATTTTCTGATCGTTAAGACGACGCAGGGTGGCGGCCAGAATCAGGCCGGGAATGGCGGTGGTCAGCTGAAGGATGCCGTGTACCTCACCAGCCTGAGCTGAGGAGAGTCCACTGTCCGTAAGAATGGCTGGCAGCCAGCCGACCGCAGCATAAAACGGCATCGCATTCAGGCCCATAAATAAGGTGACCTGCCATGCCAGAGGCGAGCGCCAGACCGCGACGGCCGCTGCTTTTTTCTTGCCCGCTGCTGGCAGCTGATGCTTTTTCTTCAGCTGGGGCAGCCATAAAAGCAGCGCAAGCAGCGGTGCAATAACCAGCATGGCTAACGCGATGTTCCAGCCCCAGCTCTGGGTCAGAGGAATGACAATGGCTGAACCAATAGCACCAGCCGCGCCCATGGTGATGGAATATGCCCCCGTCACGGAAGCCACGTTGCCGGAAAAGTCGCGCTTTATAAGGCCAGGCAGCAGGACATTGCCCAGGGCAATCCCGGTACCTATCAATATGGTTCCGCCATAAAGCGCCCAGACACTGCCTGTGGAGCGAAGCAGGATACCCGTTGAAATCACGGCCAGGGCACCAAAAAGGGTGCGCTCCAGACCGTACTTTTTGGAGATGGATGCGCTCAGGGGTGAAAAGGCGGCAAAGGCCAGTAAAGGCAGTGAGTTAAGCAACCCAACGGCAGTAATACTTAGCCCAAAATCATGGCGAATGGACTCTAAAACGGGTGCGATAGCGGTAAAAGGAACACGCAGGTTAATGGCGATAAAAAGGATGCCGGTCACAAGTATGACTGAAGACCACTTGTTCGTAGTGTGGGACATAAATTTTGCTTTCTCTGGTAAAAAGAAAGACTTTATAGGACGCATGAGTTACAGAATATAGATAACCTGACAACATATAACTAAATCATGCCAGTTAATAAAAAACCGGTGACCTCACCGGATGAGTTTAATGCCGATGCTTTCAGTCAGGCTGCTATCGCGCTGCATGTATCATCGTCAGGCGAGTATGCAGGTCAGAGTCCGCACGCTCACCGTAAGGGACAACTTATCCTCTCTTTGCGCGGTGCAGTTAGCTGTAAGGTTCAGGATGCGCTGTGGCTTGTTCCACCGGGACATGCTGTCTGGGTTCCGGGAAAAATCCCCCACAGTTGCTGGGTCACGAAGAATGCAGACACCTGCTTTTTATTTATCGAGCCTGGCGCGGCAACGATGCCGGAAACCTGCTGTACCCTTGCTATTACTCCTCTGATCCGTGAACTGGTTCTGTTTCTGGCAGAGCAGGAACATGCTTATTCGCCTGACAGTAAAACCGCGAGACTGGCAGCGGTGCTGCTGGAACATATACCGGATGTGCCGGTTAAAGCGCTCTACCTGCCTGTATCCGACCATCCTAAAATCCGGAATATGGCTGAGGCACTTTTTAATGATCCTGATGACCGGAGAACGCTAAAGCAGTGGGCTGCGCATCTGGCTACCAGCGAACGATCTCTGGCCAGGCTGATAAAAGATGCGACAGGAATGAGCTTTGGTCGCTGGCGTCAGCAACTGCATTTAATGATTGCGCTGAGCCATCTGGCAGAAGGCCAATCCGTGCAGCACGTAGCCGGAACGCTGGGATATGATTCGGTCAGCGCGTTTATTACAATGTTCAGGAAAGCGCTGGGTAAATCACCGACGCAATATTTTTCGTCCCTAAACTAATGCATCCCAACACAAACCGGATTTTTACAAAGACAGTCAGGGTCCGCTTTTCGCTCATAGCGGACCTTAAAGCACCAATAATTACTGTAGATTTTCCATTCCATATAAACGGCGACATGTCAGCGCGCATGATGGCCATAATGGGCGAAATGGCCGCAGGGCAGGAGGTTTACTCAATTGATGAGTGTTTTCTGGACGTTACCGGGATTGACAATATTATCCCTCTTGAAACGTTCGGACAGCAGATGCGCGAACGCATTCGTAAGGAAACAGGACTGATCATTGGTGTGGGATTTGCGCCGACGAAAACGCTGGCCAAACTTGCCAACCACGCGGCGAAGAAGTGGACGCAGAAGAACGGTGTTGTGGATTTGTCTGACAGAAACCGGCAGCGAAAACTTCTGCATCTGACAGACGTCAGTGATATCTGGGGAATTGGTGAGCGCATAAGTAAGCGGTTAAACCAGCTAGGAATAACAACGGCTCTGCAGCTTGCAGAGAGCAACGTCAGCATGATACGGAAAAATTTTGACGTTATCGTTGAGCGTATCACGCGTGAGCTGAACGGCGAGTCCTGTATCGCTCTTGAGGATGCGCCACCGCCGAAGCAACATATTCTTAATTCGCGGTCATTTGGCGAGAGGGTCACAAAACTGGACGATATGCAGCAGGCTATCGTGCTGTATGCCACGCGTGCGGCAGAAAAGCTCAGGGAGCAGAATTCGCGCTGCCGCCATATCAGCGTGTCGGTTGCCACCGGCAGGCATGGCGACGAGCCGCGCTATTCAAATACTGCATCGTACATCTGCGAGTACCCAACCAGTGATACGCGGGATATTATCGAATCAGCACTTCGCGCGCTTGGCACTATCTGGCGGGATGGCTTCAGGTATGCCAAAGCCGGTGTGATGCTGGGAGATTTTTACCAGTCAGGCATGACGCAGTTTGACATGTTCAGCGATCAGCAGCCGCGTGCGAATGCAGACGCGTTAATGGCAGCGCTGGACAGCATTAATCGATCAGGTAAGGGTAAAGTCTGGTTCGCGGGCCAGGGAGATCGCAATAGTGCATGGCAGATGAAAAGGGAAATGCTGTCGCCACGCTACACCACGAGATTAAAAGATATCCCAGGAATAAAGTAACTTTTGTGTAACTAAACCTTCTGGTTTTCATTCAAAGTCAGGTTAGCTTGATAGAGCAACGTAATTATATTAGCGGAGTTACGGATAAATTAGCTTGAAATGGTCATAAAAGGAATTGAAATGAATGCTAAAAATTACGCAATGCATTTTTGCTTTGGATTGATGATGCTGGCTTTGTTCGCCTCCCCATGGATTACTAATCCGGGAGAGCCAGGAAATCAGATTATGGCTTCTGTGGCATTAGTGAACTGTTTTCTGTACCCATTTTCTAAACTGGCACTTGAAAATTTAGTTATGCGGGTTGGTGGAAAAGGAGTCTGGAAGAAGAACTTTTTTACCATCGATCCAGTCGGCAATAGTAAAATCAGAGCACTGCACTGGATTTTTAGCTTTATTTTCGCAATTCCCATCTGCGTGTTGGCATTGCCATTCATGAAAAAATAGGCTGGAAATCAGCCTCGATAAACGTTTCTGCAGCAATTTCAGAACCGCTCTTAAAAGTGACCATGCCATTGTTGATTGCAGGCTGAGGCCGCGTGCCGTCTGTGAAAAACACCATTAGCGGCGTCGTGCTGATGGGGTAAGGGTATAGGCGGTTTTGTTAAACATGCTGATGGCATTTGAGTAAACGGTCTGCTGTCCCCCATCGGCTTAAATGCCTGTAGTTTCGTTATTTACCATCTTTGGGTTTACGATCTTGTAATGGTAAGACGACATCGTTCGTGGTTAATGGGAACGCTTCTTATACTGGATGCGTTATTCTGCTCACTGGTGCTGTTAGCCCTCTTTGGTGGCTCATTACTTATCGTTGTTAGTCAATTGCCAGCTAAAGGTGAATGCGCAGGCTGCTTAATAGCTGTGATGTTTGCGCTTATTGAGTGGCTGGTGCTGTGGTCCGTCTGGTCAAAACACGTTCCCGGCTTACGTCGGCCAGGAGTTGCAGTGGCACGTTTGTTGTCGAGCCCATGGCGGCTGCTTAACAAACTGGAATTTGAATTTATTAGCTTCATGCTGGTGGGTTTTTATGCGATGTTTTGCGCGTTGCTGCTGAATCGGATGCTGACCCTGGTCGCCAGTTTCTTCTGAGTAAAGGCTGAATCTCTGTAAAATTCCCTGCAAGACACGAAGTGGCAGTGACATCAGTAAGCAGCAGTATCGCTGGTCCTATCAGCCTGACTGTCCGGCAGAAGGATTGTCACATTGGACGGAGAGGCGATCTGCAGGAAAGGAATCGATAGAGTTTTGATGTCTGAAAAGATAATCCAGATTCTTAGCGGTCTATGAAATTTTGCGGCTCAGACTACAGAGATTTATTGTGTACATAACTGTGTACATAATAAAAAAATCGCTTTAAATAAATAACCCACGAGCTTGATGCAGCATGGCTTGCGACATTTCCACTGTTATATTCCTGAGTTATGAAATAGTAGGATGTTGCCTCTGAAGGGAATAGCAGCAACTCAGGTTATCATATTCATGATAACTATTAGTGAGTTAATGGTGAACATGCTAATTGTTGATCTGAGGATCAGCCAGGGCGTGTGCTGTTTCAGCCATTAAATTCCTGAACCAGCGATGGGCAGGATCGTCGCGATAGCGTGCATGCCAGCCCATCTCAACCGGGAAAGTACCCAGGTCAACCGGCGCGGGAACGATTCTGAGCCGCTTATCTCGTGAAAGATGCTGACAGATCAAACGCGGCAGAGTAGCGCAGTAGTCCGTGACCGCAATCATTTCAGGTACAGCCAGAAAGTGTGTGACGGAGACTGCAACCTGACGGCGCAGGCCGCGCTGTTCAAGCGCCTGATATAAACCGGCGCGCATACGGCCTGGCGGCAGGACGTTGACGTGCTTTAACTGCTCATACTCTTCTGCGCTGAGGTTTTCGCCCACCAGCGGATGATCGGCACGTATCACGCAGGCCAGACCTGCATTCATAAGGTGCTGAACGACGAGATTATCGGGCGGCTCCACGATACGACCCAGCACCATATCGGTATTCCCTGAAATCACACCGGTTTCAGTGACGTCATTGCCAAAAGGAGTGAGGCGGAGTCGGATGCCAGGCGCACAGATCCTCAGGCGGGCCACGATGGCAGGCATCATGATAAATTCTACATAGCTGTTTGGCGCAAGCGTGAAGAGTCGGGTGGCATGAAGTGGATCAAAGTCCTGCTGGCCAAGAATAGCCTTGTCGATCGATGACAGCGCAGCCCCGACCACCTGAGCCAGCTGTTCCGCTTTCGGCGTCGGTCGCATCCCGTAACGCTCGCGGATAAATAGCGGATCGTTGAGCGTTTCACGCAGCCGGTTTAATGCATTAGAAAGTGCCGGCTGGGTGATGCCAAGCCGTTCAGCTGCGCGTGTAACGTTGCGCTCTTCCATCATGACCAGCAAAACTGGCAGTAAATTCAGATCGTATTTCATTTAGTTATAATGCTATATGAATAACTGAAATTGAAGAAATAAATTTCATAAATATGCAGGAGCCGGTCATGATGAACGGGTCAACGCAGAAGATGGCGGCTTAAACGCTGCTTCTGACTATCCTTACACCTGAAACCGACTAACTGTTATATGGAGCGGAAATGAAAATTTTAATGGTTTTGACCTCGCATGATGAGTTGGGCACCACTGGCAAGAAGACCGGTTTCTGGCTGGAAGAACTTGCCGCGCCTTACTATGCATTTCTTGATGCGGGCGCAGAGATTACCCTGGCTTCACCGAAGGGCGGACAGCCTCCACTCGATCCAAAAAGTGATGAACCCGATTCTCAGACTGATGAGACCCGCCGCTTCCATGCCGACTCTGCTGCTCAGGCGGTGCTGGCCTCGACCGTCAAGCTTGATACTGTTGATCAGGAAGCGTTTGATGCCGTTTTCTATCCAGGTGGCCATGGTCCTTTATGGGATCTGGCAAACGACAAACACTCCATTTCGCTGATTGAGCAAACCCTGCAGGCGGGCAAACCGGTTGCGCTGGTCTGCCATGCTCCAGGTGTCCTGCGTGATGTGAAAAATGCGGATGGCACCCCTCTGGTCAAAGGAAAGAAAGTCACTGGCTTCACGAACAGTGAAGAAGAGGGCGTTGGCCTGACTGACGTGGTGCCGTTCCTGGTTGAAGATGTGCTGAAACAGAACGGGGGTCTCTACTCACGTGGCGATGACTGGCAGTCCTACACGGTTCAGGACGGCTTGCTGATTACCGGTCAGAACCCAGGTTCATCAGCCGAGACCGCGAAGGTTTTACTGGCAAGTCTGGCGAAATAAAGCTCTTTACAGCATGCTGAGTTCTGAGGGCGCCTGCGGGCGCCTTTTTTAATGCTACCGCTAAGTGCCAGGGTAGATAGTGACCTGCTTAATTATTCAGGTTGAATAGATTAGGGCTCAATTTTGCTTAACGTTGATAATAAATGTGCGGGCGTTTTCAGCGCTAAATTATTGCGTGAAAAATTCACTGAGAATATAAACATGTTTTTAAAACCAGTGTTGACATCGTTTTTTATATCCGTAAAGTAGGACTCATCAGCGGCGTGCAGTTGCCCTGATAAACCAGAAACAAAAACGTTACGAGTAAAGTGAAAAGGTCCGACAAATTTGTGTGTTGAACTTGTCGGTGGTTCTGTTAAACATTGTTCTTTAAAACTGTTCGTTAGTTAAGATAACCCTGTTAAATGGAGTCGAAGTAAGTCTTTAAGAAGTATGTAGTATCGCGTCGCGATGATGTAAGGCCTCGTAGTTCTGAACGTTACGTTACGACAGGATACGATTACGGTTTAAACGTCGTAATGAAAGTAAGGCAACGCATCAAAGAGTATATATCGCGATGGGGGTGTGCAGATTTATACGGGCCTGACCTGTCTTTGTCTCCTGAAAGACTATCAGGTGGTTGAAACCGCTAATAATAGTGACATTTCAGTATCGTGATCATTATTATCCGCAGGATCTGTTCATAAATAAGCAGTACCGAAGTAGTATCTATCAATTAAGTTAGTTAATGGTAAATGTAAAATCTGTAGTACCTTAAAAGCCCTGGCTATTTCAGTCAGGGCTTTTATCTTTTTACGATGTCTGTCAGTTCTTTTCAGAACGTAAATGTGACTAATTACCATTACCAAAACAGCTTTTAAAAAATAACCTGGGTGCTTCACGCGCGGTTTATTCTTCTGCTATTTTTTTCCTCAGCTCAACACTCTCTTTCCTGATCTCCCCAGCATCAATTTTTACCCCGCTATCGACATAGTAAAGCGCGATTTTGCCTTTTCGACGTCGGACAGAATGCGACATAACGCCCCGTTGTCCTGTCTGTTACTTAAACAAAATCGCAAAACAGTGAGCCGCAGTCCGGTATCCCTGTCATTACACCACCGTTTTAGCCACGGACGCCAGTCGCTCACGCAGCCACTCATGCCCTTTGTGGTGATGGGTTCGGTCATGCCAGGCCATGATTTTACTGAAGCCGGGGATGATCAGCGGTGGCGGCAATATGACCAGACCCGTGGTGTCGACTACCAGTCGTTTCGGTACCACGCTTACCAAATCAGTGACGCGCAAAATTTCCGGGAGCACCAGAAAACTGCAAACTGAGAGCGTTACCCGACGGGCCCGGCCAATCTCAGCCAAAGCCTGATCGGTAACCCCATGAAAATTTCCACCGGGCCACGAAACCAGCGCATGATCCTGCGCACAGAACTCATCCAGCGACAGCGTCGCACTGCCCGCCAGAGGATGATTTTCACTCAGCAGACAAACATATTCTTCATTGAACAGTTGCCGCTTATGCAATGTCGGTGGCATGGTCTCTGACGTCAGCAACGCCACATCAACTTGCCCATGTTCAAATTGTCCTGACAGGGTCTCGCTGTTCACGGGTACCACCGCGACACGTATACCTGGCGCTTCACGTCGTAAATGTGCGATAAACGGCACAATCACCGCACTAAGCGCATAATCCGTTGCAGTAACATGTAACGTCATCTGTGACAGGGCCGGATCAAACTGTTGCGGCTGAAGCAGTTCTCCCACCTCCGCCAGTATCGCTTTTACCGGCCCGGCCAGTTCCAGCGCCCGCAGAGTCGGCACGATGCCGCGTTGAGCCCGGATAAATAGCGGATCATCAAAACTTTCACGCAGTCGTGTCAGCATACCGCTTACCGCAGGTTGCGTCAGGGACAGACGTTCAGCCGCTCGGGTCACGCTGCGTTCATCCAGCAGCACGTCCAGCGTTTTTAATAAATTCAGGTCAACGTTAAGCAGATGATTGTTCATCTTTCCCCTGTGGCACGAGGTTGAATCGTGATATTAATCTAAATAATATCACAGATAAATTATAACGATTTGCCTTATATGTGGAGGGATCAGATACTGCGTTTTCCACGGCACTGATTACCGGTGCAACCGTTATAAGGCAGGAAAACGTAGAATGAAAATGAACGCGATTCACTGGCCAGATGGATTTATCCCGGGTCTGACTGATAATTTCTGTTCAAACGAGGTGATTGTCACTGACCTGACGCCAGAAGCCGTCTGGCCGTTGCTGGCCACCCCCGCTTGCTGGCCTGAATATTATGCTAACTCCGCTAACGCACAGTTTTATGATAATAAAGGGCCTGTACTGGAGCAGGACGTGCGTTTCTGCTTTGAGACTTTTGGCTTCCGGGTTGAGGCAAAGGTGACGGAATGTGTTCCGCCACTAAATGGCGAAGCGGCACGTCTGGCCTGGCACGGTTGGTCGGGTGAGGAAGGGGCTGCCGACCGGCTTGATGTTCTTCATGCCTGGTTGATTGAAACGCTGCCAGGAAACCGGCTGCGCATTCTGACGCAGGAGACGCAAAACGGAAATCCGGCGAAAGAGCTGGCGGTCGCTAAACCTAATCCGATGATCAATGGGCATCAGGAGTGGCTGGATGGACTTGTCGCTGCGGCAAGGTCGACTAAACGCTGACTGGCGAAGAGGATGACTATTTCTAACCGGCGCGTTATCGGCGCGTCGGTTGCCTGTTCCGGCTGGGTTTAACATTAAAGTGAGTTTCAGACAGCGCTACCCTCTTATGTATTTAATGTCAGCAATAGGGTACGCCGTTTTATGCCTGGCGGGATTGATAATAATAAAAGGGTTTACCTGACAGTTCTGAGACGCCTTTTCTATATCGACGATTTGTACCTCTGAAGAGTCGAGCCCTTAGGGGTATCACGCTACTCACCATTCTGAAACCTGATAAATACCTGAGCATAAGTTGTGCACAAAAAACGTCAAAAAATCCCACTAAGTCAGCAAAAATAAATCTATCCTCTTTTGAAGTTGGTGGAAGATTAAAGTTGAATTCATTAAGATTAACTTATTGATTTAAATAAATTAAGTTAAAATGCTAAGTTATTATTATCCACTCATCTATCTGACAGAGAAAAGGTGGATGCTTAAACAAATAGAAAAAAGCTGAAATGCATAAGAAATAACCCTATAGGTTATTGAATTTATTGAAAATATATGAGATTACTGATGGTAAATTATCTTTTTTATTGAGTGATTTAAGTTGAATATTATCCCATTTAATACTGCATTCTCAAGTATTTCAAGGTTTTAATATAAAAAATATTGCTTTTCCGGCATCTGTTAACCTGAATAAATTTTTAAGGGTTTTTTATAAATATTATCATTTGTCCATCGCGGAGAGTTTCCGCTTTCAGATGGCAAAAAAATCAATCTGCGTCATAGTCAATATTGACCGATTAATTGCCGTATAGCTTATTTTGAAATCATCGGCGCCTGTAAAGTGCGCTATTCAAACAGAGGTTAAAATGTCTGCAGAATCTCCAGAGAATATCTCCAGCGATCTTTCTCAGTTCGTCGGTACGCATTTTGTCTATACCTATGATAATGGCTGGAAATATGAGTGGTATGCTCGCAACGAAACCACCTGCGACTACCGCATTCATCAGGGCCTGCCAGGCAGTCGCTGGGTGACCAACCAGAAAATGCACGCGATTCAGTTCGCCCCTGGCATCTACAAAGTAGACTTGCATGAACCTACCGGCACCTGCGTCAGCCTGCTGTTTGATCTGAATCGCACCCTGGTTCACGGCACTATTTTCTTCCCGCAGTGGATTGCAGGAGAAGGTCGGCATCCGGAAAAAACCATCTGCTATCAGAATGACTGCATTGAAGATATGTATCGCTTCCGCGATGAAGGCCCGGCATATCCGTATGTGATCATTCCAGAGTTTGCGAAAGTGACCTATATGAAGAATGAAGGTCCGGATACCGATGAAGTGATTAATCAGGCACCTGGACAGATGCCTGCTGACTATTTTGAGGGTAAGTGATTAAGCTGGTTACCCGCTCTTAAGGGCGGGTAACTTCTGCCTGACGCGCCAGCGTGCGGGCCAGGATGGATGAGTAGAGTGGTTTCCCTCCCAGAAATTGCGCCAGCAGCGTAGCGCCCAGACAGGTAATAATCATCGGCAATATCAGCTGATAGTTATCGGTCATCTCCAGCACCAGCACGATTCCGGTGAGCGGTGCTCTTACCGACGCCGCAAACAGTGCGCCCATCCCCGCGATAGCAAAAGTGCCCGCTTCCAGATGATAAAACGGAAACAGGTCTGACATTGCCACCCCAAAGGCTGTTCCGAGCAGCGTACCCAGTGCCAGCATCGGCGCAAAAATACCGCCCGGCGCACCCGAGCCAAAACAGAGCAGGGTGGTCACCAGCCTGACCAGAAAGATGATCAGCAGCAGGCTGAACGGGAAGACGCCATGAACCGCCTGTGGAATCAGCTCTGAACCGCCGCCTGCGCCAGGTGCAAACAGCAGGGCCAGAATGCCGCAGCCGCCGCCCAGCACTGCACCAGCCAGCACCACGCGTGCCGTTTTACCGGCATAAAAGCGGGCAAACAGATCCTGTGTGATGAATATCAGGCGGTTAAACAGCACGCCGACCATACCGATTATCATCCCCAGCACCAGATAGAGCCACAGCGTCTGCACCGGCGCATCAGCCAGCTTGCCAACGGAGATCACCGCCTGTTCGCCGTTGAAACAGCGAAACACGATGCTTGCCATGATCACACCGGTAAATACAGCTTTAATTGAAATCAGGTTATAGCGGAATTGCGGACGCATCTCCTCGATGATAAACAGGATGCCCGCCAGCGGCGCATTAAATGCCGCCGCCAGACCTGCCGCCGCGCCGGTTGCCAGCAGCGTATGCCGTGCCTCATTGCTACGCATCCCCAGAATATCAATGACCATGCGGCCAATGTTCCCGCCCAGTTGCACTGTCGGGCCTTCCCGGCCCAGCACCATACCGGCACCCAGCGTGCCCATGCCGCCAAAGAACTTTACCGGAATCACCCGCCACCAGCGCACAGGCCTCAGCTCTTCCAGTGCTCCTTCAATTTCAGGAATACCGGAGCCACCCGCTTCGGGAGCAAAGCGCCTGACGAGAAAATATCCCACCATCGCCAGCAGAGCCGAGATGGCAAAAGCGGCGGCATAGAGCATCCAGCCCTGAAACTGCGCAGGCGTCAGCGTGTCAGCGCGCCACTGCTGTATAGTTTCAACGGCCCGGGCAAACGCCACACCTGCCAGGCCAACCAGCGTTCCGACCAGCGCGGCACAGAACAGCATCACCAGTGGCGTTTTATCTCGATAAAGCAGGGCGCGAAACATCCGGCTGCGCGCCGCGATGGAGCGGGGAACATAAACCGGCTGCGGTGATTCTTCATTCATTGAGAGACATTCTTGTTCAACCAGACCAGCGTGCCAGTTTACTGAGTGATAAGGTGAAAACAAACGTCAGGATTAATTACTTCTGAGGAAAAGTGTTAATCCGTTTGTGGTGGACAAACCACTTGCGTCATGCGTTCGCGGTAGGCTGAATTATCCTGGTTTTTCAACGCCTGCACCGCCGCGGTCAGCGTGATCTGATTCTGCTTCTGGTTCTGCTTATCGTTGAGAAACGTCTGGCGCAGTTTTTCATCGGAGATGGCTGGTGATAACTGGCACTTCTGGCGCAGATCGTCAGTTATCTGCTGCTGAAGCAGCGCAAACTTCAGCGTGTCGTAGGGTGCGGCTGCCACAATCAGCGGGCTTAATAGCGGCAGAATAAACAGCGTGTTGCGGATCACGTTCATGATGGTCTCCTGATTGCTGAGGACAGGATCGGGTCTCCGGCAGTTTTCAGTTGATATTAATCGCATTGAGTGATTAGCCTGAGCACAATATTCCCGACCGACTGCGGCATCGTCGCCACAGTTGACGCAATAATCATAGCAATACTGGCGTGACAGGGAGCTGACATGCAGCCACATTCCACTGAAATTCTCACCGCTGACTGTTGTATCGTCGGCGGTGGCCCGGCCGGATTAATGCTGGGTTATCTGTTCGCCCGCGCAGGCCTGCGCGTGGTGGTGATCGAAAAGCACGCCGATTTTCTCCACGATTTTCGCGGTGACACCATCCATCCCTCGACGCTGGAAATTATGCATCAGCTCGGTCTGCTGGAATCTTTCCTGACGCTGCCGCATCAGCGTGCCGAAAAGCTGGAGGCGGAAATCGGCGGACAGAGTATTACGATGGCCGATTTCTCACGCCTGCCGGTTCAGTGCCGCTTTATCGCCTTTATGCCGCAGTGGGATTTCCTGAACTATATGGCTGAACAAAGCGCCCGTTATTCGGGCTTCAGCCTGCTGCAGTCGACCTCTTTTGAGTCGCTGAATGTTGAAAATGGCAAGGTCAGTGGTGTGATAGCTTCCCGCGGAAATCAGCAACTGCATATTCGCTGCAAACTGGTGGTCGGCGCAGATGGCCGCCATTCACGCGTACGCGAAGCGGCGGGACTGACCGGACAGAAATTCGGCGCAGCACGCGATGTCATCTGGTTCCGCTTAAGTAAACAGCCACAGGATCCTGATTTGGGCATGGGGCATAAAGGGCCTCGCCAGAACTTTATCGTTATCGACCGCGGCGACTACTGGCAATGTGGATTGACCATTCCGAAAGGGGAGTTTGAAGCGAAACAGGCCGCCGGACTTGACGCGTTTAAAGCTGAAGTGGCAGCACTGTCTCCCTTCGAAGCGACGCGCATGGCGGAAATCGAGAGCTGGGAATCGTTTAAGCTGCTGTCGATACAGATTGATCGACTGGATAAGTGGGCGAAACCTGGTGTTCTCTGCATTGGTGATGCGGCGCATGCGATGTCGCCGATTGGTGGGGTTGGCGTAAATCTGGCGATTCAGGATGCGGTGGCGACGGCGAATCTTTTGACCGATCCCCTTAAGCGGCGAGAACTGCAGCTGCGCGATCTGGAAAAAGTGCAAAAGCGCCGTCAGTTCCCTACCGTCGCCACGCAGTTTTTACAGATCAAGATGAGCCGTAACAAAGCCAGAAGAAAACCCACAGGCAGCAGCAAGATTCCCGCGATTATCCGTCGCCTGCCGTTTCTGCGTTTTGTGCTGGGACGCCTTATCGGTCTGGGCTTCAGAACGGAGTCGCCGCAGGTTGCGCACATGAAAGAAGAGCGTTAAATGATTTCGACAGCGATCAGATATCATGCGACACTGTTTCACTATGAAAGTACTGTCATATTGAGCCGCTATTTATCTGATAATTGGGCGCTAATTGAGCATTGTTAAGCGAAATTATTTTCGATTTTTTGCGCCTGCATAGGAGAGGATTCAGTGCATAACGAGCAAAATGGCAGCGACGTAAAACGTCTGAGTGCGATCAAGGCACTTTTGTCCCCGGATGAAGCCCGGGATAAGGTGCTGGAAAGATTCGTTAATCTCGCCAGCCAGGTGCTGGGTATTTCTGGCAGCTTCATTTCAATTATTGACGATCATAACCAATATATTAAAGCGTCCCGGAACTTCGATCTTAAGCAATCGACCCGTGATGAGTCTCTTTGCCGCCACGTCATTGATGGTGAGGGTCATCTGGTGGTGTATGACACCTTACTGGATGAGCGCTTTGTCACGCACCCGTTTGTGAAAGGCGATCCGCATATCCGTTTCTATGCCGGTGTCTCGCTGCAGAACCTCGACGGCGCGACGCTGGGCACGCTCTGCGTGACTGATACGCAGCCACATCCCTTTACGGATGAGAAACTCGCTACGCTACGCTCACTGGCTACGCTGGTTACCTCTTTTCTGGATGTCTGGAACAACGCAGGTTTTGCCGACGTCATTACGCACCTGCCAAATCGCCCTCGTCTGATTCGTGATATTCAGCAGCTGACCCTTGTTGCACCACAGAGCCGCTTTCGCCTGATTCTTATCGACTGCCTCGACATCATTCGTGCCTATGAGCTTTCCCGTGCGGTGGGTATTGCACCGATGGAGAAACTCTTAAGGCAGATGGCGCAGGATCTGGCACACCGGCTCAATCTTCCGGAGAATGAGACGCTCTATACTTTCGCCCCAGGCCGTTTTGCCATTGTCCAGCCCTGGTCGGGTCGTTATACCGCACATAACATGATCGACCTGTTTAAGGGCATGAAGGCCGATCTGGCGGAAAATATCACGCTCGACCTGGATGTCTTTACCGGTGAAACAGAGTTTGTGCCGGGCCAGATGAATGCCAATGAAACGGTACGTCAGGCGGTGAGCGCGCTGCATGAGGCGATTGATGAGAATATCAGCGCGATGTGTTTTGAACAGAGTTACGACTCGCGGCGCACCGATGACTTCATGATCATGCACGATCTGGCTCAGGCGCTGAATAAAGACGAAGAGCTTTACCTGGCCTGGCAGCCTAAAGTGTGTCTCAAAACCGGAAAAACAGTCGGGCTGGAGGCGCTGATCCGCTGGAATCATCCAGAGAGGGGTGAACTTTTCCCATCAGAATTTATTCCGTTAGCGGGTAAAACCAACCTGATTTCCGATCTGACCTGCTGGGTTATCGACCATACCGTTGAGCAGCTTACGCGCTGGGATCGCGAATATGATCTGATTCCGGTCTCGATAAACGTCAGCGAGCGCGACTTCGCAAAGCCAGATTTTGCCGATCGGCTGGTGGCGAAATTAGCGGCGGCCCAGTTGCCCAATTCTATCCTGGGCATTGAGTGTCTGGAGAATGAACTGATCACCAAAACCAATGTGGCGATTAGGGGGCTGGAAGCGCTGAAATCCCACGGCTTTGTGATCTCGCTGGATGATTTCGGCACCGGCTACAGCAACATCAGCTATCTGCAGGATATCCCGCTGGATGTGATTAAGATTGATCGGTCGCTGATCTCGCGTATGGGTGAAGATGATGCATCAAAAATCATTGTCAGATGCATTATTCAGATGCTGAAAGAGCTGAATTATACCGTGCTGGCCGAGGGCGTTGAGACGGAAGCCACACTGACGTTACTGAAAACTTACGGTTGCGATCAAATCCAGGGCTACTTCTTTTCAAAACCGCTGCCAGCCAGCGATATTGAGCACTGGCTTTATCCGAAGTCACGCTAGTCAACTGGCCCGCAGCGATTCCTGCGGGCCGTTTTATTACTCGCTGCCGGTGGCGTAGCGCTCAACCGGGGTGATGCTTTTAATCAGCTTGTTATCAAACAGAAATTGCTCATAAGCCTGATAACGAGCGCGATCCAGTTTTGCCGGATCGGCAGCGAACAGCGGCAGGGTGGCACGCCATGCCTGATGATTTAGCGGTGTGTTCAGCTCCGGATGCGCGCGCGCAAAGGCCTGCCAGCTCTCCTCTGGATGCGCCTGCAACTGCGCGTTACCTTTCTTCAGTGCCCGCAAAAACTTTTTGATTTTCTCCGAGTGTGCCTCATCACGGTTAGCGACGATGATCAGTTCGTCATAGGCCGGAACACCATAATCCTCGACGTTGAACACGACCGGGTTTTTACCCTGCAGTTTCATCTCCAGCACTTCGATATTGCGATAGCCACCGATAACAGCATCCACCTGTCCGGTCATCAGGGCGCTGGTCAGCTGAAAATTGACGTTAACCAGCTTAACCTGATCGGCCTTAACGCCTTCATGGCTCAGCATGGTCGCCAGCGTCGCCTGTTCAATGCCGCTGACGGAATAGCCAATCCGTTTCCCTTTTAAATCTGCCGGTGTTTTTACCGTTTTGTCTAACGTCATCAGCGTGTTCAGCGGACTGTTAATCAACGTACCTACCCGTATCAATGGCAATCCCTGATCGGCAAAGAAATGCAGCTGCGGCTGATAGGTAATCGCTAAATCCGCCTGCTTTGCTGCCACCAGACGTGGCGGCAGCGCCGGATCGGAAGGCGGCACAATGTTAACCTCCAGCCCTTCTGCCGCAAATGCACCGGTCTGCTGGGCCACCATAATTGGCGCGTGATCGGGATTGATATACCAGTCGAGCACCAGTGTCAGTTTCTCCATCGCCTGAGCCTGAGTGGCTAAGGTGGCGCTGAACAGCAGGGTAAACAGAGGCATTTTTGTCATGGGTTTTCTCATTGGTTTGGTCATTAATGTGTCTCGGGTGTCCAGGTAATCAGGCGGCGCAGCAGGAGGTCGATAGTCAGCCACAGGGCCAGCGTCATCAGCACCAGAATGAAAAGCGCGGCGAAACAGAGGTCGCTCTGCATCCGGGCGTTGGCATTCAGCATCACAAAGCCCAGCCCTTCGGCCGAGCCGACCCATTCACCGATGATTGCGCCGATTGGCGCGACGGCCGCCGCCATCCGCAATCCTGAGCCCAGGGCGGGCAGCGCGGCTAACAGCCGGACATGGCGCAGTTGCGCTGCACTTGACGCGCCCAGAGTGCGAGCCAGATCGAGATAGCCGGGGGGAATGCGACGCAGGCCATCAAAAAAGGCGGAGGTCACCGGGAAGAAGATCACCAGCACGGCCATTGCGACTTTGGCGCTCATACCGAAGCCAAACCAGAGCACCAGCAGCGGCGCCAGGGCAAACACCGGAATCGCCTGACTGGTGATTACCAGCGGCATCATCCAGCGCTGCAGCCACGGCGAAAAGGTCATGCCCAGCGCCAGCACACTCCCCAGCAGCACGCCAAGCGCCATGCCGCTGAGGATTTCGGTCAGGGTTATCAGCGTGTGATGGCTAAGATAGTCAGCGTTCTGCCACAGCGCGGCAGCGACCGCAGCGGGCGAGGGCAGCAGAAAGGCTGGAACCGAAGTCAGTGTGGCTAGCCACCACAGCCCAATCAGTCCGGCAAACAGCATCACTCCACGGTGAAGAGCGGCGAAATGGTTTTTCATCGAGCTATCCTGCTCAGCTGCTTCAGCAATGCGGCCTGACTCTGCAATACTTGTAGGTCGTCTGCAGCCCGCGGTGGGTGACCCTGCAGGGGCGGGCAGGTTTCAATTCCCGCAGAACCAATCACCAGCATGTGGTGACTGAGCCGACAGGCTTCTGCGGCGTCATGGGTAATCAGCAGCACGGTGTGACCGACCAGCACTTCTGCGGCCAGCGACTGAATCTGAGCGCGGGTGAGTGCATCAAGTGCGGAGAAGGGCTCATCCATCAGCACAACGGGCTGACGGGTGTAGAGGGTGCGGGCCAGCGCGGCGCGCTGACGCATCCCGCCGGAAAGTGTCGCGGGTCGTGCGTTCGCAGAGTGGCTCAGACCTACCCGCATCAGCAGATGCTGCGCCCAGTCGCGATCGGCCCTTTCACCTTTCAGGCGACTGGCGAGGCAGACATTTTGTTCAACCGTCAGCCAGGGATAGAGCAGATCCTGTTGCCCCATCCAGGCGATGCGTCCGGTCAGCGGCAGGCCGTCGCTGCCGCTAATCTGCCCGGCAGTGGGTGGCGTCAGACCGGCAATGGCACGCATCAGGCTGCTTTTTCCGACGCCGCTGGAACCCAGTAAAGCGGTAAAAGCACCGCCCGCGATCTCCAGATCAAGCTGGCTGAAGAGTCGCTGCTGGCCATAACTCAGGCTGAGCTGGCGAATTGAAATGCCTGGCGGCACCGGATTACACGGCGGGTTCATGGCCTGACCCGCGGGACGGCAGCATGGTTGAGACCCATCTGCCAGAACGCAGCTTCCAGCCGGGTCGCGGTGGTGAAAATCTCCGCCAGCCGGTCAAAACGTTGTTCACCCGCGCGCTGCTGAGCAAGGGTTTCAAACAGCAACAATGAAGAACCGACGCCGGTAAGGTAGGATTTATCACCGTAATTCTCAATCCATGCGGCGTAAGGATTTCCCTCAAAGCGGGTCGCGGGATCATGAAGTAGTGTCAGGCCAATTTCAGCATAACCGGCAACGCACGGCATCAGCGCGGTCAGCAGCTCCAGGGCATCCCCGGTGTGACCCACATCCAGTACGTAGCGGGTGTAGTTGAGCGTTTCCACCGCCTCGGGTTCGCTTGCCATTGCCGCCTCGCTGATGCCCCATTGCTGGCAGTAAGCCTGGTGAAGCGGCAGTTCGCTGACGATGGCGTTAAGCGATGCCGTCGCGCTGCGCAAGGCTGCTGGCTCGGAGAGTTTGCTGATCAGCAGGCCCCAGGCACGGGCGAAGTGCAGCAGGAACAGAAAATCCTGAGTGAGATAGTGGCGGAAGGCGACGGATGGCAGGGTGCCCTGACCGAGTTGTCGCACAAAATCGTGCCCGATATAGGCGTGCCATTGACTGCCCGCCTGCTGGCGCAGACGACCATAAAAGCCGGTGTCGAAAAGCGGATGTGACATAGGATCTCCAGTAACAGGGAGATCCGGGCATGCGGTCTGGAACAGGGAATGTTGCAGGAGTTAACGCAGAAAATCTGCCGACCCGTCCCTTCGCTGGCATGACCCAGATCAGGTTCAAAGGGTTCGGCTTACGCCATCTCAGCCCATTACAGGACACCCCTCGGAGACATTGGTTATACGATAATTACTGCCGGAGTACAACGGCACAAATAAACGCTCTGTTCCGTCGTTGTTGTCGTGCCTGTAAACGCATTACAATGGATTTTAAGTGACGTTGTCACTCAAGATCCGCGCCATTACTGGCAATCACTTTTTTGTACCACCAGAACGATTTCTTCCGCGTACGCGTCAGGGTGCCGTTACCCAGGTCGTCGCGGTCAACGTAGACGAAACCGTAGCGCTTGCTCATTTCACCCGTTGAGGCGGCAACCAGATCGATGCAGCCCCAGCTGGTGTAACCCATCACCGGCACGCCATCTTCAATGGCATCGCCCATGGCGCGGATATGTTCACGCAGATAGCTGATGCGGTAATCGTCATTAATCTCGCCATTTGCGTCGATTTCATCGCGCGCGCCCAGGCCATTCTCCACCAGGAACAGGGGCTTCTGATAGCGGTCATACATCATATTCATGGTAATGCGTAAGCCGAGTGGATCGATACCCCAGCCCCACTCACTGCGTGGCAGGTGGGGATTGGTCAGGGATTTCACGACATTGGCGGCGCTACTGTTCTGCTCGTTCATCTCTGCCGAAGCGCAGCGTGAGGCGTAGTAACTGAACGAGACAAAGTCGACGCTGTTTTTCAGAATGTCGGCATCACCGTCAGCGATCTCGAGCGTTACCCCTTTTTCACGGAATACGCGGGCGGCGTAGGCCGGATAAGCTCCGCGCGCCTGCACATCAATAAAGAAGAGGTTTTCGCGATCCTTTTCCAGCGCTGCCCAGACATCTTCCGGTTTGCTCGACCAGGGATAAAAGTTGCCGCCTGCCAGCATGCAGCCGACCTGGTTCATCGGATTCACTTCATGTGCGATGCGCGTCACCAGCGCGCTGGCGACCAGTTCATGATGGGCCGCCTGATATTTCACCTGATCCTTGTTCTCACCGGGTTCAAACACCAGACCTGCGCCGGAAAACGGGCTGTGCAGCAGGATATTAATCTCATTAAAGGTCAGCCAGTATTTCACCAGGCCATCAAACGCCTCGAAACAGCTGCGGGCATAACGGGCAAAAAAATCGATCATTTTGCGATTGCGCCATGAGCCATATTCAGTCACCAGATGCATCGGCACATCAAAGTGACAGAGCGTGACCAGCGGTTCGATATTATATTTCCGGCACTCCTCAAAGACCGCGCGGTAAAAGGCGATGCCTTGCGGATTAGGCGTCAGTTCATCGCCATTGGGATAGAGACGGCTCCAGGCAATCGACGTGCGGAACACGCTGAACCCCATCTCCGCCATTAGCGCAATATCTTCCGGATAGCGGTGATAGAAATCGATGGCTTCATGGCTGGGATAAAATTCATCGTCACGCAGGGTAAAACGCTTTTCCAGACCGAGTTTGACCGGCATACGGTGCGGGCCATGTGGAATCATGTCGACGGTGGTCAAGCCCTTACCGCCCTCACGAAAACCGCCTTCACTCTGGTTGGCGGCTAGCGCACCGCCCCATAAAAATCCTTGCGGAAATCTTGAATCAGACATGCAATCCTCTTTTCCGGGTCAGCCTGACCCTTTCCTTTAGTGGCTATTAATCGCGTTAGCGCGTTCGGTAACGGGCGCTGGTTGCGTTGCGCTTTCGGGTGCGGTTTTGGTTTCGGGTGCGGTTTTGGTTTCGGGTTCGGTTTCAGGAATATCTTCAAAACCTAATAGCAGCGTCAGCACAAACGACAGCACCACAGACAACACCATGACCGCACCGACCCAGACAATACTCATGGGATTGGTGGGATCGAAGAACTGTACGCTGGTAAACAGGCCGGGAGAGGCCATGGAGTGGCTGGCCAGTCCGCCAATGCCCGCTACCGCGCCACAGATAAAACCACTGATCAGACAGGCGATCAGCGGTCGTTTTAAGCGGACCGCAACGCCATACAGCGCCGGTTCAGAAATTCCGGCAATAATCGCTGATGCCGCCGCTGCCAGCGCGGTCTGGCGCAGTTCACGGTTTTTGGTCCGGAACGCCACCGCCAGCGACGATCCCCCCAGCGAGAGATTGGCACCAATCTCTGACGGCATCACCATGCCCTCTTTGCCGGTTTCGGCAATGGTCTGGATGATGGTGGGAGTGAACACCCGATGCATCCCGGTCATCACCAGCAGCGGCCAGATTGCGCCCATAATCGCGACGGAAAGCCAGCCAAGATAGCCATGCACGGTATAGACCAGCGCGGAGATGCCGCTGCCGATCCAGATGCCAATCGGGCCAATCAGCACAATCGCGATGGGTGCCGCAATCAGCACAATCAGCATCGGTTTCAGGAAGTTTTTAGTAACGGCAGGGGTTATGCGATCCACGCCGCGCTCAATGTGCGACAGGATCCAGGTCATCACCAGCGCCGGGATCACCGTATAAGTATATTTAACGGCGGTCACCGGGATGTAAGCAAATTCCACCGCCTGACCCTGTGCCGCTTTTGCCATCAGCTCAACAAAATTGGGATGAACCAGTACGCCGGCTATGGCGATAGCCAGCGACATGTTGGTTTTGAATTTCAGCGCCGCAGAGGCGGCCACCATCACCGGCAGGAAGAAGAATGCGCCGTCGCCAATCACGTTGAGTATGACCAGCGTTGACGAGCCTTTCTCGAACACGCCGGCCATATCGAGGATCATCGCCAGCAGCTTAACCATTGAACCGCCAATAATGGCCGGGATCAGCGGCGACATGGTGCCCACCAGCGCATCAAGAATACCTGCGCCGATGCCTCGCAGCGTGATTTTACGTTTCACCGGTGCAGTCGATGTCGCTGCGGGCGATCCCAGTTCCAGCACCGCCTGATAAGCCTGTGAAACGTTGTTGCCAATGATCACCTGGCACTGGGTGTCGTTGTGCACCACGCCCATAACGCCATTGATCACCTTGAGTCGGGGATAGTCGACCTGGGTTTCATCTTTCACCACAAACCGCAGCCGGGTCATGCAGTGGGTTACGGCTTCGATATTGGTGAGGCCGCCTAGCGCATCGACGATGGCGCGTGATACCTCGGCATAATTTCTGGGCATGATCGCTCTTCTCTGTAGGGTAAATCGGTCAAAGTTTTTATGTTTTAGCGCCTGCAGGCAGGCAAATAGGAAACCGGTTTCACAAAATCATGAAGCGCTTTCACAGCGCCAGCAAGCGCCAAAATCAACCAGATCTCTTTTTTGTGAACTCCATCACCTGCTGCTGTCAGGTAACTTCGCGCAAAGGAGGGGTAAATATTTCCAACATTGAGAGGCTTAGGTAGACTGCAGAACGACGCAGCAAAGGAGCAACACGATGGCAACGATTCAGGAAGTAGCAAACAGGGCGGGCGTCTCAAAAGCGACAGTGTCACGTGTGCTCTCCGGCAATGGCTATGTCGGGCAGGAAAAGCGTGAAAGGGTGTTAAAGGCGGTTGCGGAAACCGGATACCGGCCCAATCTGCTGGCGCGCAACCTGGCGACGAAAACGTCTCAGACCATTGGACTCGTGATCACCAATACGCTCTACAGCGGCAGCTACTTCACTGAGCTAATGGCTCACTCCGCGCGAATACTGGAGCAGCAGGGCCGTCAGCTGATTCTGGCAGACGGCAAGCACACCGCTGAGCAGGAAGAGGCGGCGATTCAGTTTCTGCTCGATCTGCGCTGCGACGGCATCATTATCTACCCGCGCTTCCTGACTATTGACGCGCTGGATGCGATTATTTCCCGACACAAACAGCCGATACTGGTTATCAACCGGCGGCTGCGGGTCAACCACAGCTACTGCATCTACAGCGATCAGCACGCCAGCAGCGCCACGGCGGTGAGCCATCTGCTGAATCAGGGGCATCGCGGAATCGCGTTTATCACCGGTTCGCTCGATTCGCCGACCGGCGTCGAGCGACTTTCCGGCTATCACGCTGCGCTGGCCGCACAGGGCATTGAAGTCGATTCTCAGCGAATCGTGACGGGCAAGTGGACGGCGCAGAGCGGTATGGCGGCCGTGGACACGCTGCTGGAACGCAGGGTGTCTTTCAGCGCGCTGGTGGCGAGTAATGATGAGATGGCGATTGGTGCAATCAAACGCCTGACTGAACGCAACATCGTGGTTCCCGGGCAGGTTTCGGTGATTGGCTTCGATGATATCCCGCTGGCACCCTACATCACGCCGTCGTTATCCAGCATGAAACTGCCGGTGACCGAGATGATCGATGAGACGATTAACCGCCTGCTGACCATGCTGGATGGTGGTGACTGGCATACTCAGGCACCTTTCACGGCCAGCCTGATGCTGCGGGACTCCGTTACTAAAGGCCCCGACCGTTCTGCTTAACCTGCGGCGATCTGTATCACCTCTATCGCCTGTTCCCTGAGCTGCGCTACCGTCGCCGCATCCAGCGTCTCATCGGTAATCACATGCCCGACCTGATAACCGGATGAGAGCGGATAGGGGTGAATCTGACCAAACTTGGAGGCGTCGGTCAGGGCATAGCTTTCAGCGCCTTTCGCCAGCACGGCATCCACCACATCACAGCGCAGCATGTTGCGGCCGGTAAAACCCGTCTCCGGATGCCAGCCATCCACGCCAACAAATGCCCGGTGAAAATGGACCTGCTGAATGGAATATCGCGTCAGCGGGCCAACCACCGACTCACTGCTTTTCTGCAGCATTCCACCGAGCACAATCACCTCACAGGCGGCTTCCCGAAGAAGCTGGGCAATATAGTGACTGACGGTAATCAGCGTAAGATCGGTGCGGTCAGCCAGCGCACGCGCCAGCAGCGCATTGGTACTGCCGCCTTCGATGAACACCGACTCACCCGCCTGCACCAGGCTGGCGGCATGTCGTGCCAGCGCCTGCTTGATGGGATAGCGGGTATTCATGCGGGTGCCGACGTTATCGCTGTCCAGCGCCAGCGCGGAGCCGTGAACCCGCCGCAGCAGTCGGTCGCGTTCCAGCAGCGTGAGATCCTGACGCACCGTCACTTCAGAAACTCCGGTAAGTTGCGCCAGCTCACTGACCGTTACGCTACCCCGGCTATTAACCAGTTGAATAATCTGATGATGTCGCGGGTTCATAATTGCGTTTCGCAGAAAAAACAGGAGGTACAGTGTAACAGGGATTATCCCGCGCCGGTGTACAACGCGGGGTTCAGGTCAGGACAAATCCAGCGACCGGCGTCCGTTAAGATTGAGATCCTGTAGCGTAAAACGCTGATCCCACTCTGCTTCATAATCTTCTGGCGGAAAATCGCCCGGCGAGCGTCCCTGCTCAAGCGCCTGCGCGACCTGACGGGCATAAACACGGTTTTTTTCACACATTGGCGCAGCGGGGATATACATCACATTGCCCCAGCCCTGCTGATCCTCCACCGGTGCAACGGCATGGATTACATCACAGTGCCACCATACCGAATCGCCCGCCTCTAAGGCCGGGATCGAACAGAGTCCGGTAATCAGATGCGGATGCCACTGTTCATTAACGGGCAATACCCGACCCGGCGCGACGCCGCACAGTTCATCTTCAGGTACATCTGAAAGCAGCGGGCGCAGCAGGACATAGGCCATCGCCTGTGGCACTGGCACCACATGCAGCAGGCCCTGACCGGGAATCATATCGGAGAGTGCTGTCCAGCCCTGAAAAGTCCGGAACACGGAACATTTGGTGGTACCCGGCAGATCATACTCATCCACTTCAGTACGGTGAGCCGCATCCCAGGGGTCATAAGCGGCAAAATCAGCGTTAAACACCTTACTGAAAACCTGCTGATACGCGGGGAGTAACCAGCGTTCCAGCGCGCCAGAATCGGTGTGGGCACCTAATCCTTTCGATGTGGTACCCGGCAAGCGGCGACGGATGCGATCGGGATAAATAACGCTGACATCCGGGTCAAACCACTGCCTGCCCTGCGATTCAGACTTCCATAACCGGTTCAGAAAAGATTGTGCTTCAGCCATTGCCGCGCTCTGCCGCGCCTGCATTTGCGCCTGTGACCAGTAAATCGGATAAATTTCAGGGCGGGAGGCGGCCAGCGAACCAAAAAAGTCATCTCCGGGGCCGCGATAGTGTTCGTCAAACCGGTTGTGATCCAGATAGTCGAGAATCGACTTATCCCATTCCAGCGCCTGCTCACGCGCGAAGTGCTGCTTAACTACCACACAGCCTCGACGCTTAATCAGCGCCCGGGTTTCATCCGAAACCTTTCCCGCTGCAATGTCCTGCATGGGCACTACCGGCCATGCACTGCCCGTTCGCTTTTCATCCGCTTTTGCTTCAGCAATCGCAGCAGTGATGTTGTCGCAAACCTGCCGGAAAAGGGCATCGACGTCACCAATTTGTTGACGTAACTGCTGTTTCATCCCACGGATAGCGGCTTTAACGTCGTCAGGTAAAGGGGTAGATCGGGATTCATCACGCATCTCATGCTCCTGAATGTTAGGGGTTGAGTTACGAATGTAATTAAAATAACCTTCATTCGTAATATTCGACTGAAGTTAACATCCTTTTAACGGAAAAAAACGTGCGTGGTAACACAACTCAGAAACCGGAACGCTCTGAAATTCGTTAGCGAAGTCACTATTTGCATTATCATTAATCCACACAACGAGTAAGCTTTATGAATCAAATCAATCAGCCGAAAGGACAGAACGGCGAACGTATAGGGGCAGGTGAGATGGCGGTTAAGATGATTGCGGTGGATATGGACGGCACCTTTCTGGACGACAATAAGCAGTACAACGTTCAGCGGTTTTCACGTCAGTATGCGCTGCTGAAACAGAAGGGCATCCGTTTTGTGGTGGCCAGTGGTAATCAGTATTACCAGCTGCAGCGCTATTTTCCCGACATCAAAGATGAGATCGCTTTTGTAGCGGAGAACGGCGCCTGGGTATCTGACTGCAATGAAGAGATCTTCTGCGGAGAGTTAGCTCAGGAGAAAGTGCATAAGATCCTCGATATCCTGGCGCATGAACCTGACATCGCGGTCGTGGTCTGTGGACGCAACGGC
>Ga0265798_10001729_pt1 | contig 33260 bp, 19 predicted proteins | sample P3T30metagenome_FD_192430 | JGI IMG/M metagenome (GOLD analysis project Ga0265798, IMG submission 192430) | Plant litter microbial communities from East Loma Ridge, Irvine, California - P3 T30 | ecosystem: Environmental > Terrestrial > Plant litter > Unclassified | place: USA: California... | reverse complement strand
CGCGTCTGCCGACGTGATGGGCAGCTATAGCGAGGAGGGTGATCGTAACGTCCTGACCGTTGCCGAGTTTCTCGACTATCAACCGGGCAAGTCGTGTCACCTGAGCGACGCACTGGATGCGCTCGCTCCTGCCGATGCCCCCTCGACGCAGGGCACGCCTGCCGACGCGCGTGCCGACGGCGGCCACGCTACCCCTGCCGTGCTCGTTGGCCATTATTACCTCATGGGTGTGATGGAGACCGGATCCGAGCTGTTGCTGCGGCCAGACGGCCAATTCGACTGGGCGTTGAGTTACGGTGCGCTGGACCAGGAGGCGCAGGGCATGTGGCACGTCGAGCGCGACGAGGTCGTGCTCGTGGCGTCCGCACCAAGCGCGCAGAAGCCGCTCTTCTCCTACTTGTCCACCGCGCCGTGGGATGAGGAGACCGAAAACGAACGTCGGCGGTACCAGCGCAGCGAGATCGAGGCCACGATCCGCGCCCGCTGCCCGATCTTCCCCGAACCATTTGTCTCCGCGACGCCTCTGACGACCGCCGACAATGCCCCCGCGACCTCCGCGACGATCCTTCAACAGCGCGCCGCCACGGCATTGCGCGCTGCGAACGCTGCGAGGACGGATGCGGAGCTACTGGCTGCTCGACTGATGTCAGATGGCCCGCCGATTAGGGCAAAGCCAGCTGCCCTGCAGGTGCGACAGGCATTGTCCGATTGGCAGGATGCGCGCGCGCTGGCGATCGAGGCCGCACGTGCGGCGGGCTTGCCGGAACCCACGCTAGCCGATCCGACGCTGCCCGCGGCGTGCACCATGTCGCCAGCCGACGCGGCCGAAAGCGGTACCGCGCGAACCTCCCCGGGCGTGGCGATCAGGATCTTCGATCCCGCGTCGGACCAGCCCGCGCGCAACCTCCCCGTCACGCTGCACTTTGCGAATGGCACTAAGGAGAAGCTAGTCACCGGCAGGAGCGGCTTTGCGTTCGCCCCGCGCGGCGCAACGAAGGCCGTCAGCCTTGCCATTCACACCGAGGCGCCGATTGCGAGTGACATGACGATCACCTTCGCACCGCTGCAACACGGGATCGTCCGGATCGGCTTCGATCGGCAGCAACTAATGGCGCGGCCGTTCGACACGTTGCGCCTGCGCATCGCGGGTATCGCGCTGTTTATCGAGGGCGCCAAGGGACGGTACGAGCGCCAGCCGTAGAGCAAAATGGCGATGAATTGACCCGCGCCTAGCTCGGTTCGTGCTGAGCCTGTCGAGGTACCGTTTCCTATGCTGCTGCGGCGAAGAGAAGGGCATGGCTTCGACAGCATAGGCGCGAACGGCTCATCGTAATATCATCATGCTCTAAGCGGTTCTCCGACCACGTTGCATTACCGTCATCGCCCTTCGGGCGCCCGCTTTGCGGCGGGCCGCTTTCAACACAGTACAGCGTTGCTCGTCGCTGCTTCAGCATCGCGCCCTCCTCCCGCCTCGTACCGTGCCGAAATCGCCTCCGTGCCAGTGATCCAACCTGATCGGAAATCGCTCTAACTGTTGAATTGACAACCGAACGACCGTGACACCGGGAACAGTCGGCTTTCGACCGGTCCCATCCTAAAAGCGCCTGGCATCAAAGCTCCCGATGTCGGCCACTGCGGATCACATGAACGAACGACCGGTTTCGGGAAGGCGTCGGTGCCAACTACATAACGAGGATTGGACGTATTTAAGTTCAAAAAAGTACCCATCGGGGCGGAGGTCAGATCAATTAACGTTCGTTATTTCGGGGAGATCTGAAATGATCGCCAGTTCCATTTTTGCGTCAAACTGCGAAGGCTACCTGGCGGAAAAAGCTTCAGTCCGCGTTCGTTCTCAACATTTTATGAACCCTTTGTTGCTAATGAAGGTCGTTAAGGGACCGAAATAATGTTCGAGTGGCTACCTGAATTCAGATTGCGCCGAATGCCGGCGTCGGACACGTTTCTTCTTGAGCAATATGCCGCGTTGCGCCGCCAGATTCCCTTAATGTACGGGCTGATGTTCATCAACGTCCTGTTTCTCGGCATAGAGTCTTTTCGTGACGTACCATTCGGGATGAGTTTTGGCATACCGATCCTGTTATCGGTTGCGATTGCTGCGCGCGCGCTTCTCTGGGTCCGACGCAGATCGATTATCGCGCAACCTGACCAGATTCGGCGCTATCTTCGCGGCACTATCCTCACGGCTACACTTTTGAGCCTAGTTTTCGGAACGTGGGGGTCGTTGCTGTTTTCTGAAGCTGAACCCATCCGCAGCGTATCAATTTCGCTCTACGTTTTTGTAGGAGCGATTAGTTGTTGCTTCTGTCTGCAAGCACTTCCGAGTGCCGGCTATATGGTCTTGCTGTTCGGCGTGATGCCTGTCACAACTCGTCTGTTTATAGCGTCGGATTGGTCGCTGTTCAGTGTTGGCGCAAATTTCCTGATCGTCGCCATACTGATATTGCGGACATTGGCTACGAACCACGCAGGCTTCAGGCAAGTGCTACAGTCTCGCGCTGACATGCTGGTCGAGCAACAGCGCGCGCAAGCCGCAGAGCTTGCGGCGCAGAAAATGGCCTACGAAGATGTGCTGACTGGCCTAGCAAACAGGCGTGCGCTTACCGAGCATCTTGATGGATTTCTCTATCACAGTGCGCCGCGGAGTCAGATGTATCTTTTCATGATCGATCTAGACTTGTTCAAGGGCGTGAACGATGCGTACGGGCATGGTGCTGGAGACCAACTTTTAGTTGCAGTTGCGACGCGGCTTCGCATGCTCGTGATCCCTACCGGTAATGTCTACCGACTTGGTGGCGACGAGTTTGCCGTCACGTTCCAGCTTGATGGTGACGGCATCGGTCCCGCGAACGTCATGGCGGATAAGCTCGTCCGTGAAATGGCTGCATCGTTTCCGATCGACCGGTTCTTCCACCATATCAGCGCTAGCATCGGGATTTCCTGTTTCCCTACCGACGCCGCGAGCCGTGAAGCGTTGATGCAGCACGCGGACATCGCGCTGTATGAGGCAAAATCGGGTGGTCGTTCGCAACATCGCTTTTACAAGCCGGTCATGGGAGAGGCGCTGGTGGCTCGCGCTGTGCTTGAGCGTGAGATCCGCTTCGATTTTGGTACAGAGGCCTTCCGTCCATATTATCAACCGATCGTAGATCTGGCGTCTGGCAATATCGTTGGTTTCGAAATGCTTGCTCGGTGGAACCGCGCCGACGGCATTATGGTTGAGCCCGGTCGCTTCATCCCGATTATTGAGGAGTGCGGGCTGATCGATGAGCTCATGTTGCAACTCCTCGAACGGGCGTGCCTTGACGCCAATAAATGGCCGTCCGAACTGACTATCGCGATAAACCTATCACCGATCCAGTTTCGCGACCCGTGGCTGTCGGAAAAGATATTGGCAGTGCTCACACGGCAGGGTTTTCCGGCGCGCCGTATTTGCCTCGAAATCACCGAAAATGCCCTCATTTCTGATCCTGCTTCGGCCCAGCGGATCATCGAGTCGTTGAAGAACCAGGGGGTTTCTCTTGCTCTGGACGACTTCGGCACCGGGTTTTCGTCTATTCAGCATCTCCGGATGCTGCCCTTCGACAAACTTAAGATCGACCGTTCGTTCGTTTCCAACGTCGATACCGATAGCGGCGCTCACCGTATGGTTTCGGCGATCATTCGGTTGGCAGAAAGCTTGGAACTACGTGTGGTCGCCGAAGGCGTTGAAAACGCCTCCGTGCGTGATACCCTGCGCGAGCTCGGCTGCCAGGAAGCGCAAGGGTACCTGCTAGGCATGCCGTTGAGTGCAAGCGAGACCGATGAAATACTCAATCACAGGAGGGGCTTGGCCTTATCGATATCTGACAAGCGCGAGTTTAGTAAGCACGCCTTACGAGGGCCCAAATTAACATGGATAGATGTTTGAAGCCGGTAGGCGGAGCGCTTTTTAACGGTCGATGATGGCTCACGGCATGCGCGAAGCAGGTTGCAGGCTCCCGCTGGTGCCGCCCCCCGTTTTGTCAATATGAACGACCGGCAAAAGTTGGGACGACTGGGGAGCGCGTTGAACGACCGATTGTGGGTCTTTGCTATTGAAGCGTCTTCTACCGTCGCGGGCCCTGATTGCGCGATTGCACATATCGTTAGACGGAGCTGGATAGCGTCGCCGGCTACGTCAACTAGAGCGGCCGACCGTCCAGGTCGCTAACGTCACACCGGTCGCGGGGTTTTCTATCCGAACCTCGTCCATAATCGCAGCGATTACGCAGATCGGTCGCTGTTCGACGCTGACGGGTTGTACGCAGCGCACGGGCCCGCCGGATACCGCGCGGTTCAGCCGGCCGGTAATACGCAGGCTGAAGCCCAGCGATCCATCGAACTTCGGCACCCGTTGCACCGTTTCGAAGGCGCGTCCCTCATGGCCAAGCGCACCATTCGCGCCGAACGTTGCGATCGCCAACGTCTGCCCCGGCAACGTTACCGGCACAGTGCCGGTGGGCGCGGCCTCGCCGATGCGCACGGGGCAGCGCTCGTCGCCCGACCAGGGGCGATTGATCCAGAAACCGGTGGCTGGCGCCGCTTCGTTGCCCTGACGGACGTGCCAGTCCGTAGCGTCCCAAATGACCGGCGTCGCCGACACACGCAGCGTGCCCGTGCCGGCGTCATATTGCCACCCCATCGCGGTCGCGGTGGGATCGTTCGGACCAGCGCAACCGAACGGCAGCACGAGGTCAAACTGCCGCCCCGCCGCGGAACTGACGTCGGCGGGCACCGCCTTGCCGGATGCGAACGCGTCGGCGGCGATATCTGCGATCGCCAGTAGATCGGCGCGGCCGAGCACTCTCGTTGCCGCTTCGGCGGGTTGCGGCGACGGCACAGGCGTGAAGGTTTTGGGTGCTACGGTGGCGATGGGTACCGATGGCGGCACACTCTCCCGGCCGAGCAGGAACCCCGCCGTTCCCACCGCAATCGCTGCGGCCAAGCCGCCGCCCAAGGCGAGACGGCTGGATTGAGGGCTGGGTTCGCGCATGACGGCACGATAGCGATAATCGCTCGCCGCTCCACACCGAATACGCAGAGCCGGACATTGACACCGTGCCCGCCCCGTCCGACGCATTCGCTGCCATGCCGTTCGACCAGATCCTGACGCTTGCCGTCCTTGTTGCGGTCGTCGCAGCACTTGTCTGGGACAAGGTACGCGCCGACGTCGTCGCGCTCTGCGGCGCTGCGGTGTTATTGATGGCGGGCGTCGTTCGCCCGGTTGCGATGCAAGGCGCCTTCGCCAGCCCGGCGATCGTTGCGCTCGCCTCGCTCTTCGTCATCGCCTACGCGCTCGAGCTGTCCGGTTTGCTCGACCGCGCAATCGAGCGCGCTGTTGCGATGTTCCGCAGGCTCGGCACCGCGGGCATCTGGCTCCTCCTGTCGATGATCGGCAGTGTGTCCTGCTTTCTGAACTCGACGCCGATTGTCGTTCTCGGCGCGCCTGTGGTGCGCGACGTGGCGGTGGCCCTTGGTCAGAGCCCGAAGCGCTATCTCATCCCGCTCTCCTACGTCACGATCCTGACCGGCTGCTGCACGCTCATCGGCACCTCGACCAACCTGCTGGTCGACGACATGGCGAGCGTCGCCGGGCAGCCACGCTTCGGCATCTTCGAGGTGACGCCGGTCGGCCTGCCGATGGCGATCGTCGGCGGGCTCTACCTGTTTCTCTTCAGCAACCGCCTGCTCGGGGGGCGCCACGCGGATGAGGTGCCGGAGGGCGGACCTGCTGCGGTCGACACGACCCGCATTGCCAGCGCGTCGGTCGGCGATGCGGCCGTGTTTGCCGAGCACCGCCCGCTCCAGCCGCGCAAGGCGATCGCGGCTTTGGCCGTCTTCGGCGGCGCGATCGCGCTCGCCGCGGCAGGGGTCGCGCCGATTGCTGCCACTGCGTTCGCAGGCGCGGTGCTTCTCATACTGTTGCGCGTCATCAGCGCGGACGAGGCGTATCACGGCCTTAAGCCCGAGATATTGGTGCTTATCGCCGGCATGGTCGTGATCGGTACCGCGATGGAGGAAAGCGGCCTGGCCGCCGGTATCTCCGAGACGCTAATCGCCAGCGTCCATGGTTTGGATCCGCTGATCGCCTTGGTCGTGCTCTACATCGTCACCATGGTGCTGACCGAACTGCTGTCGAACGCCACCGTCGCCGTATTGGTGACGCCGATCGCGGTGGCGCTGGCGGACAGCCTGTCGGTCAGCCCTCGTCCGTTTCTGGTCGCGGTGATGATGGCGGCGAGTGCTGCCTTCGCGACACCGTTCGGCTATCAAACCAACGTCATCGTCTACCAGATGGCAGGCTATCGCTATATGGATTTCGTCCGCGTCGGTCTGCCGCTCAACATCATCACCTGCGGCGTTGCGGTGGCCGCGATCCGGATTGTCTTCCCGTTCTAGACTGCCGGATCGGCCTTTGGTCGCGCGGCACCAACGCTGCGCAGCAGTGCGTAGCCCAGAAGGCCCGAAACGAACGAGCCGGCCAGCACGCCAAGCTTGGCTTCCGATTGCAGAATCTGGCTGCCCGGGAACGCCAGCAAGGTGATGAAGATGCTCATCGTGAAGCCAATCCCGCATAGCAGTGCGACCCCCAGCAGCTGCCGCTTGCCTGCATGCGCCGGCATATCGGCCAGACGGAAACGGACGGCCAGCATCGCAAAGCCGAAGACGCCGGTGACTTTCCCGATGAGCAACCCCAGCGCAACGCCGAGCGTGACGGGGGCGACCAAGGCTTCGGCGGGCAGAGCGAGCACTGCCACACCGGCGTTAGCCAGCCCGAATATTGGCACGACGATGAAGCCGACCGGCAGGTGTAACGCATGCTCGAGCTTGTGCAGCGGACTATCGGAGTCGCCGTCCGGACGACCGGGGGTGCACTGCATAGGTATCGTCAGCGCGAGCATAACGCCCGCGAAGGTCGCGTGGATGCCCGAACGGAACACAAGTACCCAAAGGATCGCTCCCACCAGTAGATATGGCGTCAGGCGTCGTACGCCGAAGCGGTTGAAGCTTATCAGGACTGCCATCGCTATAGCAGCCCCGGCCAGGTCCGGTAGCGACAGTTTTGCCGTATAGAACACGGCAATGATCATCACGGCGCCAAGGTCGTCGATGATCGCGAGTGCCGCCAGAAATACCCGGAGCGACGCGGGAACCCGATTGCCTAGAAGTGCGATCACGCCGAGCGCGAACGCGATGTCAGTGGCAGCTGGAATGGCCCAACCAGCCGCGGTCGGGCCGCGATTGAGCGCGAGATACACCAAGGCGGGGACCATCATGCCGCCAGCCGCAGCGATCCCCGGCAGAATACGGCGCGGCCAAGTCGAAAGCTGACCATCCAGCATCTCGCGCTTGATTTCCAATCCAACGAGCAGGAAGAACACGGCCATCAGCGCGTCGTTGATCCAGTGCCCCACCGACAGCGGCCCGACATACACGTGGAGGATGGTTTCGTAATTCGGCCCGAGGGGGGAGTTGGCGATGATGAGCGCCAGAGCCGCGGCCCCCATGAGCACCAATCCCGCCGAGGACTGGCTTTGGAGGAAGCGGCGAATTGAACTCGGCATTGCAGAGCGCGTTCGGCTCATAGGACAAGTCTCCGGACACAGCTTTCGTCGCTGGCGGCCCGACCAACGCAAAACCTGTCCGCAGGATTCCGCGAACACCCACGAACTCTATCGCATCGGACCTATGTCCGAACAACCCGAGAGGTAGGCGAAGCCTGACTAAAAGTCGCTCATGTGCAATGCCGCACGATCGCCTTCGAACGATAGGGCATCGTCGGCACGCATTTTCGCGGCGTCTGCATGACGGCGAGCTATCTTGCCGAAAATGTCAGGAGCGTGTGCCGCCAGGCTGCTGAGCGTCGCGCAAAGACGCAACTGCACCTCTACAACGGACGCCCCGTCACGGGCGATCGGCCGGAAGAAGTCGTTGAACATATCATCGATCGTAAGAGCCGGCGCGTGCACACGAAGATGGATGCACGCCTTTGCGCCCCGCTTGGTGTCCACAAAGTCCGCCAACGTTCGGTGTCCGGCGCCCAGCACGCGGATAGCGGTTCCCGGATCATTGACCGCAGGAGACAATGCCCGCGACGCGATTTCGGATAGAACGATTAGTCCGAAGCGGGGATCCTGGTCAAACCGCCTATCGGGCAAGATCGAGAAGGTGTTTTTGATCGCCATGCGAGCCTTGTCGTCGACTGCCTCTGAAACGTGCGCCAGCGGCCGTTCCGGATAAACGAACGCGCCTGGCAGTTCGGCGATATGGACAGTCAGTCCATATCGCTCTGCGATCCGCGCCAGTCCTGCCACGTCGATGTGCGCGACGTAGCCGGTATCCGCCGGGTATACCGACAACAATCCGGTTGGGATGGCGACCGGCGGTTGCGCGCCAAGATGCGGTGCCTCGGCCCAGGCCTGCATCGCACGCCGGGCGACCGTTTCGACCCGCTCGATCGTATCCCGAACCCGTCCGAAGCTTGAGAGGTGCTGGATCCAGCGCAGCAGCGTGATGGCGATAACCGCGACGATCACGATCGTAGCGAAGAACAGGACAACGCGCCCTTCCGGACCGTACAGTCCGGTCGTGAGGGCGATGATGCCGACGATGCTGAACAGAAACGTGCCGACGAACGTCGACAACGCGTTCTGCGTGAAACGATCGTCGACCAGCAATTGGGTCGCGCGCGGCGTCACGGTGCTCGTTGCGGATCCGTAAGCGCCTACCGAGGCGGACAGCGCAAAGGTCGTGACGGCCAGCATGCTCGATGCCAAGATCGTCAGAATATTGTCGACGGCCTTGCCACCCACCGTCAGGCTCAGTTCGTAGGGAATGAACGGTGCCACCCAGCCGGCAACGAGCGCCGTCAGGATCGCCGCGACGCTGAACAGCGATGCCCGAAACCAGATGCGTTTCGTGATCAGACCCAGGATGTAGGCACCTCGGCCTGCCAGATATTCGCCAGTCATGGCGGTAGTCCTGCATCGTGCAGCGTTACCGAGCAAGACGAAGCGGCAGCGGCATTGATACGGGGTTTCGGCGTATCAGTGGCGAGGGACAACTTCGACGATCAGATCGCCCGCCTCCAGGCGGCGCGCTTCAGGTTCCCAAAAGCCGAAATTCCGTTCCCCGCGATAGATGCGGTGGCCAAGCCCCGTCGCGATTCCGGCAAGCGGCTTGCCGACTTCGTCTGCGGTCACGGTGCGCTCGTGCAGCGCAACCCGGCCGCCGGTGGCCGCGAGGTCGGCCATGTAACTCGCGATATGCGGACCGTGAGTGGAACCAGCGAGCAGCAGGCCGGCGAAACTGGCAGGATTGATGACGACGGTCGCGCCCGCCTGATACGCGATCGCTTCGTTGTCCTCGGACCGGATCACGACGCTGATCGGTAGCTCGGGCGCGATCCGCCGCGCCGTCAGGACGATAAGGATCGACGTGTCATCGCGTCCGGCGGAGACGATCAGTGCTCGCGCACTCGCCAGACGGGCGGCTTCGAGCGCGGCGTTGCGCGTCGCGTTGCCTTCCATCACGGTCGTCCCACAGCTCTCGGCCGTGCGCAGTGCTGCCACATTCTCGTCGATCACCACGATCATACCCGGATCGGCACCGCGCCGGACAAGTTCGCTGACCGCCTCGGACCCGCTCGTGCCAAAACCGGCTACGACGACATGGCCCTCGAGGCGCCGCTGGATCACCGACATACGCCATTTCTCCCAGACGCCCTTGAGCAGGAAATCATACGCCGTTCCCAGAAAGATGAGCCACACGAACAGCCGAATCGGCGTGACGACGAAGGTATCGAACATCCGCGCCTGCTGCGTCACCGGCACGATGTCGCCATAGCCGACGGTCGTCACGGTGATCATCGTGAAATACAGGATATCGGCGAACGTCACCGGCACGCCGGAATTCTGGCGGAGGCCGTCTCTGTCGAACCAATGCACCGCCAGCGCGATACCGATCAGACCCACCGCGACCAGCGCGCGCCAGGACAATGCCAGCCACGCCGGCGTTCGGCTCTGGCGCCGCAAGCGGTAGTGCCCGGTATCGGCATCGTCGGTGCGCATGCGATGCTTCTGCAACGGCAGTCGCGTCCTGTGAAGGCGTTCAAATATTTTCGGGTGAGCCTGCGTATTTTGCACCACCACCTGCCGTTCGGATCGCTGGTCGCGATCGCGGAAGCGACATGAACCAATGGCTGGGGTTGGGGCGATGAAAATGGCCAGCGGTTGTCCGCCTTTGGGCCAGCGCCGGGCGGCGGCGTGGTGTCGTCGAAAGCACGAGTTGCGGATGGGAATAGTAGTCATCTGACTGTTGCGCCTAAAGCGCCCTTTGGATCACACAGAAGGCCCGATTAAGATCACGGGCTAGGCGGACTTTCCTTTTTCGCGTTTTAGCCGCAAGTAATGGCTAGATGGCTCTCTCACCTGACTATTATTCTGTTCTAGGGGTGCCCTCGGCGGCAAGTCGCGACACTATCCATGCCGCGTGGAAAGCGCTGCTCCGTCAGTATCACCCCGATGCCAATCACGGTGTGGATGTTTCTGCTCGTGCGAAAGAGATTAACGAGGCGTATGCCGTTTTGGGAAAGAAGGAAGCACGCGCCGCCTATGATCGCTCGCAGATCACGCCGTCTGCCCACCGAGCGACCGCGGACCGCCCGTTTCACCCAAGGAAAGCCGGCAGGCGCCCGATGCGACCTAACCCGTCAATGCAGCCCAGCGGTAGCTTCTCGCAGCCGCTAGAGACCAACGAATGGCTGATGGGCCTTTTCCTGCTGATCCTCACCGCCGCACCGATCGCTACAATCCTGGTTCTGTGGAATGAGGAATTCGGATTGGCACCTACGGTTCGACGTAGCGTCGCCACTTATCCCGGCCTGAGCCTCCTGCAAAAGCCGTCCGCAGCTCATCGGGCACAAAACTCGGACTCGGGCAGCCTGCTTCCTAAAATATCGCCTAGTCGCGACATTCAAGTTCGCAGGGTCAGGCGCCAAAAGCGGTCGTAACGCGGAGATGAACGAACGGCCGAAGTTGGGAAGCTGGGAAGGGGGCGGAAATGTCTGATTATGGGTCTTTGCAGACTCGCGCTGCCGGGCAGTTTCGGCCACACCCGGACGTTCAGGCTGGAGATCGGGGTTTGTGATAACGGCCATTCGTTAAGCGAGACCTTTCCCGTTTTTCGGTCTCCAACAGGCCATTTCGGTAAAGAGCAATCGGGCTATGCTAAAACCGCAAGGACGGTCGAGCGCGTCGTATCCAAGAGCGGCTGGCGGGACGTCGCCATGGACGCCCCGCCACGGCGGTGGAACGATGATTGGTTCGCGCTTCTGCATCGACGGACGTGATCGATTGCCGAGAACAACCAATCATCGTTCCAGTGTGCTATAAATAGATAGCTAATACCAAAGGTGTCCGCCTTTCAAACTCGTGACGGAGTCGGATAATTGCGAGCTCGGATGGTAATTGTGTTGATAACGCCTGCTTCGCACGGATAAAGACGCGCGGAACAAAAAATTAGGAGAGATTCGATGTTTGTCTCGGATCAGCAAGCGCACGTTCAAGAGGCTGTTCAGCTTTTGCGGCAAGCCCTTGCTATCGTCGACCAAATTGAAAATTATGCAGCATCAGCTCAGCTGGATCATGTGATTCACACGCTTCAATCGATGTCAGATAATAGCGTCGGCGCTTGAAACACAGATGCGAGCATCGCCTCCATCCTAGTGATGCCGGACTGAGTGAACTGCACATCAGCCGCGACCTTGTTGTCATCCCAAATAATACCTTCCTGCTGTAATGCCGTAATCCAGCGCCTCGTTGTGCTCGATGCCATGCGAGTTTCGGAGGCCAGTGTTTCAACGCTGACGACCCGCCCCTCAGCCTCGGCGAGATAGATGGCTACCAGCAGTGTGCTGGCCGGGTCGGTGATCAAACGATCGCCAAATGCTTCTCGGCGAATATTAGCTATATGTTGAATTCTCAATGCGGCTTCCCACAGCCTCTCTGGACGAAACTCGTTACCAGAATCATGCCAGAATAGCGTACCAACCAGCCGACCAGGGTTATTGAAGTACGTTACAAATAAAGAGGCTGCAATAGCGCTCCCATCTGGTCGGATGTATCTTTTTTGCAGGCGAAATGGGGGAGCCCGATCCACGAGCATTGATAGCATAATCGCGCTTTTTTCAATGTCTTCCGGATGGGTTAAATCCCGATAAGATGCTCCGATAACTTGCTCTTCGGGGCGTTGGACGAGATCGAGGAAGCCGCGATCTGCCGCTAAAATAACACCATTCGTGGTTGAGACGCAGTGCGCGGTTGGCATAGTCTATTTCTTGCCTAAAATAGGAAGGCTATCAATAGGGATTGACCAACGCCCATAGCCTTTCTGCAGCTCCCGTATTAAAAATGTAAAAGAATGACGAAACTATCCTTGATGGCTGTAATAGCTTAACTATGGGCTCGTAAGCCCAGTGACGTACTCCCCATTTTCAGGCCGCTGATAACTTAGCTTCGGTATCCATATGCCCTTGGCGGGGGCGGTTCGTAAATTCGGCGGGCGGCAAACGACCTTATTTTAGATTGCGATCAGCTCCTTGATGCGTGATGCCAAAGCTTCCATCGTGAAGGGCTTGGTAATCACGTGCATACCACGATCGAGATGGCCGTGGTTAAGGACCGCATTCTCAGCATAACCAGTTATAAAGAGGACTTTGAGGTTTGGTCGGTTCGAGCGAACTGCCTCCGCTAACTGGCGCCCATTCATGCCTGGCAAGCCAACATCGGTCACGAGAAGGTCAATGTGTCGATCGCCGGACAGCATTTTCATTGCCATCGGACCATCGGCTGCCTCAAGGGCGGTGTAACCAAGATCGACGAGTGTTTCGGTGACCAGCATCCGGATTGACTCCTCATCGTCCACGATCAGCACGGTTTCCCCGCCTTCTGTTCGTGGCGCATCGGACAACGGCACAGGGGCTTCGTCTTCCTCTGCCGTTCGACCATTGCGGGGTAGATAAATCACTACCGTCGTACCGATGCCCGGACAGGAATGAATACGAACCTGCCCCCCTGACTGACGGGCAAACCCGTAGATCATCGACAAGCCCAAGCCGGTTCCGCTGCCGATCGGCTTAGTAGTAAAGAAGGGCTCGAATGCCTTTGCGATGACATCCGGTGGCATGCCGGTGCCGGTGTCACTCACTGACAGACATACGTAATCGCCAGGCTCGATATCACGTTCGCGTCCTGCACGTTCGTCAATGTAGCGATCCTGCGTCTCGATCATGATCTTGCCGCCATCGGGCATTGCGTCGCGCGCATTGATACACAGGTTGAGTAAGGCGTTTTCGAGCTGACTGGGATCGACAAGCGTAGAACTGAGATCCGGAGCTAGTGCCGTTTCCACCACGACCGACGGTCCGACTGTGCGCCGAACCAACTCTTCCATACCGTAGATCAGGCTGTTCGCGTCGGTTGGTCGCGGATCGAGCGTCTGCCGTCTGCTAAACGCAAGCAGTCGATGCGTTAGCGACGCGGCACGTCTGGCAGCTCCCTGAGCGGCATCAATGTACTTGGTGGCGTCCGTACCCCTGCCTTGCGCAAAGCGAAGCTGGATCATTTCCAAACTGCCGCTTATGCCTGTCAGCAGATTATTGAAGTCGTGCGCGAGACCACCGGTCAATTGGCCGACCGCCTCCATCTTCTGCGACTGGCGCAGGGCGTCTTCGGCCACCAACAGTGCTTCGGTACGTTCCTTGACCTGACGTTCGAGCGAAGCCGCAAGGTCAGCCAACTCACGCTCCGCACGACGTCGTTCGGTCGCGGTATGTGTCCGCTCGGCAACCTCACGAAGGAACGCAACATCCTCTTCAGACCACAGGCGAGGCTCAGCGTGATTGACGAAAATCAACGCCGAGAACGCTCCATGCCGAACCAACGGCATATTGATGAAGGATCGGGCACTGATTGCTTCGAGCGTTGCGGACGTGTCGCTCGTACGAACATCGACCCGCGAGTCCACGACAGTCGCCGTATTACCTTGTTTCAAGTCCTCGATGTACGACCCATGCTCCCGAAAAAGTAGCGTACCAGCGATGCTCTTTACGCTTGGCGCGTTCCAGTCACGCTCAATCGTGATAGTCTCGGCAATGGGATCTACAACACCATAGCCAGCGCGGCTAACGCCCAACGTTTCTCCCAAAATCTCGGCCGCAACGAAAGAGATGTCTGCGGTATGGTCTAGGTCGCGGAACAGATCATTCATGCGGGCGAGTGCCTGACGCTTCAGTTCCGCCCGCTTCGCAGCAGTGATATCCGTCGATACACCAGCAATACGGATCGGTTTCCCTTCGACATTGAAGAAGGGCTGGCCTCGCGAGGCTATCCAGTGCACGCTGCTGTCAGGCCAAACGATCCGATATTCTTCATTGTACTCGCGGCTTTGTTCGCCAGCTTGAGACATATGGCGGATCCCGCGCTCCCTGTCGTCAGGGTGGATCGCTGCAATCCGGTCTTCATAGGTAAACGGTAAACTGGGATTGCGTCCGAATAGAACCTTGCACTCGTCGGAAGCTGTCAGGGTCTGGGTTAAAAGCTCGAAGCTCCAGGTCCCAAACCCGCCCGCCTTCAGCGCGAAAGCTAGCTCACGCTCACGCTCCTGCTGGGTGCGGAGGCGCGTTGTGACTTCCGCCATGAGCGCCGCGTTGTCGCGCTCCAGTCCGGTTAGCCGTTCGCGTTCCAACGTTACATCAACTTGGCTAGCGAAGAAGTAGACCAGCTGCCCATCGACGTCGAACACCGGAGCCATCAGCAGCCGATTCCAGAAGGCTTCCCCGTCTTTGCGATAATTGCGGATGTCTACCTCGATCGGCTGCACCTGCTTCACCGCATCGTGCAAAGCCCGAACGGTCGCGGGATCGGAGTCTTCGCCTTGAAGGAAGCGACAGTTGCGCCCTACAATCTCGCTTCGGTCGTAACCGGACAACCTGCAGAATGAGTCGTTGGCGAAGACGACTGGGTTATCAGGAAGCCGCGGATTGGTGATGATCATCGGCATGCGCGTCGCATGGACTGCGGCGACGAAGGGATCGGTATGGTGGTCTAGCCCCGCCAGCTCGTTGGCGATGCGCTGGTCGTCTGCGATCCCCTGACCGGAGCGATGTACGGTATTATTCAAGTCGGACACGTGCTTCCTCGGCCTCGCGCGTCGTACGCTGCTCACATCTAATTATGTAAGCGATACTGATAAATCGAGCGGTCTCTTGTATATAACCCTTAAATATCGCGCGACGGTGTCCTCTATCCAACGCGCTGCTTTCTTAAATTGGAACGGTCAGCGGACCGGCGCCGGGTTCTCGTGAGCGATGCAAACTGAGAATGGCTATTTTAACAGTCGCACGGCTTTGCCAACGCTGAAACCAGAAAGCCACGCGAAACGCTCTGACATTCTGTCATGAATTTCAAAGGGGCATTGGTCTGGAACCCCTTCGCGTTGACCGCTTTTCAAGCCCGCTTCATACGCCTCGCGTAACATTGGTTCGTCTGGTTCCATTGACTAGTAACGTCCGAAGACAGCAATCGGATTGAGCGAGATCAATACAATCTTGGAATTAGACGGCGAAGCGCTCAACCGATTTTGAAATTTGAGCCGCCTATCCCCGGTCCTTCTCGCCCCTGAATATCTCTAACCCGTTATGAAAACGTAAGATCCGCCCTCCTATCGGTTCTCAAAATTGGATCCTTTTTGGGAAATGGCGGTGGCGTCAGGGACGTCCGCTAACGCCATTAGCCTTCCCAATAGCGGATGGTCTGCTTTCCTCACCGGATGACGCGTCAGCTTCGAACGTCTCCGCCCCCGAAGACGACCTGATTGCGTACGGCAGGGGCGAACAGGCCGTAGAGAAATGGCAGCTTGTCACCGCTCACCGCATCGAGCGCAGCACGGTGCTCGGGTGGCAGGGTGAGGCCGAGTGCGGCGACATTGTCGGTTACCTGCTCCGCCCGGCTCACGCCCATGAGCGTCGATGCGACGTCGGGCTGCCCGACCACCCAGGACAGCGCGACTCGCGCCGGCGTCTCGTCGATCTCCGCGGCGACGCGCTTCAGTATTTCGAGGATTTGCCAGTTGCGCTCGGTGAACAGCGTGTCGCCGAACGGATTGTCGCCATCCAGCCGCTTATCGTCGACGGGCCGCGCCGTGTCGTCCTGTCCGGCCTGGTTGGGGACGCCGCCCGCGCGCTTCGGACCCGCCTCGACGATCGCGCGGTCGTATTTGCCGGTGAGCAGGCCATAGGCGAGGGGGCTCCAGGGGACGAGGCCCATGCCGGCCGATCGGGCGAGCGGCAGGTGCTCGGCCTCGACCCCGCGTTCGACCAGCGAGTAGAAATATTGCAGGCCGATCGGCGCCGGATCGCCCTGCACTCGCGCCAGCGTCGCGAGTTCGGCGACGTACCAGGCCGGGGTATTGGATATGCCCCAATAGCGAATCTTGCCCGCTGCGACGAGCGCGGTCATCGTTCGCAGTAGTTCCTCGGCCGGGGTGACGCCGTCCCAGACATGCACCCAGTACAGGTCGATGAAGTCCGTCCGGAGTCGGCGGAGCGATCCTTCGATGGACGCCAGGTTGTGGCGCGCGCCGTTGCCGCCCGCGTGATAGCCGCGACCGGTCGCGAACCCCGATTTCGTCGCGATGACCAGCCGGCCGCGCGACGATTGCGCAGCGACGAAACCACCGACCATCTCTTCCGATCGCCCGCCCGCATAGACGTCGGCGGTGTCGATGAAATTGCCGCCGAGGTCGGTGTAGCGATCGAACACCGCGCGACTGCCGCTTTCGTCCAGTCCCCAGCGCGGCGTGCCGAAGGTCATCGTACCGAGCGCAAGCGGGCTGACGAGCAGGCCGGAGCGGCCGAGCGGGCGATAGGTGTCGAGGTTCATGGTGGCATCCTGCAGTGTGTCACCCCCAGATGGACGCCGGACAGCGCGAGGATTAGATCATCTGCGGCGCATGGGTTGATGAAGGATGTTCAGGAATGGATCGTGATCTCTGGTCCGGCCTCGCGGTGTTCGAGACGATCGTCGAGGCCGGCAGCTTCGTACGAGCGGCGACGCGGCTTGGATTGTCCGCCTCTGCGCTCAGCCATGCGATGCGGTCGCTTGAGACGAAACTCGGCGTTCGGCTGCTCGACCGTACCACCCGGTCGCTGGCGCCGACGCCGGCGGGCGAGGAACTGCTGGCGCGGTTGAGACCGGCGATAGCCTCGGTTGCGGGCGCGCTGGCCGATCTCGACAATGCCCGCGAACGGCCGGCGGGGCGGATCCGGGTCAGCGCGCACCGGGTTGCGGCGATCTACGCCATCCTGCCGCGGCTGGCCGACTTTGCGCGCGCCTATCCCGACATCGCCGTCGAACTGGTCGTCGACGACGGGCTCGTCGACATCGTCGCGGACCGCTTCGATTGCGGGATCCGGCATGCGCAAACGCTGCAAGCCGACATGATATCGGTCCGTATCAGCGCGCCGGTGCCGCTCGTCTTCGTCGCCGCGCCGGCCTACCTCGCCGATCATCCCGCTCCCGTCGATCCCGACGATATCGCCGCTCATCGTTGTCTGTGTTACCGATACACGTCCTCTGGCGTCGTACACCGCTGGGAATTCGAGCGCGATGGCCGGACAGTGGAACGGTCAGTCCGCGGCGACTTCATCACCAACGATATCGACGTGATGCGCGACGCTGCAGTGGCAGGGCTGGGGGTGACTTGCCTGCCGCTGCCGCACGCCGCGATGCAACTGGCCGCCGGTACTCTGGTCGAAGTGCTTACTGGCTGGGCGCCCACGCTGGCCCCGAACCACCTCTACTATCCCAGCCGACGTCAACCGACTGCGGCCTTCCAGGCCTTCGTGACGGCGATGCGCGTGTGATCGCAAGCATGCTTTGGCAAGGATGAAGGCGGTGATGTTCAAGATTTACGCTGGCGCTCGGTGGGGGACGTTGGCAACAGCCTTGGAAGGCGTAGGCGCTTATGAATGAGTGTCTGAATTGGAAAGACCGATCGACCTTGCCGCGTGGGACGTGGCCATCATCGAGGAAGATGGACGATCCGATTGATGGCCGCGCCGTGCGGAAACAAAGCGAAGGGGAGGTTGCGTGACCGATCAGAAAACGCCGCGTAGCGCCGCCATTACCCGGCGGGCACTGCTAGGAAGCGGCGCGGGGGCGGCGATCGTGTCGAGCGGCCTGCTACACGCCGCGAAGGCGCTCGATCAGGTTCATGCGTACATGTTCGGCAGCGCGATTCATGTCGCGCCGGTGCTGGCGGCCGGCGTGAAGACCTGGGACGTCTACTTGCCGGTTTCGGAGGGCGGCTGGCACGATTTCTGGACAGGCGAGCATCGTGAGGGCGGGCGGACGCACACCGTTCCGGTGACACTGGACCATATCCCCCTTCACGTGCGGGCGGGTAGTATCCTGCCACTGGGGCCGGTCGGCCAGTCGACGGCAAAGCTGCTTGGTGGGGCACTCGATCTTCTGGTGTATCCGGGTCGGGACGGTGCCGCGTCGTTGTACGAAGATGACGGACTCACCTATCGTTACGAGCAACGCGCCGCGGCGCGGATGTGGCTGGAGTGGAAGCAGGAAACGGGTGTGCTCACCTTGGGGGCGCGGCGGGGTTCTTATTCCGGTATGACGAATAGTCCGGTGATCCGCGCTCATCTGATGCGCCCTGGGATCTCTGCGCTGTCAGTAAGCCCGGGCGTGGCAGTCGATTATGCCGGACGGGCTAAGCAAATGATCCTTGACACTTAGTCCAGATGAATGCCGAGTTCGTCGATTTCCTGACGCGACGGATATCATGAGAACCGGTTTGTTTCACAGGGTCCGCCCCCTTCCTATGGGGATCTGGTCGTCGCATTGACTGCTGATGGCTGGACAACCTCGCCGGGAACGGTTGTCAGTCGGGAGGCGGCGGCTGGTTAGAAGCACACGAGGCTTATGCTGCGCGCCCGGCCTTCACTTTGCCCAAAACGCCCCGAATGAGGCGCCCATCCATAAATCCCGGCACCGCCAATGAACTGCTAAAGCGGTCGCACCCTTAACATGAACAAATGACGGGAGTTGGGGAGCGAAAAAGACCGCGAGAGTGTCCGGGTTTGGGTCTGGCTGGAAGCTTTAAGCGCACGGACGCCTTTGCCCAGCAGCGACTTAAGGTTAGGGCCAGTGCCGAAGCACTGGTCCACCTCGATGTCAGGTCAAAGAACAGCGTCTCTGGCTCGCTTACGCAGCAAAGGCGACTGTAAGGCACTCAGTTCGCCGTCTCATATTAAAATGCAATCTTGAACTGACCGCCAATGATGCGTGGTTCGTTAATCATCCCCGTCAGGTTGTTGAAGTCGATCGCGCTGACGCTGCGATACTGGTTGGTGATGTTGCGGACGAATGCGCCGACCTCATACCCCTGCGGCGATTTATAGCCGACCTTGAGCCCGCCTTCGAGCGACGACTTGCCGGTGAACTCGACCGCTTCGTACAGGAAGAAGTTGATGCGGCTGCGATAGACCCAGTCGGTGTACGCGTAGACCTCGCCGCCGTTCGCGAGCGGGATGCCGTAGCGCGCGGTCCAGTTGGCGATCCAGCGCGGGGCCTGGGGAAGGTCGTTACCGTCGATCACCGCGAACCCGTTGACGATCGGATCCAGCACGGTGCAGGTCGCGCAAACGCCGACGCCGATGCCCCGGTCGCGGATCTCGGTGAAGTTGTAGCTGCCGCTCGCGGTCAGCGTCAGCTCGGGAAGCGGACGCGCCTCGAATTCACCCTCGACGCCGTAGCCGATCGCCTTGTTCGCGCTGATCAGCCGCGCCGAGTTGCTGCTGCCGCCGACCGCAGTGATCTGCAAGTCCTTCGTGCTGTACCAATAGGCGTCGAGCGAGAAGTTCACTTTCCGGTCGAGCAGCGTCCCCTTGAAACCGCTTTCGCCCGAGAAGGTGGTCTGCTTGGGTGCGGTGCTCTGGACGCTGCCGAAGGTCACGCGGTCCTGGATCGCCGGTCCCTGATAGCCGGTCGCCAGCCGCGAGTAGACGTTGATGGCGGGCGTCAGCTCATAGGTCGCGCTCGCGTCCCAGGTCACGTTCGAGCCGCGAACAATCGCACGCGCCGGCAGCGTGTCGCTGATTCCGGTGCCGGGGATCGGCGCGGTGACGAGGTCGTTGCGATAGTCGTGCGAATAGCGGACGCCCGCGCGCAACGTCAGCAGGTCGACGGGCTTGGCCTCGATTGAGGCGAATGCGCCGTAATTCTCGTTGCGGTTGTCGTGGTAGATATCCTGATCGAGGTCGGTCGCGCGCGATCCGGTACCGCCGAACGCATAGTCGTACTGGTGATAGCGCAACGTCTGGTGGAAATAATACAGACCACCCTGGAGGCGGATGCCGTTCATGTCCTCGCTGGCGTAGCGCAGCTCCTGGCTGAACTCCTTGGGCTTGGTCAGGCCACCGGTGTTCGACGGGAACAGGCCGACGCCGATCGCGCCGATCGTCCCGCCGAGGAAGGTGTAGTTATTGCCGCCGTCGACATCGCCGGTGCTCTCGACCTTGGCCTGTTCATAACCCGTGACCGAGTAGAAGGTGCCGATGCCGTCGAGGTGATAGTCGAGCCGGAGGTTGGTGCCCCACTGCGTGAGGCTCTGGCTGGTATAGCCGTCGAGCGTGACGTGCTTGGGGTCGAACCCGGTGTTGAAGTCGTTGGTCCCCGGCTTGAACAGTCCGGCGCGGAAGATGCGCGGCGATCCGGTCAGGTCACGGACATGGACGTTCAACAACGCGTTAAAATCGCTGCTTGTATAGCCGAGCTGGAAGCGGCCGGCGGCGTCGCGATAGCCCTCGAGCTTGCGATCCGCATTGCCTGTCGTGGAGTCGTTCGTGACCCAATCGTCGCGCGACTGGATGATGCCCGACGCGCGAAATGCGAAGCCGTTGCCGATCGGCAGGTTGAGCGCCGCCTCGCCGTTGATCGTGTTGTAGGTCGCCCAGGATCCGGTCGCGTAGCCCGAGACCTTGTCCGGGTTCGGCTTGGCGGAATCGATTTTCACGACACCTGCCGGCGTGTTGCGCCCAAACAGCGTGCCCTGCGGCCCGCGCAGCACTTCGATGCTTTGCAGGTCGAACAGCGGGAAGGATTTCAGCATCGGGTTTTCGAGCGCAACGTCGTCATACACCACCGACACCGGCTGTGCGGCGTTGGGATCGAAATCGGTGTTGCCGAGACCGCGGATATAGAAACGCGGGAAGGTGCGGCCGAACGATGATTCGACCTGTAGGCTCGGTGTACGACCGGCAAGGAACCGGATATCGAGGCCGCTCGAATTGAGCACGTCGAGCTTTTCGCCACTGATCGCGGTAACCGCGAGCGGCACGTCCTTCGACGACTCCTGGCGGCGGGTCGCCGTGACGACGATGTCGCCGAGGCCCTGTTCGGCAGCCGGACCGCCGACGGCTTGCCCGGTCGGCGCCTGATGCTGTGCGACGGAGGGTGTGGCGAAGACGAGTAACGGCGCGCTGGCAGCCAACAGCCGGGCGATGGCAGACGTACGAACGGGCAAGCGAATCATGGATGGTCCCCCCTTGTGCTTCGAACATCCTCCTGCGTCGATCCGTGTGACTCGAATTCGTCGCCGACCGGTAACATCACTGTAACGCGCGGCAATAGACACGATCGGGGGCGATGCATTTTTGCCGGGCACCGCGACATCTTTGCCCCAGTTGGCTCCACTGACACGGTTGCCTGCGGCACACCCTCACCTCGAACATGAATGAGTGTCGGAAGTTAGGAAACGGGGACTGACGCTCGAATGGCCGACTATGGGTCTTGGCAGACTCGCGCTGCCGGACAGTTTCGCCCACTTTCGGACATCCGCCGCCTTCCGAGAACTGCCTGGAAGCGGACACTGGAACGCTGCCTCAACAAATGTATCATGTTGGCATGACGGAACCTCGACCGAATGCGATTTACGAGTTCGTTCTTGAGCGGACAGGTGATTACACAGGTAAGCTACCTGACGAGATTGAAGATCGCTTACTTCACGGCGATCTATACATCGAGGGGTGGGCCTTCATCGATCTTTGTGAAGAATTGGAGCTTTGCTATTGCATCGACTTGAAGGCATTTTTCGAGGACGGTCGGCCCACAAGAGGCTGGCTGTTCTGGAAGCATAAGGTCGCGCGGGACGTGACTGTCCGGGAACTGGCTCAACATGTGGTGACGCTCGCCGCAGGCGTAGCGTCCGCTAAACCCGACGCTAGTTTGAAAGCAGCCTGACTGCTTTCCTCTCCATTCCGGCCATTCCGTTTACGCCCAAACGCGGACGATCGAGCCGCCTATTGCCTCTCCCGATAGCGGACGTATCATTTGGCGATGAAGCAAGGCGTTCCGGATGAATTGGCGAGTAAAAATAAAGCGCTGGCTCGACGGCAATTCGCCATCTGACAGGGTAGCTCTGGTCCGCCATCTTGCATTGCGAGGCGATCCCGATGCCATCACGGAACTGGACCGGCTCGGGGTTGATCGCCGATCATCAGCGACGGCGCTTTCTGCGGCTGCAATGGCTCACCGGGCAGCTGAGCGAGGCCATCAGCCGGCTGCTGCTTACAATCTAGCTATGCAGCGCTTCAACCAAGGGAATCTGAGAGGCTATAGGTATTGGCTACGCCGGGCGGCCCGGGCAGGCGACACTGATGCAGGCAACCAGCTTGCTCTGTTCGAGGTTCGACGGCCTCATGGCGCAGCCAGAGACATCCATCGGGGGCGACCATACAAACCTTACGACTAGGCGACTCCGCCCAGGTGCGGACATTGGCGCTGAATGAGATATCCGGCACCATGAACTTCGATCGGTATCTCGGTGCCCAGCGGAAGGGGGGCAACGTCATCTCCGTGGTGATCGTCAGCTTTGTAGCGTTCATGTGGGCGGCCACACTCATAGATTCGGCGTTCGACTGCGGGTGGGGTTGGGACAGGCAGATACTCTGGCTTGGGCCGCTGATGGCACTTTTCACGATCCTCGTTCGGTTCTGCGCGATGGCGATCTTCAAGTTCTTCGGCGGCAATCTCTAATGTCCGCTAACCTGCCCCATCACGACATTCGCGAGCGGATAGCCGGGCTTCAAAATCGGTCATTCGCAATGATGAACTAGCGTCCGCAGTTGGGAAGCGAGGGAAGGGGCGTGAACGTCCGGTTCTGAGTCTTCCGGTCTGCTCCGGCCATGGACAAGTGCATGGCCGCGGATCAGTGTGCGTGAGGTAAGAGCATTCCGGGGGGAAGAACGATATGCGGGCAGTAACACAATATCTGATAGCAACCGCATGGCTGGCGCTCGGCGCACCCGTTGCGGCGCAGGCCGTCAATCCACCGGTTCTCGCGGACGAGAATGCGCGGGGTGCGCCACCGATGCTGATGGCCGCTGCGCCGGCAGCGCCCGCGTCCTGGAAGCATCTGCCCATACGCGGCGACCGGGTGTTCGACCTGAAAATCCAATATACAGACAGTCAGATATACAATCCATCGACTGGCGGCTACGACAAGGTTCATCTGCGTAGCTACAACGGGCGCGACGTCGATCCGGCCAAGCCCTATGTCTCGCCGACGATCGAGGCAATTCCGGGTGACACAGTGCGTGTGACGCTCGACAACCAGTTGCCCGACGGGCCGCAGCCGGGCGATCCAGGCTGCGCCGCACACAACATGGCCGCCGACACGCCGCATTGCTTCAACGGCACCAATCTTCACACGCACGGGTTATGGGTGAACCCGTCGGGCAATGGCGACAACGTCCTACTGTCGATCAATCCGCAGACGAGGTTCACCTATGAATACAACATACCTTCCGATCATCCGGCCGGGACCTTCTGGTATCATACGCACCGCCACGGCTCGACCGCGCTCCAGGTGTCGAGCGGGATGGCGGGCGCGCTGATAATCCGCGGAAGCCGGTTGCCAACCGCGACGACGCAAGGCGACCTTGACACTCTAATTCCGGTCGCGGCCGTCCCTGAACGCGTCCTGGTCATGCAGCAGATCCAATATGCCTGCCGCAACGCACCGACCATGCAGGGGCAGCTCGGGACGATCAAGCAGGACGTCAACGGCCGCTATATCTGTAACGCCGGCGATGTCGGAACGATCGAGGGCTATGACCAGTTCGGTCCTCGGACCTGGCCTAACTCGGGCCGATACACTTCGATCAACGGAGAGGTCTTCGATCCCGCGAGGTCGATGACGGCAACGCAGGGCAAGGTAGAGCGCTGGCGGATGATCCATGCTGGCGTGCGTGACACAATCAGCCTGCAGTTCTTCAAGGTGCGTAACGGTAAGTTGAAGAGCGGCGCCAAGACGCTGATCAGGGCGGGCGGCGATGCTGCGTTCATCAAGCAGACCTGCGGCACGACACCGATGCCCTATACCTTGGTCGCCGCCGATGGACTGACGCTGGCGGCGGCGCAGCAGACGACGCTCGCCACCTTCCAGCCGGGCTACCGCTTCGATGCGCTCGTCGTCTTTCCCGAAGCGGGTCGCTACTGCGTCGTTGATGGGAACGCGCCCAAGGCCGGGGCGGTCAACGGGCTCGACATCGGGCCGCGATTGCTCAGCCTGGTCGATGTCACGGCGGGTACGCCGGTCAAGTCGATCCGATCGCATATCGAGGAAAGCCTCGTCGCGCTGGCGCAGGCAGATATGTCCGCCGACGTCCAGACGAAGGTGGTCGCAGACCTGAAAGCAGGGCTCAAACTCTCAAGCTTCGTGCCCCATCCGGACATCACCGATGCCGAGGTCGCGGGTAACGGCACGCAGGAGCTGACCTTCTTCATCGACACCAGCAAGCCAGCGACATCCTTTGAGGTCGGCAATACGCTCGCGTCAGCCGATGCGCGAGCGTATGATCCGCGCCGGATCGATCGCAAGCTGCCGCTCGGCAAGGCGCAGGAATGGACGATGCAGTCGCACTTCGACAGCCATCCTTTCCATATTCACGTTAATCCGTTTCAGATCGTCTCAATCACCGATCCGAACGGGAAGGACGTGAGCGCGCCCGACGCTGTGGACGATGCCAGCGGCACAAATGATCCGCAATATCGCGGGCTGAAGGGCATGTGGAAGGACACGCTGTGGATCAAGAGTCTGTTGCCCAATCCCACTGCGCCGGCCGGGTTCACCGGTCTCTACACGATCAAGGTCCGCACCCGCTACGAACGCTATATCGGCGAGTTCGTGCTGCATTGTCATATTCTTGACCATGAGGACAAGGGGATGATGCAAAACGTGGCGGTAGTGTTGCCTGATCAGCTCGCCGATACGATGCAGGCAAGCGGCGCGCATCCTGGCCATAACTGAAGGGGTAGGCACGGGGTGAGAAAGAGTCGTTCACGACCGGCTCTGCTCCCTCTCTATTTTAGGAAAGAGGCCGGGGGTGGGGCGTTTCCACAAACAGCCTTATACACGGAAGCATGCCGCCGCCTTGCTTGAAGGGTTCATGCTGCTTTAGTAGGCGGCTGATAGGCCTCGTTTGAACGAACAGACTTTAGGTCATCCCGGTTTAGGCTCGTGCAGCCCCGACCGCCGAACTGGTATCGGCGCCCCTGCGCCACGCCCAGAACGGCGCGTCGGGCCAGCGCGCTTCCATGCCGTAATAGATCCGGTGATGGCTGACATAGGCTTGCCAGATGCGGCCCATGCGCGCGGCATAGCTGCGGGTCGCCGCATCGTCGCCCGCCAGGATCGCACGCGTCGCTTCGCCAGCCTCGAGCCCCGTCGCTAGCGCATTAAAAAGTCCTTGCGAGGATAGCGGATCGAGCGCGATCGCGCTGTCGCCTGCCGCCAGCCAACCGTCCCCTGCGGCGCTGCGCGCGGCGCTGTTGGCGCTGCATAGTGCCGGCGGTGCGGCGGAGGCGTGATCGATCCGCCCGATCTGTTCGGCCAAGCCCGGCAGTGCGAACGCCGCGGCCAGCGGTCCGGTCCGCAACACGGCGCGCAGGGCAGGCGCGTCGGCATCACCATGGAACGCCACCAACCGGTCGCCACCGGGCAGCATCGCGGTGTACCACCAGCCATCGGGCGTTGCCTCGATATAGGTGGTCGGATCGGCGCGCCCGCGCTGGCTTACGCGCTGATGGACGCAGGCGAGGCGATCCATCACCAGCCGCCGCTGCCCGAAGCGGCGCAGCAGCGGCGAACGCCGACCGCTCGCATCGATCAGCCGGCGGGCGGCAATCGTCCGTCCGGTATCCAGCGAGACCAGCCAGCCCTCGGGTTCAAGGTCGAGGCGCCGCACGCCGGTCGCGACGAACGTCGCCCCGCGCGAGATCGCGTCGGTGCGCAGATCGCTCTCGAACCGCGCGCGATCGAGCCGCCAGCCCGCGCCGTCGGGATCGCGCATTGCGTCGAGCTCGACGACCACGTCGGATCCCCAGCGGCTAACCTTGAGCGGGGCGGGGCCGTGACCCGCCGCCGCGAACCTATCCCAGCCGCCGATCGCCACCAGCAGACGACGCGCCGCGCCCGGCAGTGTCTCGCCGATCCGCCAGCCCGGCGTCTCGAGGCGATCGATCAGCGCGACCGACGCACCCGGTGCCAGCACGCAGGCGGCGGCCGATCCCGCCGCGCCTGCGCCAATGATCGCGACGTCGACGATGTCGGCGGTCACCGGCGTTGCGGCGGAAGGCCGTTGGGGAAGCGGTTGACCAGCGCGATACCCGACAGGTCGACCTCGGTCGCTGAGCGCGCACCGCGGCGCTCGACCGGACCGGGTCGCGCGCCGGGTGCGGTCCGCAGCGTTGGTGCGGCGCCAAGCAGTCTGGGTTCGGCCAACGCCTCCCGCTCGGGAGTAATGAGCCGAGCATAGTCCTCAACCTCGATAGTCGCGGGGAAATCGGCGTCGCCTGGACCTTCGCGTACCTCGACCACGCCCAGGAAGTCGAAATGGTGGATCATGTTGTTGATCTGATGCGTGTAGCCGTCCGCGCCGAGCGGCTCGATCCAGGCCTCGCGATTGGCGAACGCTTTGCGTCGTTCGGACAGCGGCCGGGCCTTGTCCATGACGATGTCGTAATTCTCCTTCGTCAGCACCTCGTTCGGCACGCGCGCCGGCCAGAAGGCGGGGACGTATGGGTCGTAGGCGGGCGTATATCCCGAGCGGCAGCTGCTGGTATCGGTCTGCCATGGCACCGCCATCCAGCGCGTGATCCCCCCGGCCATCTGCCCGCAAAGCGGTCCATTGGGCGTGGTCACGTCGTCGGACGTCAGCACTGCGCTCGGGCTTGGTGCGATCCAGCCGGCGGTCGCATGCTGGAAGCGGAACGGCGCCATGTACATCGTCGCTGTGCGCACCGGCCACGTCATCTCGCAGCCCGGATGGAAAGCGTCGGCGAGACAGAATTCGAGCGAGGCGCGTGTGAGCATGTCGCCCTGTTCGGCGAGCGGCACCTGGTCGATGTCGGCCGGCGGCGGCGTCACGGGATCGTGGTCGGCGTCAAAATCGCCCTCCGCCCATTGCCACAGCATTGTCATCTGGCAATCGCTCAGCACCGAATTCTGCCGCGGGCTTGCGACTGGCGGGATGTTCATCGCATCACCGTACAGCCAGGGCCATGGCACCGGCGAGTTTGCGTCTGCATCGAAACTGCGGAAATTATTATAGATCACGCGCCGCCGCTCGCGGTCCGCAGGACTGGTGCTGCCAAGTCGTTTCAGAACTGCCGGACTGGTCAGGTCGAACACGCCTTCCCATCCGAATCCCGCAGCGAATCCCGCGTTGACCCATTGCAGCCCCTCCATCCGCTGGAAGATCGGCAGGATGTCGCGCACGAACGACGGGCGGTCAGGCGCGGCCAGCTTGCCGGCCTTGATCGCGACATCGCGCATCAGGTCCCACATCGTGCGCACCGACTTGCGCTGCGGGCCGTAGTTCGGCGGTGCGACCACCACCCAGGCGGGAATCACCTGGATCGCCTCGCCGTTCAGCGTCACCTTCGCGGTAACCGGTCCGTCGGACACGTCGTCATACCAGCCTTCGTTGTTGGCGAAGGTAATCGCCGCGCTGCCGTCGGCGCTCGCCGCGGCGCCCTTGCCGCCGAGGATCGTCAGGCGCTGTTCGGCATCGGTCGTCGCCTCGCCAAGATAAACAGGGATGTCGAGGAACGTGCCCTCGAACGTCTTCGCCTTGACCTTGGCGCCCTGCAGCACGCGCGGCTTCGACGTGATCGCCAGCGTGCTGCGATCGGTGACGCCCGGATTGCGCAATGTCGTCGGCGGCGCGTAATTCGCCTCGGGGATATCGAGCGCTAGCTGGAATCCGTACCAGGCGGCCTTCTGGTTCGCGAGCTGGACCGTCCATTCGATGCTAGCGCCTTTTTCCGCACCGGTGAGCTCGCGAACGATCTCGCCGCGCGCGTTGACGCCGTAGATGCGAAAGCGCGCGGCCTGGCGCTTCAGTCGCTTGTCCGCGTCGCGGTAGCTGCCGGGTGGCAGCGGTGCGGGATCGGTGACCTCGGGGCCGTAGATGTATTCGTCGCTGGTGCCAACGCGTGCGATGCCGATCGCCGGGTGGATCACCGCCTGGACGATGCAGTCGTCGCGAACCGGACGTACCTGCTCGACGCTACGCGGGCACACCGGATCACCGATGAGCTGGCCATTTGCACGCTGGCGCATCGCCGCGCCCGCAGCGTAGACGTCGCGTCGGACGACGGCGATCGTCGACTGGTCGCTCGGTCGGTTAGCGTGCGGCACGCGCCAGATGTTGAACGAAAGGTTATGGCCATAGTCCGACTGGCCCGCCGCATCGATCCGCTGGCGCGGTATGACGAGCGTCGCAACCGGAATATAGCGGCTCATCTTCTCAGGCCAGACGATATTCGCCGCGTCGAGCGGCATCGTCTTGGGGTCGGTGCGGCGCTGGATTTCCAGCGTGAAGCGATAGTCGCGCTGTGCGAGCCGGTTGGTCAGGTCGATCTTTAGATAATCGTTGCCATCGTCGGCGACGTCCTCCGACGGCGTCTCGGGGACTAGCCGGTATTTTACGATCTCGTCGCCCAGATGGAACGGCAGGATCGCCCAATAACTGTTGGTCAGGCACGACCCGCGCGGCGCTTCCATAGCGTTCAGCACATCGTTGATCTTTGGATGCTTCGCCAGATAAGCATTGTAATCATGCTGGACGACGCCGGCATAGGTAAATTCAACCATGGTCTTGGCGGTGTCGAGGAAGAACCGGTCGATGTTCTGCATGATGAGATCGGCGGTCGCGCCGGTTTCGCCTAGCGCATTCTTACCATCGACGCCGAACAGCTTTAGCCCGATTCCACACATGCTGCCAGCGTCGGGATCGGTCGGGCCGGTATCGCTGGAGAAGCGCATCCATGCATCGAGCCGCTCATGCGCGAAGATGCCGACCCGCCAATGGTCTGGCATGTCCGCATGCCGCTCCAGCCAGCCATGCGCGACGCCGTGCAGCTTTCGGAACACCGCACGCTGCGCTGGGGGCGGGTTGAGCGCGGTATCGCGCGCCTGACCGATATCGACGAACATCTCGGTCAGCCGCTCGCTGGCTTCGGCTGACGCGTCGAAACATTTCGGAATCGGCAGTTCCTTGTCCATACATCCCCCATCGCGCGCACCGTGCCGCTGGCAAAGTGTGACATTTCACGCCCATCGCAGCAAGTGAAGTTTGGCAAAGTGCAAGAGAAGAAATGATCCGAAAAGAACATAAATCACGCTAAAATCAGCATGACTTCTAATAGGCGAAGATCGATCGATCACTCGACCAGCGATGGCCAGATTTGTGGAACCGATCTGGACGTGGAAAAGAGAGTTTCGGTGATCAGTCGGTTAGCTTGGCTTTTCGAGACGCCGGAGCCGCTTTGTGCCTTGAACAGATGTTCGACCGATTTTCGCCTGGATTTACATGTATATCATGTGTTCGGCGGCAAACGCCGGAGTCTGGCGTACCAGATGAACTCCCGCCTCTTGCTCTCCCAAGATACACAAGGCCTTCAAGTGTACCAAAGTGAAAGAGTCGCTCTTTCGTAACTCCATGTTTTTACGAAGCTGCCGACACGTCCGCAGGACATATCAGGCAGCAGGTCGACATGAACGAGTGTCCGGTCCTGGGAGCCGTCAACCAGCTGCTGAATGGCCGGTTTTGGGTCCAGTTCGTGGAGGTAGTGATTCAACGGGCGACGAGGAGAGGCGCACCGCCGCCAAGCGAGACATGGGCGTCGACGTCGGTGCGCACCATCCCGGGCACCGCAAAGCTGATGTCTACGCCATCGATCCGCTCGAACGTTGGATGTGGCCCTGAATCGTGCTTCCCATGCCTTGTTCTGTCGGTTCATCAGACCTTGCCCTTGGCGATCGACAGAAGGGTCCGTCGCAACTATTTGCTGCCCGCGTCATAGTCGGCCGGCTCATCTCACTTAAGAGCACCCGCCAAGCTCTCGCCAAACGGCTAACTGGCCCGCTTGATCTGAGGGATCACACCCGCAGCTTGTTGACGTTCGATTGCTCGGATCAATGCGTCAACCGGGTCGCGATCCTCGTGAAAGCCGGCAAGGCGGATCTTGGTCATGTCGGAGATAACATCGGCCTCAGTGCCGAAGATGAAGTCTCCAAAGCTCCACCCCACCGCCTTTGTAAAATCGGTCTGGAGTAAGCCCGCGGACATCTGCCGCCATACGGGCTCGAGCGCTGGCATATGGTTAGTCAGCGCGAAGGGGATAGGCTCGCCAGTTTCGATGCCGTAATGCCGGGCAACCTTTTCCCACATGCGCCGCCAGCGGAACGGCGGGTGAACGTAGTTGAACGCCTGGTCCGCCGCTTCGCTGGCGGTAGCGGCCCATAGGCTGGCTCGCGCCAGCGCATGCGCATCCGCATCCGTCACCTGAACTAGACAGTCATCGTAGGTCGTACGGGAGCCCGGGAAGCGGAACGCTGCCCCGTCCGCGGCTGACAATGCGGCGTAGGCGCCGATCACCGTCGCGATATTCATCGCATTGCCGGCTGCGTCGCCAACGACAACGTCCGGACGCAGGATCGACCATTCCGGTCCACCGGCGGCACGGCGCCGTTGTAGCTCGCGTTCCTGCGTGAAATAGAAGTTTGGCCCGATCGGCCGCGGGTTTTCGTCCTCATAGAATGGCGTCGTTACTGGTCCGAGGTGAACGCCGTAAACCTTTGCGCCCTGATACAGCACCACTCTCTCAAGCGGGGCGCTGGCTGCCTCCAAACCGTCGAGCAGGTTGCGGAGCATGGTCGAGTTGCGCTCGTCCTCCTCTGCCAAGCCTCCGCCTGGCCCATAGGCCGCATAAAAAAGGTGGGTGACATCGCTCGCTTTAGCCAGTGCAGTTCGGCTTGCCTCCGCGTCGCTAAGATCGGTAAGGATATCACCATGGCTACGCGACAGGGCTACACCATGCCAGCCTGCCGTTCCGGCGATCTCTTCGAGGAGGGCCTTGCCGATAATGCCGCCTGAACCGGCAACGAGTGCAACGTTGGTCAAGAACCTGCTCCTGAGTCATTGCGGGGAGGCTAACGGAACGATCCGCTCCGCCAAACTATCCAGTCAATCGGTTCTGGCGTTAGCGTCCTTGAGGCATTTGACGCCAGCTGCATCACCTTCATGAACGAACGGCCGGAATTGAATGTGTAAAAGTTGCCACGACCGCTTTTGGTCGTGACCGCCCTCGTTCAGCCCGGGACTCCTTGCGGTGCTGGCAGAGCAGTAATGTCAGACGATCCTGACCAGAGATTGACGCCACCGTCGTCGGCAGCCTTGTCGATGGCAGCGAGTTCGTCGGCAGAAAAGTCGAGCATCTTAATCGCGTCCAAGGAGTCGTCGAGCTGTTCTACCGTGCGTGCGCCGATTAGTGCCGACGTGACCCTCGGGTCACGCAGAGTCCACCCGATCGCCATCTGAGCGAGGGTTTGGCCGCGCTCACCTGCAATATCGTTCAAGGTGCGAATGGCGGCGAGGTTTTGATCCGTGAGCAAAGACTGTGACAGCGACCCATCACGGGTAGCTCGCGCATCCTGTGGGACGCCTTTGAGGTATTTGTTCGTCAGCATGCCCTGCGCCAACGGTGAGAAGGCAATGCAGCCGATGCCCAGCTCCTCCAGCGTTGCCAGCAAGTCCCGCTCGATCCACCGGTTCAGGATGGAATAGCTGGGCTGGTGGATAAACAGCGGGACCTTCTCCTCGCTCAGGATCTGGGCCGCCTGACGAGTAAGTCCCGGCTCGTAGGAGGAGATGCCCACATACAGAGCTTTGCCCTGTCGATGAAGTTGCACCAGTGCGCCCATCGTCTCTTCAAGCGGGGTCGCAGAATCTACCCGGTGCGAATAGAAGATGTCGACATAGTCCAGGCCCATCCGCTTAAGGCTCTGGTCACAGCTCGCGATCAGGTATTTTTTGGATGAGCCGACATCACCGTACGGCCCGGGCCACATGTCCCAGCCCGCCTTGGTCGAGATAATGAGTTCGTCGCGGTGGGCGGCAAAATCAGAGGTGAGGACGCGCCCGAAATTCTCTTCCGCCGAACCATAAGGCGGTCCGTAGTTGTTAGCGAGATCGAAGTGAGTCACTCCACGATCGAACGCCCGACGCAGGATGGCTCGCCCCGTTTCGAACACATCGTGTCCGCCGAAGTTCTGCCATAGCCCTAGGCTGATTGCCGGCAGCCTCAGCCCGCTTCGGCCGGTGCGTCGATAGGGCATGCCGCTTTCATACCGGAGCGGGGACGCGACGTACGGACGAGGAAACGACATTGGTTACTCCTTGTGTATTTCTCTAACGCGCGAAATCCAAACCGTTTCAGCGCAGGGTGCCCCTTGTTGAACTGCCTTGATCGAGTGGGGAAGCGGCGACCGAAGTCGACACGGATGCTGTGCTAAAGGTGGCTAAATCAGCCAGTCGAAAGCGCGCTTTAGTTGCGCCGCACCATTGCTCTCGAACGGTCGACCGTGAGCAAAAATCACCCGGTCAGGCTCGAGCTCCACAATTGCTTGCACAGCCTTTTTAGCGTCCGCGCCACCTAGCCGTACAGGTAGCCGCAGGTAACGTGCAGTAGTGCCGTCGGTAGCAGCGGATGCCTGCATCAATAGCCGCGTGATAGGTGGAAGCTTGTCAGGATCGAGGTTCTCGATGAGGTCGACGAGCACGAGCGTCTTGGTCTGCCGGT
>Ga0265798_10001728_pt1 | contig 33261 bp, 38 predicted proteins | sample P3T30metagenome_FD_192430 | JGI IMG/M metagenome (GOLD analysis project Ga0265798, IMG submission 192430) | Plant litter microbial communities from East Loma Ridge, Irvine, California - P3 T30 | ecosystem: Environmental > Terrestrial > Plant litter > Unclassified | place: USA: California... | reverse complement strand
CATCCGCGCACACGCCGCCAGATCCGCCGCCGTACTGCCACCCAACTGCAGCGCCAACGGATGCTCGGTCTCGTCATGCTGCAAGAACCGCGCGCTGTCGCCGTGCAGCAACGCGCCGGTAGTAACCATCTCGGTGTAGAGCAACGCGTGTTTGGAGAGCAGACGCAGGAAGAAGCGGCAATGGTGGTCGGTCCAATCCATCATCGGGGCAACGGAGAAGCGTCGCGATATAACTTGTTGATTCATAACGATTTTCCAAAAGCGGCAATTGGCTACTTTTAACGATTTTAGGATCTTTTTGCACGCCGATTGCACGCTGATTGCACGCGAACTGTACAGGGAAATATGTAACTGCCATGATATGGTTGAACGCATTCTGAGCGCCGGATATATCATGGCAAGCATCACACAAGACAAGGGGCGCTGGAGAGTCCAGATTCGCAAAAGCGGATTCAAGCTCTCAGAAAACTTCGATACGCGACGAGAGGCTGAAGCCTGGTCTCGACAAAAAGAAGAAGAGATCAAGGCGGCTGTTAAGGGATCTCTGCGCGACCCCGGCAATGGTATCGAAGTCCAGGATTTGATTACAGCCTACATTGAGCGTGTCGGAGATGTTAAGCCCTGGGGGCGGAGCAAAAGCTACGTGCTTGAGCGACTAATGGTCGACCCGCTGATCGGCTCAATCAAGGTGTCCAAGCTATCGAGACTCCACGTCAGCAGATTTGTGGACAAGCGAATGGAAACAGCTCAGGGGGTAACTATTGCCGCTGACCTTGATTTTCTCGGAGTCGTATTCAAGTGGGCTCGTGATGTGAGGCTTCTGAATGTTGATCCTGAGGTTATTTATGCTGAACGAAGGTCACTGGAGCACAGGGGCCTGAAGACAAAAAGCAATCAGCGCGACAGAGTTGCAACGTCATCAGAGATGGCAAGACTCGTAAAGTATTTTGATGGAAATATGAGAATCAGAATCGAGATGTCTTCGATCATTAATTTCGCGGCTATTTCCACACTGCGCCAAAACGAAATTTGCACCCTGATGATTGAAGATGTTGATTTTGACAAGCTTGAGATGCTTGTGAGAGATCGGAAAGATCCGGTCGAGAAACTGAACAATAATAGTCGCGTACCGATTCTTGAGCCGATGTATCACATTCTAAAGCTTGCGATCGGGGAGAGAAAATCAGGCCCTGTCTTCGTATGGACTGTTAAAAAGACAGGCAAGCTCATGGAGACATTTGCAGACTCTGTGAGAGCCAACTTCGACAGAGCCTGTGAAAAGCTCGAAATCGAAGACCTTCACTTTCATGACCTTAGGCACACAGCAATCACCAACTTGTTTGCCATAGGCCTTCAGATTCAGGAGGTGTCACTATTCTCTGGCCACAAAGACTGGTCAAATCTTAAGCGCTACACTCATGTAAGTCCGCAAGATGTGCAGCGATCATTGGCCCGCCTGAAATTTCTGGAGGAGCAGGCAAGGCTTCACAGGCTTCGCGCTACCGAGTCAGACCATGTCAACGAATTGCCTGCGATTTTTTCCGATCGATTTTCTGCGACCAGTAAGGACGGTGCTGGGTGGGCCTGGTTCGGCGGAAGTCTGGCTGTCGTTGCTGGTAGCCAAGGAAACCAAGAAGGCCTTCAATAGCTCCATGGGATACAGCCTGGCGTTGCCAAAGGGGATGTGCTGCGGGCCAGTCCTCCGGTTGCGCCAGGCTCTGACTGTTGATAGCTCAACGCCCGCAAGTATCGATACCTGCTCTTCTGTCACGCAGCCCATCATTTCAGCCAGTCGCTGGCGCTCCTGTTTGACATGTACCGGCTCCTCAATCAGATCACTGATTCCTACGCACGCATTCATCTCTCTACTGCCTAAACCCTGTGGTGCAGCACCGCGCTGCTCGCCTCTGACAATCAATATGTTGGCAAATCGAATTTCTGACAAGACCGCTCGTCGGTAATATTGAATTTAACCGCGATGGCTGATTGACAAATTGGCAGTTCGGTGAAAGTACACTGAGTATACTAACTACCCGACAATCTCATTTACACCAGGTCACACCCAGCAAAACGGGGCTCATGTACTTGCAGAGCGCAGCAATACATGAGTTAATAAATGCCATAATATCTATATTGAGGTGTTGAATGGATACGCTACGCAAGATTGGCCGCTTCATTTTCATTGGCCTGGTGTGTCTTTATATCCTCTCCATGTGGCTGTAGCCGCGCCAAGCTACCGCGCTGAGAGGCTACCTGGCTGGTATTTGGGAACAAAGCCTGTGCGGGGTCAGAGGCTGCCTGGGGCTACTTGGGTTTCCTAGCTTCGAGGTCTTTGAGGCGCCTGATTTCCCGTGGGAGCGTGAGCTGGTCGTACACATGTCGCACTGCTGCGAGCTCGGATTTTGCACTGAGCAGGTGAAATCGTGGTGAGTTGTGGTGATCGATCGGAAGATCAGGCTCGCCCTGTTCTATATAGCGCTTCTTGTCGACTTTCAGGTACTTAAGATGCGCTTCAAGGCGGTTCACTTCAGCACGGGCCTCGATCTGCTCAACACCGCCCAGCTCTTTGACTAGCCGCTTGAAATGGGCCAAGACGTCACGGTAAATCTTTGCTGCCCGATCGTGGATCTCGACACCCTTGAGGCTGGCTTCGATGCCACTGATGGTATTTTCGAGCTCTGACTTTCGCTTTTCGTATTCAAAATTGACTTCGTCTACCGACCTTGCGGGGCGACCCATGGTGCGAGGTGACTCTTCATTAATCATGGCTTTTGCTAAAGCGAGCCTGGCTATGCCGAAATTCTCCGCAAGGCCCCGATCTAGGTTCTCAATGGGACTCTTGGCTGGCCTGCCTATTTTTGGGGCTTGATCGATGCGAGACGAAATGGAGTCTGGCGTTGAAACTTCCTCTCCCTGATCGACCTCCAGCTCATTCAGCTCAGCAAGCTCTTGTGTGAACTCGATGACCAGCTCGTTGTAAATCTGCTCATCAGATTTCGCAATCTTCCCCACGCGCAAGGAAACCTCGCGCGGTTCTTGGAATGCGTGTACATCATGCAAGGGCGGAAGCTGTGCGAGCTGCTTGACTAGAGCTGCCTTAGCTTCGCCTCCACGTGAGATGAGCAGGCCTAACCCGAGGCGCTGGGCAAGGGCATTTGCGCGCAAAATGGCGGTATGCGGGTCTTCGGCTGCGAGGGGCTCAGCGAGTCGGTAGCCGCACTCATCCAAGTTGGCTTTGAGCCTGGCGAGTTGATTCCGCTTGAGTTCGATGTCGGATGGACGCGGCATGATAAGGGCCCCTGATGCAAATATCGGGGATAATATTGCAAACCGGTGCCGAAGGCTATTCCGGGCGCTTGAATGGCGGGAGGACTAGGTCTAGGTTGCGCTTGTAGCGCCGCAGGTCGACCAGGGCCTTCTCCGGAGTAGCTTCCCAGATTTGGCGCTCCTGGTTTCGTTGGATGTGACCAGGCCAGGTTCTGGGGTCTTCCTCTGTGTGCACGAAGTCGATATCACCCAACAGCGTGCTGTACCGGTAGCTTCGTCCTGTTGTGACGAAAGTCAGGCAGAACGGCAACTGGCTGATCCAGCCGCACTCGCTGAGTACCGATTCGCAGCTCAGGTAAAAGTCGTCTTGAGGTCGTAGAAAATTGGTTAAGCGAAACAGCCCTGCAGCTGGCGGGCGAAAGAAGGGATTAGCGTATAGCCTGTGGGCGATCCTTTCGATGATGCCGGCTTTCGAATGCCTCGTCATAGCAACGCGAAAATAGGCCTTGTCTGGATAGCCCGCAAAGCCCAGCAGAGTGGACTCAGGGATGCACCAAACTCCGGCTGCAGCCAGGGTTTTGCATGACTCCAGCAGCAGCTTACGATTCAAAGGCCATCTCCATCGTGCTCAACAGAAAACTATCATTTTTGATAATAAAATGTCGAGCCATTATGGCCCTAGCTGCTTACTCAGCGTCTGGATTTGGAACGACGCGCTTGTAGCGGTTGTGTCGATAAATCTTGCACTCTTCACGAGAGTATCGAATCTCCCTTCCGAAGCCTTGGTAATACCCCAGACCTGGATTGCGCGAACGCCAGGTCTTCAGAGTGCTGACTGTCACGCCAATCACTTCTGCAGCTTCGTACTGATCGATAAGGTCGGTGGGGAGGTCTTGATATGTGCTCATTGCCGTGATCTCGTTCTGTTTTGTCGTCAACCGACATCTCAAGGCTAGGGTCAATCAATATTCCTGTAAACCGCCTTTTAATAGTGTACTTAGTGTACTAACACCCAGGCTCGTACAACCAAATCCTCGCAACCCCAGCAATCCCGGAAGTTGTACGAAACTGCCCCAACTATTCAGCAGGTATGCGTCCGACGAATGGTGAGGAAATTGACAAACTGGCAACGAAAAAAAGCCCCAGCCAGGAGAGAGAGGCCCGGCCAGGGCTTGGGTGCAGCACACAACAAAAAGGAGTCTGCAGGTGGAAAGAGAGAGTAACCACCTACACTTATATAATAACACTGCCACAAACCCATATGTGGCAAAACCATAACTATTTCACAACCAACTTGCTGGGCGGGTTCTGGTGTTTTGGTTTTTGTTTGAGTGCAAAGTTCGGTGGGTTTGCGCGCAAAGGGCTTTTAGTACCCAACGATTATCTTGGCACCTCCCGAGGGAAGTACGATCGTGGCCTGCTGTCCTGTGAGCTCGTTGAAAAGCTGGATGGAATAAAGGTCTACAATGTCCTGGCTTGTGCTGTAGATATATATCTCTTCTGCGTAGGAGCACTTGACCTTCGAAATCTTTCCGATGCGATAAACGACGCTGTCTATAACCACTCCATCTTTGGATGTCAGAAATCCGCTTTCAATGACCGCCACTGTGTTGTCGTAACTCTCATCCATTCCTGAATATTCCAGTGCTGTGAATATTGAAACAGGAGATGTTGCTGGGAGGCTTGAGATTCCGCTCGATCCGGTATGTCCGGTAGCAATAAACGACCCTGGCGATGTTTTGTGATCGGGTCAGTTATTCTCATAAGAATAGTAACGGCTTAGCTCACCGAACACCCTATATGAAATCGCGTTCAAGCTGGTTATTGTCGAGATAAATCCATCCTCATCCTCGCGGGTGCAGAGGTTTTCGTTCATCTCCCTGACCATCACCAGCATGTCCAAAAAACCACAGTATCTGCTTTCGGCCTTGTCGAGGAAGCTGATGTAGCTGTTCATTAGTTCAATTTTCTCGCCGTGGGTAAGCTTGGCGATATTTAGGGCTTGGTTGGACATGAGGATTCCCCTTCTTGTTATTGTAGGGATATTATCTCAATGCCAATTTTTGAAAGCAATAGACTGTTTGGTCGTATACTGAAAGTAATTTGGTGGCAAGGGCTGAGGGTGTAAAAAAGCCCCTAGGTGGGGCTATTTTCAGAATTGATCAGTGTCACCTTTTTCATCTCGAAGACGCTTTCGCTCCAAGTACCGCTTATGCATGATTGTCTCACCTTGTTTTTCCAACCATTCAACGAAAGAGGATAGCTGGGACAAGGCATGGAGGAATTTCTCGGTATCGATGTGAATGTGTGGTCTCATTAGCCACCCGCGACCCTCTTCACCTAATTCATCAGCCATCTCCTTTTCCCGGTCGCTGATGAAGAATGGGCTTGGCATCTTTGCCAGATCCTCATCGGTGTAGCGGTACGTATCGAAAATCAGGGAGTCAGGATGCTGAATGCTGTTCCTTGCAAGTACCAGCTCCACGATTAGGTCAAAGTTGAAGGGCCCGCTATCGAAGCTATCTGAGCCATGTGCTTGATAAAAAGCCTTGTAGCCATTGGGCCATCCTTTGGTCTTGAATACCGACTTTAGAGACGGGCCTGCCGGCGTTCCTAGCAGCCTCTGCCATTCGGTCAGGTACAGGTGTAACGCAGCCGAAAGCATTGAAAGGCAGGAGCTCCCGAGTACTTGAATGGACGCATCTGCCTCGATCCACTCACTTGTGAATGGGGGCTCACCGTCTTCACTGTATGGGGGGATGAAAGGATCTTCCCCAGCCTCGATTTTACGCTTGCGCTCATCGAACGGAGATGAGCCATTGATGTAGAGCTGCTTGATGAATCCCAGACGCTGCTCAAAGAAGAATCGAATGTCCATTTCTAGGTCTCAAGATGGGTGCCAGCCCATGACGGCATCACGGGCTGGCTGACCTTATCACGGCTCATGGTTGGGTGAAAAAGGTGCCGATTTCGTTCTGAGCTGGGAAGCCGTTAGTCCCAGCCTTTAGCTTTATGCGTGCGTGGACGATCAGGCCTTTTGCTTTCAAAACGTCGCTGAAGTTGGCGCAGCTTAGGCCTCCACAAATCTGCAATTTTCCAATCATTTCCTTGCTGATTTTTTCGGCAGTACGATGGTTTCCCTTCCCGAAAAAGCGATGCCAGAAGTGTTGGCCAGCATATTCACCGGACATGACCACGCATTCGGCCAAGACTGTCTCACCACCTGCTTTGGTTTTGCCGGCCTTGAGATCTTTGAGCTGGATCATAGCCTCATGAGTCGGCATTGCCTTCCTTGACTGGGCTGTACGGTGGACGATGGTCTTATCGATGCCCTTCGTTTTGCGGCGTAGCCAGTTAAGGTGGGATTTGACCCAAGATTTGCATGCGCGGAATGCAGCGGTGTCTGAAGACTCGCCTGGACGTGGCTTGTGGCGTGCGTACTGAGGGTCGCGGAAGTATTCGTTCCCAGGGTTGAGTTCACTGTCGGCGGTGAAGATCTTCTGGACGATCTGGTCTTCGCTGAACGATCGGAACATGCCACCCAGCAAACGGTTGAGTTCCATTGAGCGGCCCTGGGCGCCTACGGCAGTGCCGGGTGCGCGGGGCTTCTGGATTTTGGTGTACTGAGCGTCAATGCCGTAACTACTTTGGGCTAACTTGAGGTCAAGAACGTTCAAGGGCTCGCCGGGATTGTAAAAAGATATCGCTCCATTCCGACGCTCAGGGTGCGTCGTAAATGTGTAATAGCAGCGAGCGGTTTCTCTCCAGCAGCCGTCTATGACCTTCAGCAGTCGACCATCAAGAAACTCGTCCAAAGCCTCCAGGGCTGCGGCGGATACAGCCAAGAACTCGTCGGGATAGATGGCCCGATCCAGTGGCAGGACGACCCGGAATCTCGGGCACTCGGCAGAGTTGCTGTAGGAAGTGTACACAGCGTGTTCAAGGCCAAGGTCGATCAATGCATCCTCAACTTCTTCTAAGCTAACGAGGTCGTCTGTCGGCTTTTGGTCGACGTCGAAGATCACGAAGCTGCTTGCGATCACATTCTCCGCATGGCGCTCAGGCGATCTAAAGAATGATGGTGTGAATGTCGGGCCGTCTTTGCTTTCGCTGATGCGTTGGGGTGCAAGGACTGACTCATAGAAGTTTAGGAATGTCGGGGCTTCTTTGGTTTTTACATATCTGGTTTCGGCAGTTGATTGAGTGGAGTATTTGATGCTCATGGTGTTCTCACTTTCTTGTTGTGTGTTGGTCACATTTACATTCTTGGATATGAGCAAAAGCCTGCGCAATACCTATTTCGTTTGGCATTTTTGAACGTTAGGGTATACAAAGGTAATGGTCTTTCGTTTTCCTTAACCAATCAACTGCAGCTTCCCCACACCCGCAATCCCCTCTCTTCTTTATAATAGGAAGAGGGATGGTTGAGGGTGGACGTTCACCCGATTCGAAGATATACAAACCCACAAGGGTATTGAACGCAAGGTCTTTGGTTAAGAAAGACTGAAATCTCAACCTTGCTCAATTCAGCATCCAGTGAATCAATTTAGATCACCCTCAATCACCTGAAATCATCGCTCGTCACCCCGGATCAACACCCCTCAACTTTCATACCTCGAAATGTCTAACTGTCAAACCAAAAAGTGTTGCGCAGGCTTTTGCTCATGTTCGATAATTCAAATGTGCACAGAGCACAACAATAATAAGAGAGTACGAAAATGCATCAGGTTGAACAGAACATCACTGGCTCTGCTACAACTGTAATCATTGGCCTTGCTGCCGACCTCCAAGCGTATCGGACTGTTGCCGTTGACAACATTCAAGACTCCGCGCAATACATCAAACAAGAATATCCAAACCTCAAGCGACTCATCAATGTCAGCGACCGTCCCCTGGACGCTATCGCCGCTGCGTTCAAGACAGCATCTGGTTTGTATGACGTAAACGCTGGCAAACTCACTGACAACGTCTACAGCATGACTAGGTCGGACGTATCCCTGATTGCATTGCGGATTGATCGCTCGTTCGAGGCATTTTCTCGTGCTGCCTACGATCTGGCTCGCGACATCTACATGACCGGCGATCTGCAATCAGCTGCTACGAAGCTGGCCAGCGCGTCTGGCTCTGAATTCGCCAAGTGCGAGAAAGCCGTCCTAGACAAGCTGGTGCGTGTAGAGCAGTACGCCAGCAAGCGTAATGACGCCCATGACTATCCAGTAAAATTTGACCCCAAGTCACCTGAGCTCCTGCGCTCTATCCTGTTGCGCATCAATCGCCGCTCCCTAATCAAGTGCCCCACTGGCTACGGCAAGAGCAGTAAAATCATCAACCCATGCATCGAGGACTGCCTCAAGCAAGGCAAGAAAGTGTTGGTGATCTCTCATCGTCGCTCGATCATCAAAAACATCGACATCGAAGGTCTTGTTGACTACGAAGACGTCCTGCCAGGCCAGATGACTAAGGCTCGCGGTTTGAAAGTCGTGGTCAACTCGCTGATCGCAGCCCGCTTTGAAGACTTCATCAAAGACGTCGACCTTGTTGTCATTGACGAAGCCGCACAAGTCCTGGATCACGTATTCGAAGGCTCGATGCAGCAGCGCGAGGTCGTCTACCAGACCCTGAAAAACGTTGTCTGGAATGCGAAGTCGGTCGTGTTCAGTGACGCTGACATCAATGACGAATGCCTGTCGCTGATCCGCAAAAACAACGAGTTCATTTTCTGCTACGAAGTTGACCAGTCCCACAAAAACGTCAGCTGCCGCATGGGCCCGCTTGATCAAGTGCGCGCCATGGCCATCAAAGCCGCAGAATCTCGCAAGAACGTCCTTGTCGCGATAGACATTGCACGTGACGCCGAAGCCATGGGCAAAGTCTTGGAGAAATTTGGCCTCCAGCCCCTGGTTATCACGTCGAAGACTGCCGGCTGGCCAGCTCAAGCCGCCTTCATTGCAGACCCAAATACCTGCAATCACCAAGTCGTGATTTACTCGCCCGCCATCACCTCGGCACTCAGCATCACATCTGGCCACTTCAATGCTCATTTCGGCTTGTTCGAAGGCTCTGTCACGCCACGCAGCTGCATCCAAATGCTCCGTCGCGATCGCACCGCGCAGGAGTTTGTGATCGGCGTTCGCAATCCTCGACACAGGCGTGAAGAGCTCGCTCAGATCGAGTACGAAGCTTCAGGCAAGTCTTCATTCGACGCAGCCCGCAAAGACCACATGGCCCGCACAGGCTGGTTGCGCGACAACATCCAGTTCGCTCTGCCAAACGAACTTAAGCGCCAAGGCTTTAAGCTGGACGTGATCCCTGCTGACGACGTGGTTGGTATCGAGGGCTTCAAAGCCAACACCTCGGGCCGTCACGCAGTCAAAAAGGACACAGCCACCTGCCTTCTGAACGCCACCCCTGCGACTGAGCAACAGGCCAAGCGCACCCAGAAGATTGGCTCCAACAACGAGGCCGAGCACTTCTCTGCGATTCGCTACAACGCCCAGCAAGGCCTTCAGCGCAAAGAGCTGACGTTTCAGGATTGCACTTTTTGGGGTGAGGGTATTGGTCAAACCAAACTGGACAACTACCGCAAGCTGTTCGCTAAGCCAGGCAACGACTTTGAGGCCCTGACCCAGGAGCTGTTCAAAGGCCTTCTAAGCGGCTCTTGGAGCCCAGAGCAATCACTGGCCCTGTTCGACCGCATCCACGCCGTACGGCACCAGGCGCTGCTTAATGGCTACGAAATGCCACTCCCTAAGCGCGGCGCTGCTAATGTGGACGCGAAGGTCAAACAGGCAACGATGACCGCAATTATGAGCATGCATGGTTTGAAGACAAAGCGTCGTGATGGCGGCAAGTCTGGCTACTACTACGCCCTTGACCAAGTCACCCTGGCTCAAATGAAGGGGTATGCCGGTCTTTAAGGGTCGTTTGAGCCTGGCGCAAGGATGCCCCATCCCGCAAGTTGTCTGAAGTTAGTACAAATAAAATATCTTTAACATTTGCGCGACTACTTGTTGCGCCGCCTTTTGCTCATTTTTCATAATAATCATAAGAAACAACATAATAATAAAAGAGTGCGGTAATGACGTTAGATACCCAGAGAATTGCTAACAAGCTGAAATCAGACCAGCACGACAAGCTCCTGCAGGTGGCGATCGTTGCAGCAGCTGGCAGCGACATGAAATTCGTGGAGCTCAGCGGCAATGAGATCAACGCTGGGCGTCAAAGCCTGCAAGACCTAGAAGGCCTGATGGCGTCTTAAGGGATCGAGATGCTGCAGAATAATGGTGCTGTCGAAACTGCCACTGGCCGCGCTCTGAACGCTGGTGAAAACAACAACCAGATTGCGAGCATGGCCGGGGCCACGGCATCAGCCATTGCGAAGGTCTTTGAGATGCTTGCTCGGTTCTCCCGCGTCAGTGCAGCTTCGTTCACAGTGACATCAACACTGAGTACGGCATAAACGCTAGCACTGAAGAACTGCAAGCCCTGGCAAATGCTCGTGCCAACGGCGACCTTTCGCAGTTCGAATACCTCGCTGAACTGAAGCCGTGGCGTGCTCCGCAACGACTTCTCACAATAAGACAACGCGGACAGGCTTGCAACTGAGTACGTCGCCGCTTGATTTGATGTCAAAGCCCCATGCTCTCGGTATGCTGGTTAATTTTCGGGAGCACATGCATGACGCTGATTGTCGCTGGTCACACGCTGGAACAAATAGACTATGAAGGTATCAAGAGCATCCATGGCCGAGGCACGTTCTTTGCCTCTGACAGCAGCATCACTCAGGAAGGCGAGGTGCTAGTGAATGGCTACAAGAAAGTCTACGAGATCCCCATTCGCGTGAATGGTGTAAACCTGCTTGGCAATTGGTTCAACGGCTATCACGGGTTCATCTACGAAGATGGCTGCGCTATCGCGTTTGCAGGTAGCACCCTTGTTTCTCAGCACATCATGAACTCGATACGTAACCACCTGGCAGAGTTGAAACCGACCTACCGGGATGACAAATACCAACTGGCCATGCCATGCGAGAAGCACAAATTCATCGGTCAGCACTGCGACGGCGATATGTTCAAGCGTAGCGATTACGGGCCCAACTATTTGCTAAGCGCCGCGTTCATTGCTGACGTAGTGCAGCACTCGATTCAAGCTGTGCTTGACCGAGCCAGCGAGCACAAGGGAATGAAAAAGAACTTCACCGCGTATCAAGCCGAATTCATCCTGAGCGTGCACTGCCCGCTGACGAGCAAGTACCACATCTATCAATACGAGATCGTGCCAGGGCCTGATGATGGAGACGGGAGCAATGCTGACTCCATTCCCGCTGTTGCTCAGATGGCGGAGATACCTGAGGGCAAGGTAGCAGTCATCGGCATGCGTGATTTCTTTGAGAAAGAGGCCAACGAAGTATTCGCCGCCGCGATTGACGCAGGCCAGCGAACTGATGCTGCCATCCTCGAATTTGTAACAAACGCGATCCGAGATCAGAACGCTATCGGCGCTTTCGGTATCGGCCTTCCAGCCTTCCTTTACGAGCACCAAGGTATGCGCCTGGAGCAGACAGAACGCAACGACGGAGCCAGAGTTTCAGCGGTAAGCTCTGCAGTTGATTGACACGCCAAGTTCATTTGATGTCAAAGCGCCGCCCTGCGGTTAAGCTAGCGGGTTTTCAGGGAGGACTCGGCATGTGGGTTTGGCGGGAAACGCGGGAAAAATGGATACTTGGAACGGCACTCCTAGTGTTGGCACTCATCATCCTAATCAACCTCAAGCTGGATCTTTGGCCCGTATTGGAGGATGGCCGGGTTGCTGCCTTTCTTCGTGCTGATGCGACAGCAAGCGTTTCCAGCGACCTGCTTGTGGGGCTTTTCTCAGCGTATATTTTCTACGTAATCGTTGAGCTTGTGCCCAAGAATCGCAGAGAGACGCTGACGCTGCGCCCGCTTAATCTCATCGCCGCTTCAGTGATCCATGCTTACGAAAGATCCAGTATTTTCGGTCATGAGACGCCTATTACTTCCATCGACAGTACAGTGCTGAACGTAGAGAACCTGAAGCTATTGAAAAGCGGGATGCTTGAGCAAAAGAACATCATTAGTCTCAAATCTGCGATGGAGACTGCTCACTCCAGGCTCCCGGACTTTCATCACGCCCTGAGCATGGCCGCTTCAATCTCTCCTGAACACGCCTTGGACTGGCTGGTGTTAACGGACAAGATTCGTCTGCTGGCCGAGGAACTCAATACCTGGCCGATCAGCCCTTTCGTGAATAGTCCTGGCGGCATACCGAGTTTGCAGGAGCGTCTCGACCCCGCTTGGCTTGAGGCTCAGGCAGCTCATCAATTTGAAATCGTTAAGATGACCGGCGGGCTGAAGCTACGCGTGATGGAAGCGATCGAGGCGACCACTTTCTGGATGGAAAGACAAGCCTAGAGCCCCAAATCGCCCGCCAGCCCCAAATCGCACACCCAGGCCAGGTGCTCCTTGGTCTGGTCAGCTCGGTAGATCTCAAAAAAGGCGTTTGACTGCAAAGTCGTGCAGCATTGGCTTCAGGCTTTGCTCGCCGTTAAGCATAAAGCGCTTGGTGTTGTTAATAGATATGTCTTATATAGTTCTAGACTTCCATGGAGGGTTATGAAGTCGCTTGAGAAATATGCTAAAGGATTAGCGGTGGACTGGAAGCTTGCCCGAATCAGGCGTGTTATGTGAATAGATATGGAGTCCCGCGTTCGGACAATATTTGGGCAGATTGATGGCTCAACTCACGCCCATTTTTACGGAAATTTTTACATTCACAGCGGACTGCATCCTGACGCTCAAAAACACTATGTGACCGAGCGCATAAACAAATTGCAAATAACGTGCGGATTTATACTTCTTGGGCTTCGAGGTATTGAAGAAGTTGAGGAAGCGAAGTTGATCGATGGTGCCGAACAGTCTGTGAAGTGCATCAAGCCACCACCCTTATGGAGAAGGAAGCTGCCATGTGGTTTGCTCAAACTCCAACGGGGGGAGTCACCGTTTTTATGTCACCGTACAAGTCAGATTTGGTGAGTATTAACGAGAAAGAGATAATTATTGGCTTCTTCAAAGACCCTGCTAGGCTGACTGATAGAAAAATCAGGAAAATGTTGGCGACATTTTCCAAATATTTGTCCATATCGAGCGCATTGCATTAACATACAGCTCTAGATTATGTGTTGCGCCTATGGTTTATCTATTTGGATGTACGAACCAGGAAGTTTTGGAAGGCTTTTCTGGCTTTTAACGCCATCGTGATCTTTGATGGGCGCGTTGGTTACCATTTTAGGTTATTTTCCACAGCCCCCAAAGCCCTAGGGATAGGAGTTGAGAGTCAGCCAGTGGCCAGTTTATTTTCAGAAGTGCGAAGCTAACTTTAAAATAATCGTCACGCCCTGTATATTTCATGGCACTTACTAAAAAGGAGCATCACCCATGTCAAAAGCAGCAGAGTACCGCGCTCTAGAACGCCAAATCGCCGAGCAGCTCCAGGCCCTCGAAGCTCTCAAAGGCAGCGCCGCACTGCAGTCCGAGCTGGAATTTGAAGACAAACTGCGCAAGCTCCTGGGTGAATACGGCTACAGCTTGCGGAACATCATCGCGATCCTCAATCCGCAGGCCTCCAAGCCTTCTGGCCTCACGGCGGCTGGCAAAGTTGACGGGCGTAAGGGGCAGCGGGCGCCACGGGCTCTCAAGCGCTACGTCAACCCACACACCAATGAGTTTGTTGAGACCAAAGGTGGAAACCACTCCATCCTCAAGGCCTGGAAGTCGGAGCACGGCGCTGCCGAAGTTGAAAGCTGGCTGCAGGCCTAATCATGAAGTCGATTCCGATAAAGGATGTGCCGGAATTTCTTGAGCGAATCAGCGTTTACGACTTGGTTGGAGGGACTCTGCTATTTCGGGGTCAATCCAAGCGTGGAAATCTGCTGCCAGGTGTCGCCCGAAAAGACCCGGCGAAGAACACCACTGCTGTTGAAAAGGCCATGCTGGGAGAGCTGAGGAAGCAAGGTATGACTATGATCCCCAGCTACGTTGACATCACGAGCGACTGGGACATGCTTGTCCTCGCTCAGCATTTCCAGCTGAAAACCCGTCTTCTAGATTGGACTTCAAACGCCCTGGCCGCAATCTGGTTCGCATGCAGCAGCAGAGGTGATGGAGATTGCTATGTCTACACCTTGGAAGCGGATTCCCTGATGCTGACATCGCTCAAGGGAAGTCCCTTCACGCAAAAGAAGACCAAGGTGATCAACCCTAATCTGAGCAATGACAGGATCATAGCGCAGTCGGGCTATTTCACAGCTCACAGGTTCTCCGAGAAATCTGGAAAATTCGTGGCACTGGAGAAAAACCCCGATGTGAAGAACCATCTGACTGAGTACGTCATTGCTGGAAAGGACAAAGTCGATTTCCTTATGACCCTTGAGCGCTGCGGGGTTACCTCCAAGTCAATCTACCCAGACATTGAGGGGCTGTGTCGGTTCCTGAACTGGCGCATGGAAGGTTCGTATTGAAGTGTTGCGCTCTCTTTTGCTCCATCTGCATATTGATGATGTAGGTCATAACAATAAGAGAGCGCATCATGAACATCACGAAAATCTACGCTGACGCCCAGGCTGCAATCGAGTACTCCTCGGGGGCATACTTTCTCTTTCAGATCGCACCCCAAGTCGAAGATTTCTGCGTAGACGAGTGGTTCCGTCTTGCTCAGCAAGATACTCGCAAGGCTTCCGATCGATCAGACCTCCAAAAGCTCCCAGGGTGGCAACGGCAGTGCGCAGCAGCCTGTATGGCTGAGTTCTCGCATGTCTGTCACGCATCGCTGAGGAACGCCTAGAGCGCCTAAAAACCCCCTAATCCCGGCATCACCCGACGCCTAGCATCCCTAGCTGGGCCTTGACATTTCCACTCTCAATTGTCAGTCTATTAATAGTTGCCATAATATTAGTTGAGCGGTCAATGTTGAATTTCGTTACTCCCCGCGACCGGCTGCTCCTGCGTCTTTTGAAGCCAAAAGTGGCGGCATGGAGATGGCTCACGCGAGCTCTCCGGCTTGCAAGCATGCCTGTGGTGAGGCATGAGTACCTGGAGCGGGTGCTGAACGAACAGTTTCAGAATTACGATTATTACTCTAAGACCGGTGGTTTTACCTTCGAGGATGGACAGTACCTTCTCAAGCTGAAGACCGCAGATGGCGCGTTTGGAGATCGCTACTGCTCATCACTGCTGGAAGTCGCAACAGTCGTAAGCTTCAAATTCAAAGCTTGGCTCGGCACAGAAGTGTGCAACGTTCCGGATTTTGCGACGGCTGCACTGAATGCCAGGAGCCCAAGCGATTTCATTGAACGTTTCCTAGCTTTACGCAGATCGTTTCATCTCGACCGCCTCAGGCGCCTGTGGATCGTCTTCTTGACTACGGATCGAGACTCTGGTGACTCCAAGCGAGCTCAGGCCAAAGCCATCGCCGGTATCGTTTGGGGCAATTATGAGTCGGCAAGAGAATCAGCCGATGTCGGCAGGGACACATCCGAAGACTTCATAAACCTGAACATCGACAAACGACAGGCTTACAATGACGTTTTCGATCTTATGAAGCCCTTGGTTCTGAAAGATCTCCAGCTTCACAGGCCTCACGCGTACCACCTGCACGAGCTATGCGAAACGGAGGCCGAGCTGCGTCGCCTTCTGTCTGGGGACATGGGCTTTTTGCGCGCAAAAAGAGCTCTGATGGACGCTGACCAGCGAGACTACATGTTTGCTGCGGATCTAGGCCTATGACACAGATCGTGGGGCTCGTCGGATTCATCAAGCGTATTCGAGAGTCGTATGACCCCGCTGATCACGACATCCTAAAGCCTGAGCTACACGGACTGCATCATTACTATAAAGCAATGTTGATGATGTACGAAACGCAGCCAGTGAATGTAATACCATGGAAGCCGGACGATATTGCAGCAGCTATGCGCGGGGTAACTTTACAGCATGACGAAAACTTCGTTATGTCCCTAGTGGAGCAACTTCTATTAAATAACAAAGAAGCCAGTACTCAAGATCTGCTTTCTAAAGTTTACTGGCTATATCGCAATCGTGATGGTAATTCGGTTGATGCGGAGCTGCTGGGCTTCTATCAAAGTGTGGATGCCGATTCATGATGTATCTTCAAAACATTATCAGGTTCTGCGCATTTTCTAAAATCAGATTTGAGGGCAGTAAGTACTATTTGGATGAGCTGGAGTTTGACACTTTCATCGCATTTTTCAGCTATATCGATCAAATGTATTCGTTCTCCGAGACTACGACTTACATTGATTGGGAGTTTGAGTACATGTCCAACACTGCAAGTGATGCGATCGACAAGCACAAGATTAGTGATGATGTCGAGTTCCTAGGGTATCTGCTTAGCCGAGCCTTCGAAGATATGGGCCGTAACCAAGCCCTGGACACCATCATGGCCAAGATCTACTGGTGCGTGAAAACTGGTAATATCGACAGTGCATGGGCGTCCCTCGCTGCCTACGCTCATCAAGCTGCTTGGGGATCTAGATGATTCACTCAATCGTAAGTTACCTTGCCTGGGTTTTTCCGGTGCAAATCAGGAGCTTTGAGGGTTACGTTGTCTACGAAGGCCAGGAGTACACTTCTGAGCGTGACTTGATTGTAGTTTTGTACTCGAACTTCTTGTCACTGCCTGCAAGTTACTACAAGGATCGCGGGTTTGACAGAGTTTGGGAGGTGGTGAATGGTATTGCCGATGATGATGTGATGATTGTTGAGCTTGGTTATGAGATTGCTGAGCTTGCTTGGAAGTTGGGGTTTTTAGGTAAAATTGGAAAGATCCTCATTGCGCATGCTGATGCCGCCCCGGAGTATTACTGGTGTGTTAGTCAGGGGAATGAACTAGCCATGCTGAACTTCGCGCTCAAGTATATTCACAAGGCATTCAAGGATATGGTTTTTGGAGGAAGCATGAAGTCATTGATTCAGAGTTTTCATGAGAAGAAACGCGAAGAGTTTATGCGCCGCTTCCGTCTAATTAACCCTCAACAAGCAGAGATCCTGGACGAGTGTCTGAGCGAATCCGAAGTTGAGAGATTTCTGAAGCGTGATGCGGAGTTCATGCCTGTTTTGAGACAGCGGTTGATGGACAAGGGGCGCGGCGCGGCGATCGATCACATCACCGGGGGGGATCTTGGATTATGATTTGATTAAGGGAGACGCTTCACCGAAGTCTGAGGAGATCGGGCAGGCGAGCAGTGTAATAGGGGGCTTAGGTGCCCCCGTTGCATAATGGCGATAGCTATACTAATCGTCGCGCCTTGCTTTACATGTATATTACAAGTGACGTAAAGCAGTTCGCACCTAAATTTTTATCATACTATAAATCTCGTTGGTGTTATCTTCATGAGAGAAGCCTCTTTTGTCAACGGAGATAAGTTTTCCTATCATGTAATAGGAACCGCTGCTCGCAGTTTTCATTATATTCATTATTGCTCTGGGAATTTCTAGGTAGGTACCTAGTGATGGGCCTAGCCCGTCATGCCAGACCGGATACCAGCTATCAGTCCAATACTTATAGCTAGCATATGCTCCCACATTTGAGACGTGGCGTACCTCATTATTTCCGTATTGCACTTCCGAATCTGGGCCGCCCACCAAGAATTCTGGTTCAAATAGTCCTCGGAGTAAGAAGTCAACTTCGAATCTCCCGATTTCATCGGGGTAGCATCTTGTTGCAAGTGGGCGTGTCCCATCATTACTTGATTTAGCTTTGCGGCGTACTGACTGATACAGTGCTTCGGGCCCACCCAAATAATCGCTACTCATGTATATAGTTAAGATTTCAAGGTCACAATTTACCCCACGGGAATTTCTCAGCAACGGGCCGTTCGCATATATAGCGATTTGTTCACTGGAGGAAATACTTAACAAATAAGATTCGAGGTCTTCGCGCGAAGGTAGAGCCTCTGCCTCAGTAATATCTTTGAGTTTAGGCCAGCCTTCTGGATTGTTGGTCGGTGAAAGACGTGCTAGGTTTTTAGTGAACGGAAGTAAACTCTCAAGTTGTGACCTGGCATATTCTAAAGGGAGCCCGAATTTATGCATTGCAAAGGAAATTGTTCGAACGTATGCGGATAAAATTACTGCTTCTGCTTCGATTGATAGGCAGCACCCAACATGATCCTGTGGGTAGAATAAGTCCGATGAGAAGTCATGATGATTAAAGTACAGAAACTGTCTTCTCTGAGTAATTAGATCCCATTCCGCAGCTAAGTGATCTTTGAGTGGGTAGCTTAAAATTTCCCCCAGCCTTTCAATGGGAGCATAATAAATTGGTGCGATTCCGTTTTTTGCCTTCTCAAACTTATCCGAGTGAACGTAATCTTTTGGTGTTAGGTCTAAGAAAGGATTTTTTTGCCCAGCAGGTTTGTGCGCAAAGCCGAGTCTATATAAAATCTCATCGGACAGCAAAGAAGGATGCTTGATCACAGCGATAAGTTGTTGCAACGAAAACGGTACCGACTCTATCAGAGTTAGTATGTGCAAGAAGTCGGATATCTCTACCTCGTACTCTAATTTTGATAGGTGCTCCAGGTACAATTTGCGGAAGTTAGAATCAGCATCAATAAGTTCGGCTATCTGCTCCGCGCAACGTCGCCGCATAAAGCGATCTGGCCACTTATACTGCAGCAATAGCAGTCTTGAACTTATTTGTGCTATTGGAATAGGTTCGGAATACCAATGCAGTGGAGATAAGGGAAGCTGACTTATTTCAGCCTCTAAGCTAGCCACCATTACCTCCGTAATCTGGGATGCTATTTCCAGTTTGCCAGCAGATAGCAAATAGGACACTAGTTGATGGGAAGGGACAATTACCCAATCGCTACCTCTGTGGCCCTTGATGTCACCTGCGATCGTGGCTTTTAGTAGCTCTTCCCATTGGGTGGCATATATTTTTCCATACTTCCTCAGTGCCATGTCCGAGTTTGTGCCAGACCACCTTGCCCAGTGGCTGTTAGTGCGAATATCTCGAACCGCCCATGTATAAGCCGCTTTTTTACCCTGAAGTTTATGGCTGAGAGAAAATATAGCTCCTAAAGATTGTCTGATACAGTATGGAAGTTCTCCATTCGCTGCCCATAGGCGCTCATACGACTCAATCAGATTTAATCCTTCACTCTCACTCTCCCAATGCGAAATCCAACGAACTAAGTAGTCATCAGCTTGAAAAGCATACCGCCCTGAATTAAGCTCCTTACAGAGAAGTTCTAGCTCTTCAGGTCGGTATTTTGAAAGTTTGATATTGACTTTCTTTTCCTCTCTTACGGTTGACTGCCTTTCTATTGGTGTCGGAGGCACGCCACCCAATAAACGATGCTGCTCATCCGACAACGATGTGAAGCGACTATCTGCCGAAGCTCTCGTGTCTAAAGCAGATATGCATTCGCTAGTTGAACAACAGCGCAGCAAGAAAAAGTCTGCCCGTTGTGTGAGGTCGCAATGATTTACATACTGCTCTAGTATAAGGGGAAGGACTTTCCAGTTGTTTTGTGTCAAATGGTAGTCGTATTCATCCACCAGTCGTTCAGGGGCATGCTTTGCCACTAGTTTTAGATACCATGCGGGTATATGGCGTATTTCTCTTTCACTAAAGTCGAAGACATCATTCACAAAGGGTGCGACTCGCCTCAACCAATCTGAAACGTTTCCTGCGCCCCGATCAGAACAATACTGGATTGCATCAAAAATCTCGCTGAAGGTGGTGTCCTTCCTATGCCCATACCCAAGAATTTGATGTCCTGTAAACTTAAGACATTCACGGCCAATTTCTCTCCTATCTAGGCTAAGCGCAAGACATGCTAAATCTAAACCGTCATTTGCAAGCGTAGAGGTATCAGTGCGCTGAGTCTTCAACTCTGCAAGACGCATGGCTAGCTGGGTATCTACAAATTCTTGGGCGATTATACTTGGTATCAAGCGAGCAGCGCTCTTGAGCCACCCCTCAGCAAACCACCAAGGGTTTGCTGCTAGTGCTTCTAACGAGCTAGAAGTGATGGGCGCAATAGTTGCGCCAGGCAGCAACAAATGTAAATAAAGTGAAATTCTTGTTAGCGCATGCTCCAGCGCAAATTCTGCCTGGTTTAGTTCATAGTCATGGCTGCGCAGGCGATGTAATCCCGAAGTCGAGATAAGGTGATGAAGCTCAAATGCTTGAGTAACCCGCTCTGCTTTTAGATTGCTGGCCAGTTTATAAGCAGCCCACTCTAGCGTTGCTAGGGCTCTCTCGGAAAAACTTTTTGCATCCAGGTTAGTGTTCACAAAATCAAGTTCGATCTCGCGGAGGCATTGGATCTGCTGTAACAGCTTTACGAAAAAAAAGTCGCACAGATAGGCCGCGTTTATCTGCAACTCTTCGTTGTTAATGGGGCTGAGTCCAGTGCTTTCTGGCAGAATAATGTTGCACCCATTTGTAATAAGATTGATCTGCCCCAAGACACTAGTGCTGATCCTATTTCGTTCTGGTCGTTCAGTTGTAGAAATTTCCAAAATCGCGCAAGCAAGTACAAAGTAGTCCCAGTATATAGGCAGCACTGCCTCGGGAATTTTTTCGTTAGCAAACTCTAATATTACATGTGCGTTGTTAGCTTCGATTAAACGATCGAATACTTTTATGAAGTAGCTACCGTTATCCAAGATTAGGCCTAAGAAGTCTGTTATCTTCTTTACGTCCGGATCGTCTCTGTCGCATAGGGTATCGATAGCTCCGTCAATCAATGAGGTGATTTTGCTATCAGCATTCCCATCTATATGCACATAGAACTCAATTCTGCGCATTATTTCTCTTAAACACTCATCACCTATTCTCCCGTCAACACGTCGAAATAGAACTCCTATAATAGAAAGTTCACTTTCGCTTAGCGTGCGCAGGTTGTCAGCACTCCAGTCTAAGCCATACTGCACATTACTCCAGCTGAGAGCGCATTTAATGAACTGAGCATATTCACGAACTTGGAATTCCGGGCCGTTGATTAATCGAATTTTTAGCAAGCGCAATTTCACAAGCTCGCTATATAGGCCTTGCGAAAGAGCGTTACGCTCTGCTGTAGCGATTATGTGCTCGATGTGCGATGGAGGATAGCCATCACAGAACGACTGCACCATCCAGTCTCTTGTTATGCCTGTGATAAGGTTCGTAGAATTACCTAGATTGGCTTCTACTATCCACTTCCAGCCCCACTGCCAATATTGTGGGGCCGCAGACTCGATCCAGTTTTTGATCTTGTAGAGCAAGTCCTTCGATGCTTGAATGAATTCTTCTCGCTCGCGTAGGAAAACTAGAATACTGCTGTGGAACGGAACGACGCCCGAGCGGCGTTGTTCAATCAGGTGCTGGACTTTTGAGTAAGCCTCAGTAAATATTAAGCTGTTTTCAAAGCACCACCCGATACTGCTTTTGTCTGGCCATGGGAATTCTGCGCTGGCGATCAAAAGTAAAACTTGTCGAGCAGTTTCTGAAAGGCTTGACCACAGCTTTGCGTAATATGTGTGAATATCTCCATCTGGACAGGTTGGTAGCTTTTCTATTTCATAAGTGGTTATCGGCCTCCCCTGCACAGACAAGTTATGCAGCGAGTAATGAATATGCAAAGGGTAGCCGCCTGAAGCTTTTAGCAATGCCTCTGAGATTTCTGCGAAAGTCATGTCCTTATTATTACTATTAAAAATTACGGATATTTTCCCTGCACGCTCAAAGCTCTCCGTCATGCTTTTTATGGATTTCAAATCCATGGAGGGAAGGCTAATCCATTTTTCTTTTCTGTCTAACTCAGCAGTCAAACGCGACGGAAGATGCGCATCGCTTACTGGTTGCGTGCCAAAAACGAGGCAGACTCTATCCCTAAGTGGTAAGAGCCGATTAACAAGGTGCTCTAGCTGCGTGATTTCCTTATTCTCTCGCGAGACATGGTCTAGCCCATCAATAATTATGACAAGTGTGCTTTGCCGATCGGCTAATACTTGCTGGGCTATCAATATCCATTTATCAAGTTCGTCCGGGTTGTATTCTCTTTGCTCAAAGTTGTCTGGAAAGTATGCTTTTAATTGATGCTGTAATGAGCGAGCTACGTTTGAGAAGCTTGTCCTGTCGACAATGCTTTGTGTCGATAGAGAGTAGTGGTGCCTGATCACCGCAATCTTTGTCTTCAGCAGCTCAGTTGTTAAGAATGAAAGGTATGTGCTTTTCCCCATCCCTGGGAGACCTGAAACTACCCATCCGCCAGGTTTTTTTATTACATCAAGGATCTCAGAGTGAAATTGCTCGGATGGTGAAACGTATCCATCAGGAATATCAAAAAATTGAGATAGAGATCTTCCAATCCCCGACTCGAAAAGCTCAATCAAATGGCTTAGGAAAATCTGGCCGATGGGTGGGGGCTGGTTTTTATGTGTAGCCCAGTGTTGAACTGCTTTCAAAAACCTGTACCAGCCTTCCGGCGTTGTATGCTTAGGTACGATGCTATTGAATAAAGATTCTTCTAAGTCCTTGATTTCACACTGGCTATGCTCGAAAAAAAATTCACCTAGAAATAGGTTTGCTGCTTCTCTGCTTCCTAATTGTTCAATTATTTGATCAAGCCGTTTTTTTGGAACTAAGTTAAAATCAATTTTCTGGTTTCTTAGGCAGCGCGCTAGCTCTTCGTCCGGGATCCTATTTGTCTTTAATGCTGCAAGGCCTAAAGTACCCTTGTCAGCATATTTTTTTATATCTCGGTGCCACTTTTGAATGAGAGATGTTCCGGAGCTTTTCTTTTTTAATAACCAGTCGAAACCTAGTTTTAGATCCTCTCTGCTAGAATCAATAGTGAACTTCACTTGTAGTAACGTATACTTTCCTTTTTTGTCAAAGGCCACCACGTCGTCAAGTGAACTTAGGTCGTCTTTTTCGGTAGCTGCCCCCTCGATTGCGACCCACTCATATCTATCTGGGTCGTGATACCAGTCTACAAGTGTTTTAACACACATAAAATCTTGGTAAGTGTAGCCCACCCTGGTCAGCTGCGTATGTTTGATATCTGACGACATTTATGTCCCTATTGTGTCATGGGTAAGCGAGTAATTGAATATTCTGATTGGTCAGCCTGTGCATCATCATGCACACCAGTTCTTTGAGAGTCGTAATCCTACCACTTTAATTTCCAAGCTTTCGCTTCTGTGCATTTTAGGCTTTTTGGCGAGAACATTTTTTTAACGCCGCAATTTTGACGACGTCGTCGAGCTTGGGGCGGAGTGAGTCATTGGAGAAGTGAAGCGTCCGATGTTAGCGCTTAGGGTGGGAAAGCGGGCGATCAGATTAACGCGAGGTGGCGCTGACGCACGATGCGCCTGGCTCGTCTCACCACGTCATTCAGCGTCAGGCGGCCTTCAACGTAATCTAGAGCGCGACTGGGGACGCCCGCTCGTAGCTTGAAGAGCTACAGAAGAAGCTGGATTTGACTTAGACAGATGTCTGGGAGAGTGGTGAGCATAGCCCTGGAAATTAGGCTTTCTGTACAGATGTACAGTTAATTGGTTTCGCCAAGTAGGTCAGGCCAAATCCGCTGAGGGGGGTCATGACATTCCCGCAAAGGCCACACGTAGCTTTAAGTGCCATGATATTGACTGTCGGGTTTTTCAGGGCAATAATGAAGCATAAAAGCGATAATAAAGAGTTTTTCAAATGACTGCTGAAACGCCGGTCGTTCTAGCTGCGGTTTGCGACAAATCGACCTTAGGCCTTTGCTCAGTTTATCTCCGCGGGGGTTATGACACAGCGAAAAATGTTTACACAGCGCTTCAGAGTTCTTCAGAGGGCGCGCAGGGGCGGTCTAGACGTCTGGGAAATGAGACCAAGCAGGATGATCCACACTGCAAGCAGATTCTCCGATGCATGCTTCAGTACTTGCTTGGCAGCGGTAGATTCAAGTTCCGACACGCAACCTATCTGTTCTGTGTCGATCGTACGATGAACAGACGCTGGATGACCTTGTGCAAGAGGTTCTGGCGCAGATCAACGAATGGTGAGAGATGACCCAAGCTACCGACGTGGTACTGCAACACTTCAAAGCCCTGAACCTCCGTGGTCTCCAAAGCATCCGCCATCACTTGGAGAAACAAGAGCTGCGGGCCGGCACAGTGGAGCTCATGGCAGACATCTCGGATCATCTCCACAGCCTTGGTTTCGATGGCAAAGGAACGTCACTGTCTGAGTCGTATCGCGAACTGTTGCTGGAACTGGCTACGTTGATTGGGCCGGTGGGTGTGCTGCTCGGGTGTCAAAGGGGCTCTGGGATTGCAGGGGATTATGAGCTTGTCCGGTGCCTGCTCAATCAGCTTGCTGACCACCAGGATGAGTTGATTATTGAGCAGATTCCCTCGGTATTGATGAACTCACAATTCGAGGTTGGGATGCTCCTAGTGAAGTTTTACCTGCATAAGCTACCTGCAGGTCGCAAGCCCAAGCGCAAATTGACAGCGATGGAGCTTTACCAAGCCTTTGAGGCGTTGGATGAGGTTGTCCCGTTTAATAGCCAAGGACATGAGGAATTGGTGGCCGTCGAGATCATGAGGCTGCTCTTGGATACCGGCTTCGTTCACAACATCCTGTACAAAGCTCAGACTTATAGGTTTACGCCTAGTCAGTCCTTTTACAACGCTTTGAATTTTTTGAAGCCCAAGGAACAGCAATTTCTCAAGCAGTTCCACGCTCGAAAGAAACCTATAAATACCTTGCGATTATTATAATTTCGTGCTTTTCGGAGTTTAATATCTGCACCAAGTACGGCATCGACCTCTACACTGACGTTCAGGCTCTCTTCCACGTTCGACAGGCACTGCCGCTGCCCGCTCTCACATCGACCGGTTTGGCCTACCTCCTATCCCTGGAAATCCCAGATCTCCCGACCTATCTGGAGCAGCTCAACCCCGGACTGATACCTAGAGTCGTCAGAGGAGAGCTGATTTGGGAAACCGACCGGGCTGCTTCGTAGGACATGATCCGGGCTAGGCGCGATGAAATACTTGTGCGCGCAGATCACGCGATCAACATCGTGTACGACGAAGCACGCATCGATCAGGCCGAGGTCGACCAAGAGCGGATCAGGGCAATTGCAGAATACCGCCAAGCACTGCGCGACATCACCCTGTCCGCTGATCCTGATGCAGTTTTTTGGCCGCAAAAACCCTAGGCTTGAGTGCCAGTACTAATGCGAAACTGATACCATCCCTCATCATTTGCTCATGGCAGGGACGGTATGAGAGGCAAGATCTCGTTATTGGCAGTTGCTGTTCTCGCGTCAGGTTGCTCACCTTGCTTGCGTCCAAAGCCGTGAGCGCCAGCGGTCTTTCGAAGCTATTCAGGGAGGAGTACGCTTAAGCGTTAGCCGCTCCGAGCCACGGGCCTCAAATGGCTTGTGGTTTTCGCATGACCTGCCTCCCTGCAGGCGTTATTTTATGGTGTCAGGCCTCAATGGCCCAAGGTAGACGCTCTAGGAAGAGATCATGAGCTCGAAATATTCAGACTTAACAACAAATGACGTTCGCCGCCTCATCAACAAAGGTGAGTACACAGTAGAGACGATAGAACTAGTAAGAGATAATGGAACCATTGTTCGCCATCTCGAGGCAACGGAAATCAATCCTTTGCCTAGATCTATTGTCAGTTACAGCGTCTATAGCGAGACAATCCAAGAGGTTAACTTGGATGCGGTGGTTAGTGCTATAGCTGAAGACCGTAACAGGGCAATCTCAGCGAGTTTGTCCATACAGTACAATAGTGTCTTAGATAACTTGGCTTATTACAGAGATCACGGCAACAGGCTCGATCTATTGAACTCTAAAAGCCTTGACGCAATCGCGCATTTTGAATTTGGAAGTAATCAAGGCTTAGGGAGCCTTGAAAGTTTCTGGTACAATCCCGACGACACAGTGCGAACGGTTGACTCGTATGCAAATATTTTGTTTGTTTACATTATGAGTGGGTACTGGCTGCACGGACAGAATTTTTCAGTCGACACTACCAGTACGACCAAAATCGAAAAGCTGGAAAGCTCAGTAAGAAAAATATATCAAAAATTACTTATTGACCATGACGGTCCTGGGGAACCAAGTAAGGCTGCACTAATAAACTCCGTATACGCATATGCTTACCTTGAGCGGAAGGTTGATACAAAAATAATTGGCGACCTTGTTTCTCATGATAACCGTTGCAATACGCCTGTGGATTTCTTCGAAAGCTTCAGCAAGCTTTGCATTGAAAAAAAATGGAATAATGGCAGGGACAGATACGAATATGAAGCAGTTGACAGTTATAGAAATAACGCTGAAGGCAGACTAAAATATGCCACTATGCTTCATGATATTCTCACCAAAATAGAAAATATCAAAGGAATCATACCTCAGCTGCGTGCAGCAGGGGAAATTGATGAATCCTCAGTTAAGCTGGGTTCAGGCTTTGTAAGGTCACCGCTTTCTATAATTAAAGTCGGAACACAGGGTAAAACACCTTTGATAGGTAATGACAACCAGCACACAAAACCGGAGGAGTGATCCGGTTTTGTGTTGTTCAATGATTGTATTTGTACCAAACCTGCCTGCAAGCCGCACTTCGAACACGTCCCCTGTACACCTCAATGCTTTTGAAGTCCCGGCTCAACCCTGCAAGCCCGTTCAGCAAAAAGCCTTCCGCACACCCCTGATCGGCCAACTCATCAAGCAGATTGGCTTCGATAAACTCAGCAAGCTCACCGATTTGTTTGCGCTCAAACGCGGCATTTTCGGGAGTGCCGTCTGTAATTCGAGCACCCAGGGCGGCGAAGTACTCGTTCATACCTTGCTTAAAGGCAGAATCACTCTGGCCGATTTTGGGGAGCTTGGGTAAATCACTCATCTCGGCCGTTTTAAGGGTGTATGCCAGCGCAATCGCCGCGCAGTCTGCTGGGTTTGAGGTGCTAAACATGTTCTCTGCTCACTTGTTGTTATGTGTCTCTCCACACTCTCAATATTACGCACGAGCCAAACGTCGATCTACTTTGCAATCCAAAAACATCAGGTATACAAAAAATAATACTCTACCTCGTATGTCTTTGTTGCCAAACTGAGTTTCTGCCCACTGGGGTGCTCGGACTTGTTAAAGTCGAAGAAAGCCACATAATAATAAGAAGAAAGCATGGTACTCTGCGATCTGATAATCCCCTCACGCAAGATTACGCTGCACCAGGTATCTGAAGAGCCCCCGCCTGAAGTCACTATCGAGATTTTCGGGCTTACTACGTCTGACTTTGTAGACCGTCGTCGACGGATTGAGGGATCAGTTTGCCACAATCTTTCTGCGTAATGCCCACGAGTCACTATCGAACCCGGAGACGTCTGGCAAGATTTTTAATACATTTCCCGACTTCGCTGCAGCTTGTATCGCGTGTGGTGGTAAGAAGCGGGATGCCGAAGTCTACATACGCAATATCCCATTTCCCGGTAGGCCTGGAACTCTTGTCAGCAGTGTTTGAACTGACGTTCCCCGAAAATCTAAAAAAAGACTAGTAAAAATCGCTCCGACAATCTTAGAGTTACTGAAAAAATAAAGCTGTACGAGGCCTATAGGAAGAAGGGGTCGGTAACTCATAGCAAGATTCCGAGCATTTTTCCCTAGTTATGATCGAATGCTGTGAGTTATTGATGGCCAATGGTCACGGGACTCGCAACCCGTACGAGTATTCCATCAAGAAACCTCTGCACCTGGTCTCTATCCACATAGACTGCCTCCGCGAACAAATGCTTACCAGGTTGATTACCGACCATATGTCCAGGGTCATTATTGCAAATAGCGACGGTAAAGATTTAAATAACCTTATCGAAAATTTAGCCTACAGAAAGAATAAGACATGGCAGGTTCTACTATCATCCAAGTCGTCCTGTGCGCAAGGGACGAAGCCTCTGGAACTCCGGATAAAGCTGCATCTGGGCTTACGGCTGCGTTCGCGGCATTCAAAGGCGCCAGAGTCAATGCTAATCAACTTCAGCATGCATTGACTGAAGTATCTATCAAAGTCAAACAATTCTCATCCATTAATAGTGGCAGCGCTCTCGACTTCTTCCAAATCATGAAAGCAGACTCCAAGGAGTTTGCAAAGCTCAGCCCGTTTGACCAGATGCTTAAAATTGCTGACGTCATGAAGGATATGTCTGCTGATGACAAAAAGACTTTCCTGGATCAGATCGGTAGCGACAGCCTCAGAGAAACCTGCTGCCAGTTCTGAAAAGCGTTTCCGCTGAGTTCAAAAACCTCATGGCTAAGGCCAAGGAGGCTGGCTCATTCTGAGCGACCTTGATGCTGTCAACATGAAAGCTTTCGTAGACCTAAAGATACAGAGCGTAGCTTTGTCGTCAAAGCCCTCAATGACCAGGTTTTCCCGTCTGCTCGCGGGATGGTGAATGGAATTGGGGCTGGTGAGATTTTGGGGGCTGCCGAGGTGACCTGGCGGTTCGGGAACGGATCTGAGCAAGCTGTCGTGTTTTACAGTGACGATCGTGATCAGAGCTTCTCTGGCACTGTGTCGATTGCAGTCTTCAGTGATGGTGTGAAGGTTGACCAGGCCGACAACGTGTCAGGTAACAGCTGGAGGTTTGACGGAGAAGCCAGCAGCAATGGCGGCGTCTTACGGAGCAACCTGGAATTCAGAATCAGCACGCACAACAACGGGGTCAGTTCGTTGCCGGTAGTGATCAATGTCACCAGACCAGTCTTGACATAAGCCGCCAAAGTAGTAAATGCTATAATTATTTCGCCGGTACCGTCTCATGGTGAATCACGAAAAATTCAGGAAGGTCGTGGCCAGGCACGCCGTGGCCATCGAGGGTAGCGGGATGAGCGAGCCCGATGCCATGCGAATCTTCCAGGAGTCTTCGGTTGGATCGATCGCCGTTGTCCGAGACTGGTACTTGCTATACATACCCTTTGATGACGATGGCGACAGATCTGGCTCATCAGAAACGGTAAAGCCATTTCGACTGACAGCACTTGAAGTACTCGCTGACAAGAAGGGGCGCTTTGGCACTGGGCGTCTGGTGACTGGTTATGTGCGGCACTTCCTCGGAAATCACACATTCATGACCACAAACAGCACGTATCTTCTCGTCGGCGAGGGCTCGATTGTTGGCAATCACGAAGAGCTAAGCTGGGATCTGCTGTCTTCGGGTCAAGAGGAATGACTTGGCGACCCACCCCATACCCGCCTGGCACCCCATCCGAGAAGCTCGCAGCGCTCCGCAAGCATTCAACGCCAATCGCTGGCAGCGGCATGAGTGAAGATGAAGCGATGGCGATCTACCGGAACTCTGACGACGAATCCATTGCGATTGTCCGAGACTGGTTCATCTTCGAGAACTACTTCGACAATTTCGAATGGCCACCTGTGCCCGACTACAGCATCGTCAAGCCCTTCAAACTGTTCGTTGGACACATTATCGCTGATCGGAAATGCCGAGACCTGGGCTTGTCATACGTCACTACATACATGCGCTATTTTGAATCAAGCAACACCTTCATAACAGCGAACTCCATCTATCTGTTGGTCGGCCAGGGGTACATGGTAAATGACTATTCCGCAGTGCTGAGCGAAACAAATTCAATATCCCGAACGCTTTTTCTTTAGAATCCCTGAAGTCCAGAGATTTTTAGTTACTGTCGGGGGAAGATGGATTTTGTTTGCAAAGAATGGCCCTGCACTGCAGGGCTTTTGAGTCAAAGCCCAAGGTCATGTCCGAAGAGTCTATCCCGGATTGCCCCGTTTTGTGATTCTATGCCCTGGCGGCTCACAGCGCCGATTCTTAGGAGGTGATCAAAGCGCAGGTGGTAGCCATACGATGCTTGAGGTGGCGTTACGTTACCGTAGTAATCTGTCAGCATCTCAAAGATGACGGCCTTGATCACTTGCAGTGATGGACTACCCCCCGATCCGGCTAGGTTACAGATGTCCATTCTGCCGAAGAGCTTGCGGTTTCTCTTAGTGCCTGCGTTCATAATGTTGTAATCGACGATAGTGCCTACCGTTAGGGCTCCGGCGCGCTTCAAGCGATCAAGAAGGACATGCAGGCCAACTGTACTGCTCAAGAAACAATGGATGACGGCTGGCAGACAAACCTGCACTCTTGAAAGTGTCCCGTGTGACCGCCACGGCTTTACTCTGACTGTCACGCCGATCATAACGTTTTCGATTTGTGCGTTGTCAGCATCATCATCATAGTTAATCAGTAGCATGTCAGGAGTAACCGGTTCGATTTGGGAGGTGGTCTCCTCAAGCGCTGATAACATGGCGTACGGTTCTGACATCTTAGAGGTGAATACCTCCAGCGCCCGGATATTACCAGCTGAGGATTCGATTTCATACTTTATATTGCGAATGAATATCGTGTTATCGTCCGGCCAATACTCGTACGAAACGACAGCATCAGGGAATGCTATTCGGAACTCAAGTTCAAAATCAAAGTGAACTAGAACCTGAATTTTGTTGCCGGCAATTCCCCTAAATCTAATCATCATGTCCGCGCTCTCATCCGTCATAAGTACATAGTGGCATTGAGCTTATGGAGCCGCAAGCTTGCGCCTGGGCTCATTTGAGGTATATCAGAAAGTATTTTCCAGATGGTGTTGATGGAAGAGAAAGTCCACATCCCGTTCCTGCTCGACCTGAGGTGCTGTGACCCAGTTTGAGCGAAGCTGGTAGTAGGGCTCGCCTTCTTTTTTGTCTTCAAGCTCCCAGTTTGCGCGAATTCCGAACAGGGCCAGGATCGCCGCGATGATCAGCTTGACGGTAGCTTCGAGCTCTTGCTGCTTTTTCGCTTCGAAGCTAAGACGTATGGATCTTCGATTACGGGCTCGGATGACAAGGTAGTAGATTCGCACTCGCTCTTCTGCACCTCGATCTCTGCGAGCAGCTTCATCCTCAAGCTCTGAAATGGTTTCTGGGTCATAGTGAATTCCTTCCTGCTGAGTGAGTTTTTGAAAAGTGAACCGGGCTCGCTTGAGATTCCTGCCGGCGATAACCTTTCCCTGGTATTCATACGAAATGCCGGTGGGCTGGCCTTGCTTGTTTTTTGTGAATTGGACATAGACCTGCTGCTTCCGAAGCAGTCTCACAAACATGAACATGTCTCCGTCTGCGGCCATAGTCTTCTCCATGGCGCTGAAAACCCTGGCAATTAGCCGTAGCTTGAATGGCTGAACACCAGTCTTTTCGCTCGCCTGCATTTCCGCATGACTGATGGCAACGCTCGACGTTTCTTCTGGTCGAGGCGCTTTCCGTAGTCCAAAAAGGTCTTCGATTCGACTAGCGGAGTCCATGCTTCTGTCGCGCTCATACTTGTCGCTCGTGAGACTGAATTCCTCATTGAGACGGATGCGGTTAGACACAATGTGAACATGCTGGTTATCCGTGTCCTGGTGCAGCACTGCTACCCACTTGTTTTCGTCGGTAAAGCCCATGTCTGCAACATACATCTCGACAGCCTGCAGCCACTCGGCGTCCGTGAGGTTTTCCCCTGGTGAAAGAGACAACATGGCGTGCCACACGGGCAGGATCATCCGCTCAGTATCAAGTGAGGCGCCCCGCATCTTCTGAACGGAGTCAAATTCAGCGATCATAGGCTCAGTTTCGATCTTGTCCGAAGATGTTCCGTGTCGCAATGGATCAGCACTAAAGCAGTTCTTGCCAATCGTCCTAATTGAAGTGATGGCATGATCATGCTTAGTCATGCCGAAGATGTAGCGGATGCGATAACGGAAGCCACCCTTACCTTTCGTGAGAGCCTTTCCTTTCTTGAATATCTTCCCGATCATGATTCAGATCCCCAATAGCTTATTATTGATTTTATGTAGCTCTTCGATCACAAGTGCAGGGTCAGCACCGGAAGTAATCATGCCGACTGTCTTTTGCAGAGCTAAGGCTATTTCAATGCTCATGCCTGGCACCACTGTCTTCTGCCTAGGCTTAGATTTGACTATGTAATCTCGCACGAAAGCTCCTGCAGCCTTGTAGCCAGCTTCTTCGCACTTGGCGTTTATAGTCTTCCTCTCATCTTCATTGAGTCGGATGATAAGTGGCTTGTCTCGACGCTTTGCGGTATCGATAGTTGGCCTGCCTTTTTTGTTATTTTTATAAATCAGCGCAACCTCCGAAGGAGCGTGAGCAGGTACTTATTGTCTATCATAGACACAACTGGCCAACTCAATCTATATGCTTATTATGAAATTGGAGCACTGGGTGGGGGAAGTGTTTTTAGCAAAAAGATGTGGTCTTTTTTGGCATTTAAAGTGCCCTAAATGGCAACTTCGAAGCCAGCTCTGGCAACATTGGCGCCTCAAGTGGCCCGATATACTTCGTAGTTCGCACACTGTCAATGCGAAATATCATGCCTGTTACTGTTAATGAGTGCGACATGGGGGAAACGTCACAGTCAGGGATTGCGAAGACTGCTGATGTCACAGTCATCGAGAGCGAAATATCACCACGTCACAGTCAGCGAGTGCGAAAAGTGACGCTGTCACAGACCCTGGGAGCGACATTCATAGCTGTCGCAGTGGATGTGTGTGTGCAGTGCCATGTATTGGACAGACAAGCACTGCCTACCTTCGCATGCTGACCAACCCCTAGCACGGCCAGCGAGGGCGGAAATCCACCAATTCAAGGCCAGAACTGCACCAAAGCTGCATGAGGGTGGCATCGCCGAGGTCAGCGTATTGCACGAAATTTGCACGCGGGATATTTCTAAATGCCTGGGAGGCCCAGTAAATAGGGGGCTTCAGGCCTTAGTAGCGATCATCCATCATGGGGGCGACGGAGAAGCGGCGGGAGAAAGTGGTCGTATCCTGAGGCGTTATAGCTGACATTTTTAATCGGTGACTCGGCGAAGTATCGCGGGATTCTATCATCGCCTCGTAGTGCGG
>Ga0265798_10001727_pt1 | contig 33282 bp, 28 predicted proteins | sample P3T30metagenome_FD_192430 | JGI IMG/M metagenome (GOLD analysis project Ga0265798, IMG submission 192430) | Plant litter microbial communities from East Loma Ridge, Irvine, California - P3 T30 | ecosystem: Environmental > Terrestrial > Plant litter > Unclassified | place: USA: California... | reverse complement strand
CATTCATGCCCAGGTTGGCGTTGGACGCCAGCACGTGAACGTGGCAGTCGATCAGGCCCGGCATCAGGGTCTTGCCGCCCAGATCGATCACCTGATCGTCCGGTCCGGCAGGCTCGCCTTCGGCGCGTACATCGACAATGCGCTCGCCCTGGATCACGACTTCCTGACCTGAAACAAGTTTGCCCAGTTCAACGTCCAGAATGCGGCCGTTGCGCAGGATCAGGCGTGGGGATTCAGCAGTACTCATTGATAGGCTCCAGTCAGAGGGCGATTTACGGCAGGCGCAGGGTCGCGATAGAGCATCGCGCCGATGCCGCTGACAATCGCCGCGAACATGATGTAGAAGGCCGGCGCGAGATTGCTGCCGGTCGAGGCAATCAGCCAGGTGATGGTGAAGGTGGCGAAACCGCCGAAAATGGTCACTGCGAAGTTGTAGGCGACCGATAGACCCGTGGACAGGACATGGGTCGGCAACAACTCACCGAACGCGGCGAGAATCGAGCCGATGTAGCCGGAAATCAGCAGACCCAGCACCAGCTCGAAAATCAGCAGCGAGAGCAGCCCAGGCATCTGGTTGATGAACAGGAACATCGGGTAAGCGCTGAAGAAAATGGCGATGGCCGAGCCCAGCAGCCATGAACGGTTTCCGCTGCGATCCGCCATGGCGCCCACCAGCGGTGTGGCGACGATCAACACGGCGCCACCCATCATCCCCGCGCTGAAACCCATCCATGACGGCAGGCCCAGCACGCGCTGGGCGTAAGAGGGGATGTAGAACAGAATCGCGTAGGTGCAGACGGTCCAGAGCACCACCAGCGAAAAGCTGATCAGGGTCTGGCGCGGGTAGGTCTTGATCACTTCACGCAGCGGCGAATCGACCGGTTTGCTGGCGGTATAGGCAGGGGTCTCGTCGACCCGGCTGCGAATGTAGAAACCCACCGGGCCGATCAGGGTGCCGATCAGGAACGGCACGCGCCAGCCCCAACTTTCCAGCTGCGCCTGGGTCAGGTAGCTGGACAGGATCGCGCCCAGTGCCGAGCCGAGCAACACGGCGACGCCGATACTGGCCTGAATCCAGCTGGAGTAGAACGCCTTGCGGCCCGCCGGCGCATGTTCGGTCAGAAACGCCGTGGCGCTGCCCATCTCGCCGCCGGCGGAAAAACCCTGTAGCAGACGCGCCAGCACGATCAGCACCGGGGCCAGGTAGCCGATCTGCGCGAAGCTCGGTGTGAGGGCAATGATCAGCGTTCCGAAGGCCATGAGCAGGATGGTCAGGGACAATGCCGCCTTGCGCCCATGCTTGTCGCCGTAGATGCCCAGCACGATGCCGCCCACCGGACGCATGAAAAAGCCCACGCCAAAGGTCGCAAGGGCCAGCAGATAGGAGGTCAGCTCGCTACCGGTCGGGAAGAACACCTTGGCGATGATGACCGAGAAAAAGCTGTAGACCGTGAAATCGAACCACTCCAGGCCATTGCCGATGACAGTGGCAGTGATGGCGCGGCGCGCCTGCCTGTTCTGGGGATGTGTGAGGGATTGTTGTAGTGTGCTCACTTTTTAGCTCCTGCATGCAATACACGCAGGGAACGACCCTGCATTGAAAAGGGGGCAGAGTCGGAAGGTGAAACAGAATCAGGTCTAGCGCCCGTTAGGGTTGAGAGTAGGCTTATGCCCGGTTTGGAGAAAACGCTCTTTACGCAGGTTTGCATGCGCGATACGCATGCAAGTGCTCTCTGTAACGATCAGCCTTGCGAACTGATCTCGTCGCTCAGCCATTTCTCGAAGGCACGCGCCGCGCGGCGGGGCATCTTGCCGCTGGGCGTCAGCAGGTAATAGCCGCCCACCGCGCCGACACTTGTGCTGCACGCAGGCACCAGCGCGCCGGAACGCACATGCCTGTCGATCATGGGCTGCCAGCCGAGCACAATGCCATGACCTGACATTGCCAGATCCACCAGCACCGGATACAGGTTGACCGTCATGCGCTTGCGGATCAGTGAGGCATCCACGCCCTGACGGCCAAACCAGTCATTCCAGGACAGCCACTGGCGTTGGCCGTCTTCCAGCATCAACAGGCAGTAGTCGAGCAATTGCGCAGGTTCGAGCAGTTGGCCGTTCAGATAATCAGGCGAGCAATAGGCGTTGACCGACTCGGCAAACAGCAACCGGCTGTCCAGCCCGGCTGGCGAGCTTTCACGCAGGAAATACAACGCCAGATCGAACTCGGCACGGATCAGCGAATCCAGCCCGTCGACGACGCGCAGCCGGATATCGACGCCGGGAAACTCGTCGCGATAACGGCCCAGCAACGGACCGAGCCACAAGGCCGCGACGCCGCTGGAACAGGCCAGTGTCAGTTGTTGCTCGCCACTGTGGGTGATGACCTGAGCAGTGGCCTCCGCGCAAAGGGTCAGCACGCGATGAATCTGTTCGGCGTAGATCTGCCCGGCAACGGTCAGGTGAATGCGCTTGTGCTCGCGTCGAAACAGCGCTCGGCCCAAAAACTCTTCAAGCTGCGCCACTTGCCGACTGATCGCGCTTTGCGTCAGGTGCAGCTCGGTGGCTGCACGGGTAAAGCTGCCGTGGCGTACGGTGGCCTCGAAAGCAATCAGATTCTGCAAGGGTGGCAGCGGTTCGATGCGCATGAAGACTCCGGATCAAAGGCTGTCGGGAAACGGAATGGACAGCAGCCAGTCCCTGAACACGCACAGTGACGGCAGGTTCTGAAAACGCGTGGCGTAGGCCAGGTAATAGTTACGGCCGCTGTCCAGCGGTTCGAACAGCGTCACCAGTTCGCCGCTTGCGAGTTCGTCCAGCACCAGAATGCGTGGCACCAGTGCGATACCGATGCCTGCCGCCACTGCCTGGATCAGGTGTGAGGTCAGTTCGAAACTCGGGCCGGGGCGCATCACGTGATGATCCAGCCGGTTACGCTCGAACCAGTCTGACCAGGCGTTGGGACGCGACACCACGCTGAGCAGCGAGTAGTGCGCCACCTGTGCCGGGGTCATGGATGCATACCCTTTCAGCGCGCCGGGACTGGCAATCAGGACCAGCTTTTCACTGACCAGCGGGTGGGCGATGTAACCCGGCCAGTTGCCGGTGCCTGCGCAGATGATGGCGTTCATCTCGCTGGCGGCTGGCGTCAGGTCGGCGTGCACGATGCGCGAATGCACGTGCACCACATAGCCCGGATGCCTCGCGTAAAAGTCATTCATGCGCGGCAGCAGCCATTTGGAGCCAAAGGTGGGCAGCACGGCAAGATGCAGGGTGCCGCCTTCGGCCTTGTGAGCGATGGTCTGCAGCGTCGCGCTGCGGATTCGACCGAGGGCTGCGGCCAGTTCGTGCTGGTACAGCGCCCCTGCGGTGGTCAGCTCGATACGCCGGCCATCGCGCTTGAACAGCTCGACCTCAAGCTGGGCTTCGAGCGCCTGCACCTGACGGCTCACCGCACTCTGGGTCAGGGTCAGTTCATCGGCGGCCTTGGTAAAACTGCCATGCCGGGCTGCCGCTTCGAAAGCGATCAGCAGCGACATCGAAGGCGTCAGTCTTCTGGGGTTCATTCATAAAGCTCATGGAAAAACGGCAGGTTTTACGTTTGCGCTGCAGCGTCGCAGGCCGGAGAATCACGCCAACCGTTGATATTGCCGTGCTTGCGAGCCCTTCGAAGCATACGTGCTTTGCATATAAAAAGCCTAACCCGTCAGGAACACCACCATGATTGCGCTGCTGAAGCCCACGTCCGAACAGGTCGGTCACTACGACCGTTTCCTCAACGCCCTGAGCGAGGGTGGTTTTCGCGGGGAAATCGCCCGGGACATGGGTTCACGCACCGTGCTGGCCACCGACAACTCCATCTACCAGCGCCTGCCACAGGCCGCGGTGTTCCCGATGGACAGCCATGACGTGGCCATCGTCGCCCGGCTGGCTGCGCGCCCTGAACATAAAGAGGTCGTTCTGACCCCCCGGGGCGGCGGCACCGGCACCAATGGCCAGTCGCTGACCGATGGCGTGGTGGTCGATCTGTCGCGGCACATGAACAACATTCTCGAAATCAACGTCGAGGAGCGCTGGGTGCGCGTCCAGACTGGCGTGGTCAAGGACCAGCTCAACGCCGCGCTAAAGCCCCACGGGCTGTTTTTCGCGCCGGAGCTGTCGACCTCCAACCGTGCCACGGTGGGCGGCATGATCAACACCGATGCCAGCGGGCAGGGCAGTTGCACCTACGGCAAGACCCGTGACCACGTGCTGGAACTGTCCACCGTGTTGCTGGGCGGTTCATACGTGAACACCCAGGCCATGGATGCCGGGCAACTGATGCGCGAACAGGCGCGTGTTGATCGTGCAGGCGACGTCTATCGCTGCGCGCAGCAGATTGCCGACACTCAGGCGCAACTGATCAAGGACGTTTTCCCGCCCCTCAATCGCTGCCTGACCGGTTATGACCTGGCGCACCTGCGTGAGGAAGACGGGCGCTTCAACCTCAACAGCGTGCTGTGCGGTTCCGAAGGTTCACTGGGCTTTATCGTCGAAGCCAGGCTGAACGTGCTGCCGATCCCCAAACATTCGATTCTGGTCAACGTGCGGTACGCAGGCTTCATGGACGCGTTGCGCGACGCCAAGGCGTTGATGGCGCACAAGCCGCTGTCCATCGAAACGGTGGATTCCAAGGTCTTGATGCTGGCAATGCAGGACATCGTCTGGCACGGCGTTGCCGAGTATTTTCCTCAGGATCCGGCCACGCCGACGCTGGGTATCAACCTGATCGAGTTCAGTGGCGACGAATTGAACGAAGTCGAGCAACGGGTGCATGCGTTTGTCGCGCACCTGCAGACGGATACCTCGGTCGTGCGTCTCGGCCACACCCTGGCGACGGGTAGTGCTGCGGTTAGCCGCGTTTACACCATGCGCAAACGTTCTGTGGGTTTGCTGGGCAACGTCAAAGGCGAGGCGCGGCCGCAGCCGTTCGTGGAAGACACGGCCGTGCCGCCGGAAAACCTGGCCGATTACATTCAGGAGTTTCGTGCGCTGCTGGACAGCTACGGCCTGCAATACGGCATGTTCGGCCATGTGGATGCGGGCGTGCTGCACGTACGGCCGATTCTGGACATGAAAGACCCGGCGCAGGCCGCCTTGATTCGTCCGATTTCCGATGCCGTCGCTGCGCTGACCAAGCGTTACGGCGGTCTGCTCTGGGGCGAGCACGGCAAGGGCCTGCGCTCACAGTACGTGCCCGAGTATTTCGGTGAACTGTATCCTGCGCTTCAGGCGTTGAAGGCTGCCTGCGATCCGTTCAACCAGCTCAACCCAGGCAAGATCGCCACGCCTGCTTCGGTGCCTGAGGCGCGCCTGACCCTGGTGGACGAGGTGAAGCTGCGGGGTGATCTGGACCGGACCATCGACGAGCGTGTCTGGCAGAGCTACGACACGGCGTTGCATTGCAACGGCAACGGCGCCTGTTACAACTACGATCCCGACGACGCAATGTGTCCGTCCTGGAAAGCCACGCGCGACCGTGTTCATTCACCGAAGGGTCGGGCGTCGCTGGTCAGGGAATGGTTGCGTCTGCAGGGCGAGCAGGATGTGAACGTGCTCACCGCCAGCGCCAGGGCGCGTACGGCCAATGTGGTGAAGAGCCTGGCCGAGCGCACCGTCAACAGCGTGGCCCGAGTGGCGGGGCAGAAAGACTTCTCCCACGAAGTCTACGACGCCATGTCGGGTTGCCTGGCGTGCAAGTCCTGCGCAGGTCAGTGCCCTGTCAAGGTCAATGTCCCGGAGTTTCGATCGCGTTTTCTGGAGCTGTACCACAGCCGCTATCTGCGTCCGCTCAAGGATTATTTGATTGGCTCGCTGGAGTTCAGCATTCCGCATCTGGCGCGTTTTCCCAGACTGTACAACGGCGTGATGGGGGCAAAGCCGGTCCGTTATCTGCTTGAGCATGTGGCGGGCATGGTCGACAGCCCGCTGTTGAGCCTGATGGACTTCCGCGCAGCCTGCGCGCGCTGGAACGTCGGCATTGCAACGCCTGCGCGTCTCGCGGCGCTGACCGAACAGGAGCGCCAGCGTACGGTGGTACTGGTGCAGGACGCGTTTACCCGTTACTTCGAAACCCCGCTGGCAGCCGACTGGCTGGAGCTGATTTCGCGCATGGGTTATCAGGTTTACCTTGCCCCGTTCGCCCCCAACGGCAAGCCCCTGCAGGTCCAGGGTTTCATGGCGGCGTTTGAAAAGGCAGCGAGTTTCAACAGCCAGTCACTGCGCAAGCTTCAGGATTCCGGCATTCCGCTGATCGGACTTGATCCGGCAATGACGCTGGTCTATCGCCAGGAATACAGCAAGACCCTGGGCAGCGAAAACGTGCCGACCGTGATGCTGCCGCAGGAATGGCTGGCTTCGGCGCTGGTCGAGCAGGGTTCGGAGGTAGAAAGCGAAACGTATTACTTCCTGCCGCACTGCACCGAAAAAACCAACGAACCGGCCAGCGTCGGCCTCTGGCAGCAAGCCTTCGCCCGCAACGGCCTGACTCTGCAGGTATTGCCAAGCGGCTGCTGCGGCATGTCCGGCACCTACGGCCACGAAACCCGCAACGTGAAGACCAGTGAAATCATCTACAGCCAGTCCTGGCAGCCGCTGGTAGCGCGTCATGGCGGGGATGACCGATTGGTTGCCGATGGTTACTCGTGCAGAAGCCAGGTCAAGCGTCAGGATGGCAAGGTGATCAGGCATCCGTTGCAAGTGCTGCTGGAGCGGATGCGGGCGGGGTGACGGGGCACGATCTTCCCTACATCTGCGTTCGTCGTTACACAAACGTCCTCATGGATGAATGATCGTGCCCATCGCTCCGCGTGGGCATGCCTCCCGTGACGCTCCGCGTCACAAATGGCACAGACTGCGGATTCAGTAAGCCGAGCGCATGGCTCACGTCACCTTTTCGCCCCTCGGCGACCTACTTTGAGGGGCCAAAGTAGGCAAACCCCCATGCTCCGGTTCCGGCCCCGGCTTCGCCGGGGTTCCTTCGTCCACGTCGCGATCTGCAGTGTTCATGACATCGCGCTACAAAAGCGCATCAGTGCCACCGATTATCTAAGTGATCGGACCTGATGGGACGCGGAGCGTCCCGGGCGGCATGCCCACGCGGAGCAATTCAAACGAGATATTTCCTGAACCACCCCAGCGTCCGTTCCCAGGCCAGTTTGGCGGCGGCTTCGTCGTAGCGCGGGGTCGAGTCGTTGTGGAAACCGTGGTTGGCGCCCGGATAGATGTAGGTTTCATAAGTCGTGCCGGCGGCTTTCAGGGCCTTTTCATAAGCAGGCCAGCCTTCGTTGATGCGGGTGTCCAGCTCGCCGTAATGGATCATGATCGGCGCCTTGATCTTCACCACATCCTCCGAATTCGGCTGGCGTCCGTAAAACGAGACCGCCGCGCCCAACTCCGGATAGGCCACCGCCGCTGCGTTGGTGACGCCACCGCCATAACAGAAGCCTGTAATACCGACCTTGCCCGTGCTTGCATCGTGCTTCATCAGCCACTCGATGGCGGCGAAGAAGTCGTTCATCAGTTTTTCAGGGTCGACCTTCTGCTGAAGCTCGCGGCCCTTGTCGTCATTGCCCGGATAACCGCCCACCGATGACAGTCCGTCCGGTGCCAGGGCGATGAAGCCTGCCTTGGCCACGCGCCGGGCAACGTCTTCGATATACGGGTTCAACCCGCGGTTTTCATGCGCCACGACAATGGCGGCAACCTTGCCGGTCGCCTTGGCGGGACGCACCAGATAGCCGCGCACCTGACCATGGCCTTTGGGCGAGGGGTAATTCACGTATTCGGCGATGATGTCCGGGTCGGTGAATTCCACCTGCTCGGCCAACGCATAGTTGGGGCTCAGGGAAGCGAGCAGGGCGCTTGCGGTAAGGCCGCCCAGGGTGAACACTGCCGCGCGGTCGAGAAATTCGCGTCGGTTGATCTTGCCATGGGCGTAATAGTCGTAAAGTTCGAGCAGTTCAGGTGCAAAGTCTTTCGCTGTGAGACGTTCCATCCGTACCCTTCCTTATCAGTCATTCGAGGCCAGCCATGCGCTGGGGAAGCAGCGTTCCATTAAAGCAGTGTTTGACCTGCATGAGGCATTTCACCTTCACAAGCCGCATGCCAGAGCACCCGAGCGAATTGTTCTGTGGCCCTACGGGCACTTTCAAGGGCCAATGCCTTCAAACAAGAGCCTCACAGCCCGGTTGCAACGACAATTATTGTTGCTGGGACGCATCAAGCGCAGCCTGTTCATGCCGACAATACGACATGAATCACGCCTTGATACCCCACGGTCGTATTCAACCTGTACTTTCGAGATAACGTGATGATCCTCTCCGCCGATGACCGTTCCCAGCTCTTCAAGGAGACTGCTGTCCAGTTCTGGAAACACATCATTCCCATCGTGTACGTCGCGCTCCTGATTCATTTTGTTCTGTTCGGGCTGTTCATCGCACTGGACGTGCCCGTTCTCTGGGGCGCCAACTTCCTGAGCACGCTGATCTACATCAATTGCCTGTACCTGATACGCGGTCGCCGCTACCGGCAGGCGGGTCAGTTGATGAGCCTTGAAATCATAGGCCACGCGATTCTGGCCACCTGGGTGCTGGGCTGGGACAGCAATTTCAGTTTCTACCTGTTCTGCGTCGTGCCGATCATCGCCTTTACCTTTCAACTGGCTACGTTCAGACGGTTGGCCTACAGCCTGTCAATCCTGATGGCGGCCGTCGGCTGTTTCGCGTTTCGCCGTCACATGGGGCTCTCGTCCGGGCTGAGCAGAGAGGTTCTGGACATGTTCGGCATCGCCAATGTGCTGATCGCCACATCGCTGTCGATCTACGCCACGGCACTGTCGGTACGTTTTACCTCTTCGATGCAGCTGAGCCTGTTCCATATCGCCAATCGGGACAGCCTCACCAACCTTTACACCCGCCGCCGAATCCTGCACCGCGTGCGACAGATGGAGTCGCAGCGCCAGGGGCTTTCCGCATCGCTGATATTGCTCGACATCGATCATTTCAAGCAGATCAACGACCTTCACGGCCACGAGTCCGGCGACCTCATCCTGCAGCGGGTTGCAGGCATCATCAGCACCTGCGTGCGTCAGAACGACATGGCCGCGCGTTGGGGTGGCGAAGAGTTTCTGGTATTGATGCCGGACACTTCGCTGGCCGATACGCGCAAGGTGGCCGAACGTATCTGGGCGCGAATCCGTGAGGAAGCAGGGCACATCGACACCCGCAAGCTGGACGTGACGGCGACGCTGGCGACGGCAGTCATTCATCCGTGCGAGGCTTTTCAGGTTGCGCTCAATCGTGCGGATGCGTTGCTGTATCAGGGAAAGGAACAAGGCCGAAATCGAGTGATGACGGCCGAACAGGCAGCCTGTGTTACAACGCTTTCAGAAAAACCAGCCTGAGGTAGGCGCTGATGGTTTGTGCATCGCCATAGGCCTGGTCCAAGTGTTTTTCCGCCATCGACAGATGGGCATGAAGCTGTTCAGCCACTTTCTGCTGGCCATAAAGGGAAACGAACGTGGACTTGCCCTTGTCCTTGCCTTGATCCTTGGCGTTGTCGAACGCGTCGTCCTGCAGATCGTCGTAGAGCTGAAAGGCCTGCCCCAGCTCCGTGGCAAACCCCTGCAACTCTAGCCGTACGCGCTCGTCGTCGCTGCTGATCAGCCAGGCCATGTCCATGATGGCGCCAAACAGAACGCCGGTCTTGAGCCGATTGGTCAGGGCGATCTCTTCGGCACAGCGGCTGTGCTGACCTTCACGCAGGTCCTGATACTGTCCGCGAACCAGCCCTTGCATGCCCACTGTATCGGCGAGGATTTCAACGATCCGGGTACGGTTCGCAGGCGGCACATCCTTGATCGCCGCGACCACGCCGAATGCCCGGCTCAGCAATGCAATCGCCGCGAGAATCGCCACATCCTGACCGAATTTCAGGTGCACGGTGGGACGTCCTCGTCTTAGCTGCGCGTTATCCATGCACGGCATGTCGTCCAGCACCAGAGAGGCTGCGTGGATCATCTCCACGGCACAACCCAGATCCAGCGACGCGCCTTCAGACTGGCGGTCGGAATGACCCAGCCCCTCGGCAGCCAGCATCAACAGCATGGGGCGCACGCGTTTGCCGGGAGCCAGCGTGCCTTCGCGCATGGCCAGCGCAACCAGGTCGCGCTCGTTACCTTCCTGCGGCAGCAATTCATCCAGACGCTTCTCGATGCGCTCACGCATGTCTGCCAGCTGCTTGATCAGTCCGCTATGGAGGGAGGCATCCATTTCCATTTTTGTCATTGCTTCTACTCTGGCTATATAGGCTCGACAGTCCAACTGTCTCGTCTCAGGCTCATTTCCTGGCTTTCAATCAAACGGAACGACCTCCGCTCCTGAGTGCCTCAAGAATCTAGAGACCACACGCTCGGAAAAATGATCCAGCTAAATCGGAGCTGTCATGGACAACATCGACCTCAGTCGGCGCAAGGATGATCACCTCGATATCGTCCTCAAACAAAGCTTCGCAGGCTCTGGCACGGGCCTTGAAGCGGTTCGCTTCGAACATTGCGCGTTGCCGGAACTGAACCTCGGCGACATTGATTTAAGCAGCAGTCTGCTGGGTATTCCCCTGCGCGCACCGCTGTTGATCAGCTCGATGACCGGCGGTGCCGAGCGCTCGACAGCGATCAACCGGCATCTGGCCCAGGCCGCGCAACGGCTGGGGATTGCCATGGGCGTCGGGTCGCAGCGAGTCGGATTGCGCAGCCCCAACGATCAGGGCCTGACCCGCGAACTCAGACGTCTGGCCCCGGATATCCCGTTACTGAGCAACATCGGCGCGGCGCAGTTGCTGGAAGCGGACGGCCTTGATCTGGCACGCCGGGCAGTGGATGCGTTGCAGGCCGATGCGTTGATCATCCACCTCAACCCCTTGCAGGAAGCCGTTCAGGCGGAGGGCGACAAGAACTGGCGCGGCGTACTGGAGGCGATTGCGCGCACGGTCGAAAGTGTGGGCGTGCCGGTCATCGTCAAGGAAGTCGGTGCCGGATTGTCGGCCCCGGTCGCCCGAGCGCTGGTTGCCCACGGCGTACAGGTGCTGGATGTGGCGGGCAGGGGCGGCACGAGCTGGGCAGCGATCGAGGGCGAGCGCGCCACCCGGTCGGCGGATCGAGAGGTAGCGATGGCCTTTGCAGACTGGGGCATACCGACGGCCACGAGTCTGATCAATCTCCGGCAGGCACTGCCGCACACGACGCTGATTGCCTCCGGAGGCATTCGTAACGGCATAGATGCTGCCCGGGCAATCCGTCTCGGAGCGGATCTGGTCGGACAGGCTGCCGGTGTGCTTACCGAGGCGCTGGAATCGGATTCCGCCGTGATTGAACATTTTGAAACAATAATCCGCCAGTTGCGCATCGCCTGCTTCTGTACCGGCTCCAGAGATCTGGCTGCACTGCGTGAGGCGCGACTGCTCGATCCACTCCCGTCGAGCGAGCGTGCTTCATGAGTCATTTCGGCGTCGTGGCACCCGCGTTCTACAGCCACTTTCAGGCGCTCCAGGCCCTGGCGCTGGAATTGATTGAGCGCGGTCACCGGGTCACGTTCTTTCATCAGGCCGATGCCCATCGCTGGCTGACGGATCCACGCATTGGCTTTTACACCCTGGGCGCCATCAGCCACCCGCCTGGCAGTCTGGCTGGATCGTTGCGCCGGGCCGCAGCTCCGCACGGCCCGCTGGGCTTGCGCCGCGTGATTCGCGACTTGAGTAGTACGACGGCCATGTTCTGCACCGAGCTGCCTGCCGCACTGGCGCACGAAGCCATCGACGCACTGCTGTGCGACCAGATGGAGGCGGGCGGCGGTCTGGTGGCGGAGGCGCTGGGTCTGCCATTCGTTTCAGTGGCCTGCGCACTGCCGATCAACCGTGAGCCCCAGTTGCCGCTGCCGGTGATGCCGTTTGCCTACGGCACCGATGCGCGCAGCAGACGCCTGTACGAGGCAAGCACAAGCGTGTACGACTGGATGATGCGCCCGCTGCGCAAGGTCCTGCGCGAGGCATCCCATCGGTTGGGTGTGACACCGCGTAACGGCATGCACGAATACCTGTCGCCGTTTGCGCAGATCAGCCAGACGCTGGACGGTTTCGATTTCCCGCGTGAGAACCGGCCTGCACATTTTCATACCGTCGGCCCGCTGCGATCAGCGCCCCACAAGGTCCAAGGCGAGTGGTCCATCGATCCGAACAGGCCCTTCATCTTCGCCAGTCTGGGCACCTTGCAGGGTGGTCGGCTGGGTATGTTCAAACAGATGGTGATTGCCTGTCAGCGTCTGAACGCTCAATTGCTCATCGCTCACTGCGGCGGCCTCGATGCCGCTCAGGAACAGACGCTCAGGCAAATGGGCGATGTTCGGGTGACGGCATTCGCGCCTCAACAGTGGGTGCTGGAGCACGCCGATGTGGTGATTACCCATGGCGGCCTGAACACGGTGATGGATGCGATTGCCGCCGGCACGCCAATGCTGGTCATGCCGATTGCCTTCGATCAGCCCGGTGTGGCGGCCAGGGTCTGTTATCACAGGCTTGGCAAGCAGCTGCATCGTCGTACCCGAGCGGCGAAGATCCAGGCCCAGTTGCAACACCTGCTCGTGCACTCCGACAAACCGCTGCGTCAGTTGGCAACTGAACTGGATTCGGCAGGCGGAACCTTCAAGGCCGCCAACATCGTCGAAGATGTGCTTCGCACGCGCCAACCGGTGTTCGCAGGAGGCGTTCATGCGCTATGACCTGATCCTGGCGGGCGGCGGACTGGCCAACGGGCTGATCGCCTGGCGACTCAAGCAGCGTCGGCCCGAGCTGAATATCCTGTGTATCGAGGAACAGCTGCAGTTGGGCGGCAACCACACCTGGTCCTTTCATGACGGCGACCTGAGCCCGGACCAGCATCAATGGATCCGCCCGTTGGTGGTCAAGACCTGGCCTGCTTACGACGTCTACTTCCCAGAGCGCGCGCGGCGAATGGAGAGCGGCTACGCAAGTATCACTTCCGAGCGCTTCGCTCAGGTCATCGGGCCTGTGTTAGGCGATAGCCTGATGACTGGAACGCGTATCACTGAAGTCAGCCCGGACTCGGTACTGCTCGACAATGGCGAGCGCCTGCAGGCCCGCGCCGTGATCGACGGCCGTGGCGTGCAGCCCAGTGCGCATCTGGTGCTGGGACAGCAGGCGTTTCTGGGCCAGTTGCTGCAATTGAAGCACCCCCACGGGCTGGACATGCCGATCATCATGGATGCCCGCGTGCCTCAGGAAAACGGGTATCGCTTCGTTTACGTGCTGCCGTTCACCCGCGATACGCTGCTGATCGAGGACACTCATTACGTGGATCGGCAATCGTCGTCACCGGATGAGTTGCGTCGGCACATTGCCGACTATGCGCGTCAGCACGACTGGACGATTCAGGCCTGCCTTCGCGAAGAGCAGGGCGTACTGCCCATTACGCTGGCCGGGGATTTCAATGCGTTCTGGAACGAACATCCCGGCCAGCCGCGTTCCGGCTTGCGTGCAGGGCTGTTCCACTGCACCACCGGCTACTCGCTGCCACTGGCCGTGAGGCTGGCCGACTGGATCACTCACCAGAACAACTTCGAAGCCGAATCGCTGGCACAAGGCATTCGCGCTTTTGCGCGGGCCCAATGGCAGCGCCAGCGCTTCTATCGGCTGCTCAACCGGATGCTGTTTCTGGCTGGCCGACCTCAGGATCGCTGGCAAGTGATGCAACGCTTTTACGGGTTGCCCGACAACCTGATTCGCCGCTTTTACGCCGGTGACACGCTCGCCCGCGACAAGGTCCGGGTGCTGGTCGGCAAGCCTCCCGTGCCGGTCGCTGAAGCCATGCGTGCCGCCGTACGTTATCTGCCCAGACATTACGAGAATTCTCTATGACCCCAGCAAAAAACGCCGTGGTGATTGGCGCCGGTTTTGGCGGCCTGGCACTGGCGATCCGGCTTCAGGCCGCAGGCGTGCAGACAACCCTGCTCGAAAAGCGCGACAAGCCGGGCGGAAGGGCCTACGTCTATGAGGACGAGGGTTTCACTTTCGATGCAGGGCCTACGGTGATCACCGACCCCTCGGCCATCGAAGAGTTGTTCACGGCGGCCGGTAAATCGATCAAGGATTACGTCGACCTGTTGCCGGTCTCGCCGTTCTACCGTTTGTGCTGGGAGGACGGCACGCAGTTCGACTACGCCAACGATCAGGCTTCTCTGGATCGCCAGATCGGCGCGCTCAACCCCAGGGACGTTGCGGGCTATCAGCGGTTTCTGGCGTATTCGAAAGCGGTATTCAATGAGGGCTATCTGAAGCTGGGCGCTGTGCCGTTTCTATCGTTTCGCGACATGATTCAGGCCGGTCCGCAGCTGGCGCGCCTTCAGGCCTGGCGCAGCGTCTACTCCAAAGTGTCCGAATTCATCGAAGACGAGAAACTGCGCCAGGCGTTCTCGTTCCACTCGTTGCTGGTGGGGGGTAATCCGTTTGCCACATCCTCTATTTACACCCTGATTCACGCGCTGGAGCGCCAATGGGGCGTCTGGTTTCCGAAGGGCGGAACCGGCGCACTGGTGCAGGGGCTGGTCAAACTGTTCGAGGACATCGGCGGACGCATCGAACTCAATGCCGAAGTCGCCAGCATCGAAGTCAGCGGCGCACGCGCCACGGGTGTGCGGTTGCATGACGGCCGGGTGTTGAACGCCGACTGCGTGGCCTCGAATGCCGACGTGGTGCACACCTATGCCAATCTTCTGGCCCAGTATCCACGGGGTGTGAAGGAGGGCGCGCGGCTCAAGCGAAAGCGGTTCAGCAACTCGCTGTTCGTCATTCACTTCGGCCTCAAGCGACCACAGCCACAATTGCAGCACCACACCGTGTGCTTCGGGCCGCGTTACCGCGAACTGATCCAGGAAATCTTCAAAGGCGACGCACTGGCCGAGGATTTCTCGCTCTACCTGCACGCACCCTGCATCACCGACCCGAGCCTCGCACCACCAGGCTGTTCCAGCCATTACGTGCTGTCACCGGTTCCGCATCTGGGCAATGCGCCGATTGATTGGGAAATCGAAGGGCCGCGCTACCGGGACCGGATCTTTGAATACCTTGAGAAGTACTACATGCCCGGCCTGCGCGAAGGCCTGGTGACCTGCCGGATCTTCACGCCCAACGATTTCCGCGATGAGCTGAATGCGCACCTGGGCTCGGCCTTTTCGCTGGAGCCGGTCCTGCAGCAAAGTGCCTGGTTTCGGCCTCACAACCGCGACGCGAATCTGGCCAATGTGTATCTGGTTGGCGCCGGGACGCATCCGGGCGCAGGTGTTCCCGGTGTGATCGGCTCGGCCAAGGCCACCGCAGGCTTGATGCTGGAGGGCGTCCACGCATGACTGCACCGGATACACAGGATCAGCAACTGGTAGACCATGCTTTACAGAGCATTGCCGTGGGTTCGAAGAGCTTCGCGGCTGCCTCGAAACTGTTCGATCCGCTGACTCGCCGCAGCGCCGTGATGCTGTACGCCTGGTGCCGTCACTGTGACGATGTCATTGATGGGCAGGAAGCGGGGCATGACGCAACGGTCGTCTCATCCGTAGAAGTACGCCAGCGTCTGGCCGGGCTCATCGCCCGGACGCATGACGTCTACGCAGGCATCCCGCCGCAGACCCCGGCCTTCGCCGCGTTCAAGGACGTGGTCTACCGCCACGGCATACGTCAGGACTACGCGCTGGATCACCTCGCAGGGTTTGCGATGGATGTGAATCAACGGGACTATCGCAGCATCGAAGACACGCTGGAATACTGCTACCACGTGGCCGGGGTCGTCGGGTTGATGATGGCGCAGGTCATGAACGTCAGTGACGAAGCGATCCTGGATCGGGCCTGCGATCTGGGCATGGCGTTCCAGTTGACCAACATTGCCCGAGATATCGTCGAAGATGCTTCGGTCGGACGCTGCTATCTGCCCGCCGACTGGCTGACCGAACTGGACATACCGCGTGACCGGCTGGCCGAACCGGAGTATCGCCAGCGCATTGCCGTGCTCGCCCGGCGGCTGGTAGACATGGCTGAGCCATTCTATGAAAGCGCGCAGGCCGGATTGGCCGCGCTGCCGTGGCGCTCGGCCTGGGCAGTGGCCACCGCCAGAGGTGTCTACCGCGAGATAGGCGTGAAGGTGCGGGAGGCCGGAGCGCAGGCGTGGGACTCACGCCAGTCGACCTCGAAACTCGACAAGCTCAGACTGGTCGCCGCCGGCGCATGGCAGGCCACTATTTCGCGCGGGAAGCGCTATCCCCGACGTCCGCCCGACCTGTGGAAACGTCCTCGTCGTGCTTATTGAGCGGCCCGCCATGAAGCTCGCGCAGTTGCGCCTTCAGCTTTGCCACGGAAGGCGCGTACAGAAAGCCGAATGACACACAGCGCTCCTTGCCGGACACCGCATGATGCATCAAGTGCGCCTGATAGAGTCGCTTGGCATAGCCTGCGCGTGGCACAAGACTGAACGGCCAGCGCCGGTGAACCAGTCCGTCATGCGCTACGAAATACAACAGCCCATAGGCCGTCATTCCGGCGCCGATCCACTCCAGCGGATGATAACCCCCGGTGCCCAGCGCAATCAGCACGATGGCAACGCCCGCGAACACCACTGCGTACAGATCATTCTTTTCGAACCAGCCGGTCCGCGGTTCATGGTGCGAGCGATGCCAGCCCCATCCCCAGCCATGCATGACGTACTTGTGCGCCAGGAACGCAAAGCCTTCCATGCCGATCAGCGTGGCCAGAAACACCAGCGAGTTGAAAATCATCCGTTTTGTCCTCCAGGGTTGCCTGGGTTGAGACTGTGGCAGAGTGGCGGCGTTCGGTCGGGCTCTCGGGCGGCAGCGCAGGCTCTGCAAATCGTACTCCGTACAGGCGCGTCCGCTCCACACTGCGTGTAGACTTTCGCCACTCGAACGGCAAGCCGCGCAACGCGCGCTCCGGCCATCATCGGTATCGATCAAGGGTTCTTATGGATTTGCGTCAACTTGAAGCCTTTGCGGCAGTGATGTCAGCAGGCAGTGTCACCGCCGCTGGCAAGATGCTCGGCCGCTCGCAGCCGTCGGTCACCCGGGTGATTCAGGAACTTGAGCAGGAGCTGGGTTTTGCGCTGTTCGAGCGCAGTGGGCCGAAGGTCACGCCGACGCACAAGGCCTTCATGATGTATGGCGAGGTAGAAAGTGCGCTGCTGGGCATTCGCAACATTCGCCAGCGCGCACAGCATATCGCCGAGGAAGAGAATCATCAGATAAAGCTGGTGGCGATTTCGGCGCTGGCCGCCGGGTTGCTGCCTGCTGCGCTGGCACGCCTGCCGGAGCACTTGAAGCCACGGCAGATCCAGCTGCAGAGCATGTCGCCGGAAAATGTGGTGCAGGCGGTGCTGTCCAAGACCACGGACCTGGGGGCGGTGAGCCTGCCGCTGGAGCATCGCGGGCTGGAAATTCACTGGATCGGCGAAGCACCTTGCGTCGCTGTATTGCCGGCCGATTCAGCGCTGGCCGCTCATGACGTGCTACCGATGGAAGTGCTGGCGGGTCAGACGCTGATCACCATGGCCAATCCCTATCGGTTTCGCCGACGCATCGACAAAGCGTTTCAGGCAGCGGGCGGCGAGTTGCCGCACATGCTCGACACCAACACGTCATTGATCGCCATGCAGATGGCCAGGGCAGGGCTGGGAGTCGCACTGGTCGATCCGTTCACGGCCATGGGCGTGCCAATTCAGGGTGTGGTGGTGCGGCCGATTGCCTGCAATATCCCGTTTTTCTTCGGCCTGATTTCGGCGTTCGCCAGCCCGCACTCCGATGTGGCCCTTGCGCTGATCGATGAAATTGCCACTACCGCGAAGACGCTGTTGCCGGACATGGTCATGCATGAAGCCAGTGCTCACGACGCCCTGTTGCAGAGCATTTACGCAGAATAAGACCGTTCGGATATTCGTAAAAATCGTCATAACCTGACATTCAGGAATATCAATATGCCTTTTTGCGCGTTGCGGGAATAAAAAACGCCTTTTAGTATTCGTTTTCTGCATTCAAGGCCTTAATGAATTCATTTATTTCGTTATTGGAATGGATTTTGAAAGGTTGAATGAAAGCTCGGGTTGTCCGCCCGATCATTTACCGAGTACCGATCAATGCCCCATGTAGATGCCCCCGCAGGTCTTGCGGCACTGGAAGCACGCTTACGTCAGGACCTTGCCTGGCTGGACCTGCCTGCCAACCCGTGGGTCAAACCACGCGAAAGCGAGGGCAGGGCCGTGCTGGATGTCGCGATCATCGGCGGTGGCATGGCGGGGCTTGCGCTGGCTGCCGAGCTGCGCCATCTGGGGGTGGCCGCCGTGATCTTCGATCAATCGCCCGCAGGCTATGAAGGCCCTTGGGCGACCACGGCGCGCATGCAAACCCTGCGCTCGCCCAAACAGCTCACGGGGCCGGCGCTCGGTCTTCCTGCGCTCACGTTCCGTGCCTGGTACGAAGCGCAGTTCGGCGCCGAAGGCTGGGCGACGCTGGACAAGATTCCGCGCCTGCAATGGGCCGACTACCTGCGCTGGTACCGCAAGGTGTTGAGTCTGGATGTGCGTAATGAACACCGTGTCAGCCGGGTCGCACCCAGGGCGGACGGGTTGGTCGCGCTGGATATCGAAACACCGTCGCAGACTCTTTTCTTCGAGGCACGCCATGTGGTGCTGGCGACCGGCCGTGACGGACTGGGCGGTCCCTGGGTGCCTGAGTTCGCGAAGTCGCTGCCTCGTCATCTTTGGGCTCACTCCGCTGACGGCTTGCAGGAAGACTGGTTCGAGGGCAAGCGCGTCGCTGTGATCGGTGGCGGCGCTTCGGCCATGGACAGCGCCGCGACTGCGCTGGAAGCGGGTGCGACAGGCGTCGATCTGCTGATTCGCCGTGCAGTACTGCCGCTCGTCAACAAGGGCAAGGGCGCAGGTAATCCGGGGATGGTCCACGGTTACTGGCGCCTGCCGGATGAGTGGAAGTGGCGCCTCCGTCATTACCTCAATACTCAACAGGTTCCGCCGCCACGCGGCAGTACGCTGCGGGTCTCCGGCTCGGGCAAGGCACGGTTTCTGCTCGGTTGTCCGCTGGTGGGTGTCGAGCAGAATCCTGCGGGCGGCGTGTGGCTGGACACACCGTCAGCCCGGATCGAGGCGGATTTCGTGGTGTTTGCCACAGGTTTTCGGACCGACTTTGCGCAGCGGCCTGAGTTCGCACCGTTCTCGGCGCACATTCGCGTCTGGCAGGATCGCTTCAAGGCAGCTGCCGATGAACAGGATGCGGAACTGGCTCAGTTGCCGGATCTGGGCAACTGTTTCGAGTTTCAGGAGAAAACGCCAGGTGCCTGCCCCGGAATCGAGCACATTCACTGTTTCAGCTACCCGGCAGCGTTGAGCTACGGTGCGGTGTCCGGTGACATCCCGGCGATCAGCGAAGGCTCCAAGCGACTGGCGCATGCATTGGTTGGGCAATTGTTCAATGAAGACGTGGCGTTGCACTTTCAGGCCATGCGCGACTACGCCGATCCGGAATTGCTGGGTGATGAGTGGGTCGCCAGCCAGCCGAATGCCGACGAGTTACGCTCATGATCGGCTGGGCATTGCGTCGGCTGACACAGTCGCTGCTGGTGATTCTGCTGATGACCCTGGTGGTGTTCATCGGCCTGAACGCCATTGGCAATCCGATGGACATTCTGGTGGGCGAAGACCTCAATCAGGCCGAGCGCCTGCAGGCGATTGCGCATCTGGGGCTGGACAAGCCGCTGTGGCAGCAATACCTGATCTTTCTCAAGGGCGCAGTGCACGGCAATCTCGGCCAGAGCTTCGTCTATCACGAAGACGCGATGCGCCTGATTCTGCAACGCCTGCCAGCAACCTTCGAACTGGCCTTCAGCGCGCTGTTTCTGGCGGTGGTGATCGGCGTGCCGCTGGGCATGTTTGCCGGGACCTGGCCGGATCATCCGGTTTCGAAGCTGCTGATGGCGGGCAGCATTGTCGGCTTCTCGCTGCCAGCGTTCTGGGTGGCATTGATGATGATCATGCTGTTCTCGATCACGCTGGGCTGGCTGCCCGCCAGTGGGCGCGGCGAGACTCGCGAATGGCTGGGCGTGCAGTGGTCATGGCTGACGCTGGACGGCTTGCAGCACTTGCTGTTGCCCGCGCTGAATCTGGCGCTGTTCAAGATTTCGCTGGTGTTGCGCTTGACCCGCGCCGGTGTGCGTGAGGTGCTGCCACAGGAATTCGTCAAATTTGCCCGGGCCAAGGGCCTGTCGCCACTGCGGGTGATGTGCATGCACGTCATGCGCAACACCATGATCCCCGTGGTCACGGTACTGGCCATGGAGCTGGGTTCGACCATTGCCTACGCGGTGGTCACTGAAAGCATCTTTGCCTGGCCCGGCGCCGGCAAGCTGATTCTGGACAGCATCAACATGCTGGATCGCCCGGTGGTGGTCGCTTACCTGATGGTCGTCGTGGTGATTTTCGTGGTGCTCAACCTGATCGTTGACGGCCTGTATTACCTGCTTGATCCACGCGTACGCGTCGAGGCTTCCCGATGAATGCCATCTCCAAAACAGCCACCGCCAGCGTCGGTCTGCAAGCGCAGTCGCCGTGGCGGCGCGTGGCGGTCGAGTTCACCCGCTCGCCGTCTGCCATGTTGGGTCTGGTGGTTCTGATGATCATCATTCTGGTCGCCGCGCTCGCGCCCTGGATCGTGGTGCAGAACCCTTACGACCTGATGCAGTTGAACGTCATGGATGCCCGGATGGCGCCCGGGAGTCCGAACATGGACACCGGTTACACCTATTGGCTGGGCACTGACGGGCAAGGGCGGGATCTGGTTTCAGCGATCATTTACGGCCTGCGCATCAGTCTGTGGGTCGGGATCGGTTCGGCACTGATCGCCGCCGTGATCGGCACGTTGCTGGGGCTGGTCTCTGCTTATGCCGGCGGCTGGGTCGATGCGCTGTTGATGCGTCTGGTGGACTTGCTGCTGTCGTTTCCGGTGATTCTCATGGCGTTGATGATCCTCGCCTGGCTGGGCAAAGGCGTCGGTAACGTGATGCTTACCCTGGTATTGCTGGAATGGGCGTATTACGCCCGCACTGCAAGGGGCCAGGCCCTTACTGAAAGCCGTCGTGAATACGTCGATGCGGCGCGCGGGCAGGGCGTTGGTCCATGGCGCATTGTGATCGGTCATATTCTGCCCAACTGCCTGCCGCCACTGATCGTGATCGGCGCGCTGCAGATTGCCCGCGCCATCACGCTGGAGGCGACCCTCTCGTTTCTCGGCCTGGGTGTGCCGGTCACCGAACCTTCGCTGGGGCTGCTGATTGCCAATGGCTTCCAGTACATGCTCAGCAATGAATACTGGATCAGTCTGTTTCCGGGGCTGGCGCTTTTGATCACCATCGTCGCGATCAATCTGGTGGGCGACCGTCTGCGTGATGTGCTGAACCCGAGGTTGCAGCGATGAACCAGCTTGAAACAACACCGATGGCTGAACAGCCGACCCTTGATGTGCGCGGCCTGTGCACCTCGTTCTACACCCGTGCAGGCGTGCTGCCTGCCGTGCGTGATGTGTCGTTGAGCGTGCAACCGGGCCGGATTCTCGGGCTGGTCGGTGAATCGGGGTCGGGCAAATCAGTGACGGGGTTTTCCATTCTGGGACTGGTCGACGAGCCGGGCCGTATCAGCGCAGGTCAGGTGCTGTTCAAGGGGCGTGACCTGACGAAACTCACGGCCTCGCAACTGCGCGACGTGCAGGGCAATCGGGTCGCGATGATCTTTCAGGACCCTATGATGACCCTCAATCCTGTACTGCGGGTCGACACGCAGATGGTCGAGGCCGTCCGCGCGCATCGTCCGGTCAACAAACGCGAAGCACGTGAGCACGCCAGCCGCACGTTGGCACTGATGGGCATTGCCAGCCCTGAAGAGCGCCTGCGCGCCTACCCGCATCAACTGTCCGGCGGCATGCGTCAGCGTGTGGCGATTGCCATCGCGCTGTTGCACGCCCCGGACCTGATCATTGCCGATGAACCGACCACCGCGCTGGACGTGACCATTCAGGCGCAGATTCTCAGCGAAGTGCAGAAGCTGGTCCGGGAGCAGGGCACGTCGCTGATCTGGATCACCCATGATCTTTCCGTGGTGGCCGGGCTGGCCGATGACGTGGCGGTCATGTACGCCGGGCGCATCGTCGAACAGGGCTCGGTCGCTGATGTGCTGGACCGCCCGCAACACCCTTACACACAAGGGCTGATCGACAGCCTGCCCAGTCGTAACCGACGGGGTCAGCGTTTGCGGCAGATTCCCGGTATGGCGCCGGATCTGTTGTCGATGCCGGAAGGCTGCGCGTTTGCCGCCCGTTGCCCAAGAGCCTCGTCGGTCTGTGCGCAGGAGCCTGCGCCACGCGAAATCGCGCCCGGCCAGACGGTGCGTTGTTTTCATCCGGGAGCCGCCGATGTCCAGTGAACAGATTCCCCTGATCGAACTGCATCAGGTCAGCAAGACGTTCGGCAAACCGGTGGCTGAACGCTCCGTTCAAGGTGTTCTGCAGCGCCTGCACCTGACGCGACCCAGACCTGTCACCCATGCGGTAGATGGTGTGGACCTTCGCATCGCACGAGGCGAGGTGGTGGGACTGGTCGGGGAGTCCGGCTGCGGCAAGTCGACACTCGGGCGCATGGTCGCCGGACTGCTGCCGGTGTCTTCGGGCTCGGTGTCGGTGGACGGCAAGCCCGTCGACAACCTGACGGCCAGCGAGCGCAAGGCGTTGCGCCTCAAGGTACAGATGATCTTTCAGGACCCGTCGTCGAGTCTCAATCCGCGCTTGCGGGTCGACCGTATCGTCGGCGAAGGTGCGCTGCTGCATGGCCTGACCGACAGCAAAGGCATGGACGACTACGTCAGTGCGCAACTGCAGCGCGCCGGGCTCAGTCCGCAGTTGCGCCAGCGTTACCCGCACCAGTTCAGCGGTGGTCAGCGCCAGCGCATCGGTATTGCCAGAGCGCTGGCCGTGCAGCCCGAGCTGTTGGTGTGCGATGAGTCGGTCGCCGCGCTGGACGTGTCGATCCAGGCGCAGATTCTCAACCTGTTCATGGACCTGCGCGATGAGCTGGGCCTGACGTATCTGTTCATCAGCCATGACCTTGGGGTGGTGGAGCACCTGTGTGACCGGGTCGTCGTGATGTACCTGGGCCGTGTGGTCGAGACAGCATCGGTCGACGATCTGTTCGCCCGTGCCAATCATCCGTATACCCAGGCGTTATTGGCGCAGATCCCGCGTTTCGATATCCGCAGTACCCGTTATGACGCGATCAAAGGGGAAATCCCCAGCCCGCTGAACCCGCCTGCCGGGTGTCATTTCCATCCTCGCTGCCCGCACGCCATGGCGCGCTGCCGCGAAGAAGTTCCAGCGCTGAGGGAGGTTTCGCCGAACCACCGGAGCGCGTGTCACCTCAACGACAACCTCTGAACGAGCGCGCAGATGCTCGTGCTCCCTCTTGCCATTGATTGCGTACCAGGAATTCTCATGAAACCACTTGTTCGTTCCCTGTTAGCTTCAGCCCTTGTTCTGGCCGCAGGCAGTGCGGCGGCGCAGAGCCTGCGTATCGGCTATGCCGACCCGATTTCATCCCTCGATCCGCAACTGAACAATTACGCCGGAGACCGTTCGGTCGCCTTGCATGCGTTCGAGTCGCTGGTCAGCCGCCGCGACGACAAGACGCTGCCGGGCCTGGCGAAAAGCTGGAAAGTGGTCGATGACACCACGTGGGAGTTCGACCTGCGTGATGACGTCAAATGGCAGGACGGCCAGCCACTGACTGCGGATGATCTGGTGTTCTCCTTCGAGCGCGCCCGCAACGTGCCGGGCAGCGTGGCGTCCTACGCCGGGGCAACGCGCACGGTTGCATCCGTGACCGCCAGGGACGACCACACGCTGATCATCAAGACCCGCCTGCCCAACGCCAACCTGCTGCCGGACGTCGATTCGATCTACATCGTCAGCCGTCACGCAGGCGCCAACGCCAGCAGTGCCGACTACAACTCCGGCAAGGCCATGATCGGCACCGGGCCTTATCGTTTCGTGTCGTTCGTGCCCGGCGACCGGACGGTTTTCGAGCGTAACGATGCGTACTGGGGCGCGAAGCCGACCTGGGACAAGGTCGATTACCGCTTCATCGCCAACGCGGCCAACCGGACTGCCGCATTGCTGGCAGGTGACGTTGACGTGATCGACAAGGTTTCTCCGACCGATGTGGCACGCTTGCGCCAGACACCGACGGTCAAGGTCTATGCCTATCAGGGCCTGCGCGCGTTGCTGATTCAGCCGAGTTTCCGCGCTGGCCCCAACGAATTCATTCGCGACAATGCGGGCAAGCCGCTGCCCGAAAACCCGCTGCTCGACGTCAGGGTGCGCAAGGCACTGTCGCTGGCCATTAACCGTCAGGCCATCAATGAACGCATCATGCAAGGCACCGTGACCGAGGCCAATCAGTGGATGCCAGCCAATACCTTCGGTTACAACCCGGACGTGAAGAACATCCCGTATGACGCGAAGCAGGCCAAGGACCTGCTGGCACAGGCCGGTTTTCCCGAAGGCTTTCAGTTGACCGTGCATGTACCTGGCGACCGCTACCCACAGGCACCGGAAGTGATGCAGGCCGTCGCGCAGTTCTGGTCGCGCATTGGCGTCAAGGTCCAGCTGGAAGTACTGCCATGGGCGGTTTATGCCGGCAAGGCCAACAAGAACGAGCTGGCGATCAGCGTCATCGCCTGGGGTAACGGAACGGGCGAGGCGGCGTACGCGCTGACCAATATTTTGACCACCGTCGACAGTGCCAAAGGGCAGGGCGCATCCAACTGGGGTCATTACAGCAACCCGCTGGTGGACAAGGCGCTCGCCGACTCGACAGCCGAATTCGATGAAGCCAAGCGTCGCCAGATTCTTCAGGACTCGGTCAAGGTCGTCAGCGATGACGTGGGCATCATTCCATTGTTCCACTATCAGAACATCTGGGCAGCGCGCAAAGGCCTGAAAGTCGAGCCACTGGTCAGCGACCGCACAGCTGCGACCATGGTCACCGAACAACCCTGATCTCTCTGCCTTCGCATCAGCATTTGACGCGCGGTGCGAAGGCCACACTCACAGTGAGAATGCCCATGACGTTGACGACTGAAATTCACCCACAGCCGGATCTGCTCGACAGTCTGCTGAATATTGCGCCAGGCAGCCCTTTGCACCAGATCCGCCACGCGCGTGAAAAAGTGGCTTCGGCAACCCAAGGCAGTCAGAACCTGTTTTTCGATCCGGCGCTGGATAACGACCTGTCGCTGAGCGAGCGCCTGTGGGTGGCCTATTACGCCGCAAGGCTCGGCGAGCAGGCCACGCTGACCGCGCATTACCTGAAGCAATTGCAGGCTCTGGGAATAAAAGCTTCGGTACTGGCCGACGTCGATGCGGGCGCCATTGATGTACTGGACGATGCACGGCTGGCGGCGATTCTGCGTTTCACCCGCACGTTGATCGAGTCGCCGGTGCATGGTGATCAGGCCGCGCTGCTGGCATTGCAGCACGAAGGGTTGAGCACCGCCGAAATCGTGGTGCTCGCACAGCTGATTGCGTTTATGTCCTATCAAGTGCGTCTGGCCGCCGGGCTGGCTGCAATGCACTCTGCCGGAGCAGCCCAATGAGCGAGCTTATCGAAAGCAATGGCTTCACCAATCAGGTGCTTGGCTGGAAAGCCTGGCTGCCCACCGTCGATCTGAACAGCGCTACGCCTGAACAGCTCGCCGTGCTTGAAGAAAGCCATCCGCAGGCCAAAACCTCGGATTACTACCTGACCCTGGCGCATCACCCGGCGATTCTTCGTCAGCGTTCTCAGGCATTCAACGCCATCATGTACGCGCCAGGTGGTCTGTCCCGCGCCGAGCGGGAACTGGCCAGCACCGTGGTCTCTCGCATCAACAGCTGTGTGTACTGTGCCTCGGTGCATGCGCAGCGCTTCGAGCAACTGGCCAAGCGCAACGACGTCATCGCTCAGGTGTTCGCCGACCCGGCTACCGCAGGGACCAATGATCGGGAGCGCGCTATCGTCCGGTTCGCCATCGACCTGACGCTTGAACCCGCTTCGCTCAATGCCGGAAGTATCAGCGCGCTACGCGAGCAGGGGCTGGACGACGCACAGATACTGGACCTGATCCACGCGATCTCGATTTTCGCCTGGGCCAATCGGTTGATGCTGAATCTGGGGGAGCCGGTGTTTCCCGAGGTGTGCTCAGAAAGCTGAGCCGACGTGCCAGGGCATTTGCCTGACCCAGGCAGGTTTGCCGCAAACCGGGCTAACGGCGCCTGGACCACATCAAGTCGGGCAGCTTGCGGGACGCTATCAGTGCCTCGTCGGCGCTGACTGTCGTGGGCAGTGCATGCCACGGAACACCTGCGGCCCGGTGATGCTGCAGGTGCAGGTTGATGTGATAGGGCCAGATGAAGAACCGTCCCAGCCAGCCCACGCGCCATGAGTAGGTCCATGCCTGCCAGCCGGGTGTGGAGCCGGGACCGCCGCTGTGTTCGGCCATGCTGCGGATTTTCTGAAGCAGGGCGCCGAGCGTGACGAGCGGGACGAACCACAGCATAGCCAACAGCGCCAGTTGGTGCGCCGAACACTGCCAGACAAGAAGCGCCAGAATGAAAACCCACACCAGCACGCCAGCAATCAAAGGACGCGTCACCGGCAACGGCGCACCCCCGCTGGCCCGGTAAGCGATCAGGTTGCGCACGGTGTTGACCAGCAGGAGGTCGCCCGCCAGTTGCCTGAGCAACGGCCCGGCGCCCAACGGTGTGAAGCACCAGGGTTGACGGTGGTATAGAAAACGCCGTTCTGGATCCTGCTCGGTGCCAAGATGTTGATGATGCTCAAGGTGCAGAGGCCGGTAGAACTCGATTGGAACAAGCCCCGGAACGCCGATGGCGGCATTGATCAGAAAGTCGTTGACGCTGCGCCGACGCGTCAGGTGGTAGTGCGTGGCATCGTGATACAAGACAAACAGGGCATGCTGTCGGGCGGCGATGATGATCATGGCCGCGACGCAGATTCTCCAGTCGGCCATATACAGCGCAATGCGCAGTGTAACGATGATGCACAGCCACTCCAGCAACAGCGCTCCCATTGTGCGCAGGTCTATGGCAAAGCGTCTGAGCAACAGCGTCAGCGCTGCGCAGCCCACCCCAATGGCAACGCCAAAGGCCATGTCGGCGAACAGATGTTGCCCGGTCGTCATGACGCTCATCATCAGCACCAGACTCCACACGGCAAATGCCAGGGCATGGCGCACCCTGAGGCCGAACAGGGTAAGGGCGATTGCAACGGGCAACGCCACATGCCCGCTGGGCGACGCTGCCAATGGTTTGTCCAAGTGATACAGCCAGTCGAGCGCCGCATGAAGGCTGTCCGGGCGTACGATCATGGTCGGCAAAAACAAGTGGCAGACCAGACACAGCCCGGCGGCCAGTGCGCCAGCAAAAAATACTGGCAGCAGCCAGTCTGACGTGCGCCCCAGAAAGACAAGCACGGGCATCACCAGCATGTAACTCAAGTAGAGCGGCAGGGACAAAGGCAGCATAGGGATATAGCGGTCGACGGCCCCCGGCTCGATGACGTTAACCACGCCCATTGGAAAATGCGTCACCAGGAAATACAGCACGCCGGTGACCAAAAGGTAGGCGATCAGCCAGGCAAAAGGGCGGGTGACTGGGTTCGGGTCGAGTCGAGAAGGGGGCATGTACGGACGGCCTGGATCAAAGGTTGGCAAGTGCGGGTAACCGGGGGGATCCGCTCGCAGTCGGGGCTGCAACGTCAAAACGGCAGACAGTTTGATTGCCCTGAGCGGTCCACCCCGTCAGAATCCGGCCAGTGTGTTTCCAACTATCGAAGTCTTCCATGAGTTTGCGCGCTACCACCGTTGAATGTGCTGATCTGTCACTGAATGAAATCGAGCAGATGTTCGAACTTTACTCGGCTTGCTATCAGGATACCTGCCGGATTCGGTTTGGAAACGATCTTGATGACAAGACGCATTGCGTCATTCTGCGTGAAGCGGGTGATCGAATCGTCGGTTTTACGACGTTGAAGCTGTTCGAGATGCTCTGGCAGAACCAACTGAAAAGATTTGTGTTCTCCGGCGATACAATCATCGATCACGAGCACTGGGGCAGTCAGCAACTGACGTTTGCCTGGTCGCGGCTCGTGGGCGATCTGTGGCGACAGCGTCCGCAGGTGCCTTTTTACTGGTTTCTGATCTGCAAGGGGCATCGCACGTATCGCTATCTGCGCGCCATGATACTGAATTATGCGCCGTGTGCAGGCCAGGTGACAGCTCCGGACGTGCAGGCGTTAATGGATCATCTGGCCACCACCCACTTCGGCGATGCGTACGACTCGACGACAGGCTTGCTGCGCTTCCAGACGCCTCAAGGTCGCCTCGTTCCAACGCTGGCAGAGGTGCCGGAGAACCACTCAAGGCTTGAGGAGGTCGCCTATTTTCTGGAGCGCAACCCGGGCTATGCCAACGGGGACGAGTTGGTGTGCCTGTGCCAGCTTACGCCTGAAAACCTGCGCCCCTTCGCCCGACGCCTGTTTGTCACCGCGCAGCCTTCTGCGTGTTGATTCGTCAGGCGCTCCCTTCGGACAATCCGCAGCTGCTTGATTTTCAGAAGCGCCACGCGATGCCTGGCCGCGTACCTCTGCGCTTTGATCGCAGCCCGGATTATTTTGCCTTGCATCGCTGCCACGCACCTGACCACCGCACCTGGCTGGCTTCAAGCGAGGACGGGGTTGTGAAAGGCACCGCCAGCCTGGTTGTTCGTGAGGGTTATATGCTTCACGGTGTCGAGCAGGTGGCCTATCTGGGCGATTTGCGTCTCGTACCTGACCGGGCACTGTCCCGCTCTTGGATGGCGCAAGTGCAGTCGCGACTCGGCGAGCTTTCACTGGAAACCGGTGTTCAACACGCCTATTGCTGCGTCATCCGCGACAACACGCTGGCGACACGGTCGCTGCTCAGACGTCGCCAGGCCAACCCCCTCAAGCTCGCGCACTGGCGCGGCTACAGCAACGTTTCGATTTACGCCCAACGTGGTTGGGGCAGTGCGCCGCGCATCCCGGCCCATGTGCGCGTCATACAGGCAACGCCGAGCCATCTTGATGTGCTAAGAGCGTTTATCGACGACGAGTCGGCTCAGCAGCCGTTCGGCAATGTGTTTAGCGAAACAGAGTTCAGCAGAAGGTTGCGAGACTGGCCTGGTTTCAGCCTTGATTCATTCCTGATCGCGGTAGACCCCTGCGACAACATTCTGGGATGTGTCGCGCCGTGGGATTCCGGACAGATCAAGCGCATCGTGGTTGAGCAGCTACCGGCAGGACACCAACTGTTGCGGCGCGGATACAACGCACTTGCACCGCTCGCAGGCAGACCGGGCATTGCCGCGCCGGGTGACGCGCTACAGGATATCTACCTGACCCACCTACAGATAAAACGACGTGACCCGGCGGTGTTTGCCGCTCTGCTGGATGTAGCCTGGGCACAAGTTCGTGGGCAGTACGCCTTGATGCAACTTTGTCTGTACGACGGTGATCCGCTTTGGCCCGCGATGAATCGCTACCGCTCAATCTCTACCGCGATGGATTTGTACACGGCACCCTGTAATCCCGAGGCGCGGCCGTTTCTCAGTGAAAACGCGGATCGGATTCCAGGTTTCGAAATCTATCTGGTGTAGCCGTCAAGTCTAATTGGCCTGCGGATTCCGGCTGGACGGCTGAAGAACATCCAGCAGCGTCATCCAGAAACGGACCTGATCGAAACCTCCGCCCCCGAGCACTGGCTGGCCATGATCCAGATGGGGCAGGCAGATCTGCGGCACGTTGGGCAGGCACAATCGTTCGATATAGAACTGACCGTCGTGGGCGTGTCGAGGGCGCAATCTGTCGAGCCGCGTGTGATGGGTGTCGAGAAATGAATGCCCTGACGCAGACCAACTGACCACATGCACGGCGTTCAGATTGCCGGGCAACTCATCGAGCAGCTGGGTTATTTTCGGGTCGCGGCGACTGCTGATGTCCCGTGTCGCGCCTGCCAGCCAGCGCGTATTGACCAGCGTACGGCGCAGCCGGTCAAACCGGTAGTATGGGGCAGGGAGGCCCGTTCGGCCGATGCCGGGTGTACGGTCCAGCAATTCATCCACCAGCGTTGAAGCGCCAGCAGGCGGCTGGACCAGTGCGATGCCGTCACAGGCTTTCTGGAGTTCATTAGACTGTGCCAGCGCGGCGAGCGCATCGAGGCCCCCCTTGCTGTGGGCCAGCACCACAAAGCGCTGACCCTGCCTCAGATGAGTCGCGAGCACTTTGCTGATATGCGAGCCCTGCGCCATGACACCTCTGGATGAGCGCACGGGCACACGCAACACTTCATGGCCTGACGATTTCAACGCCCGAGGAACGCCATGGAAGCAGCGAGGCATGAACTCCGAATAGAGGCCCGCGATCAGCACAATCAACGTGGATTTCGGGAGTCGAGCCTCAGGCTGATGCCAGCAACTGATAAAACGGTCAGTCAAGTCCAGAGGCGCTGGCGGACGCACAAACCCGGTTGCCGGAAAGAACGATTGCCAGTCATCGAAGCCTTCGGGTGTCCAGGTCGGTCGCGCCATCAGTGCTCTGCCTGCGCAGCGGGCACGAAAGACTCGTCAAAGGCCCGACGGGCATCCTCAAGCACGTCGCGGCTGTCCAGTCGGTCCGGATGAAAGCCTGGCACGAACCAGAGCAGCGCTGCCGGCACGATGCGCGTCAGCAGGCCGGGATTCACGAACAGCCACCACTGCAATCGCAACCACTCCCGCCAATTGTGATGTTGCCGATCACTTCGCACCAGTATGTAGGTGAAATGCGTCAGGTCGAACAGGAAGCTGGCTGCCACGATGAACATCAATGCACAGCGCCGCAGATAACCTCGCAACCGGTTGGTTTCGACCACGCACATGACGTCGAACGCCACCGCCTTGTGCTCAGTCTCTTCAATGGCATGCCAACGCCAGAGTCTGGCCATGACCGGATCCGCACCCGCCAGCACGCCGGGGTTACGCAATACCTGATCGGAGATGATCGAGGTCAGATGCTCCAGGCACGCCGTCAGGGCCAGTCTTATCGGTGCAGGCAGCCAATCGTTTCTCTCGATGCGCCGCTGCAACAGGCTTTCAAGCTGCTCGACGGGTGCGCCCTGAGCCTTCAGCCACAGGTTATAAGCCCGATGTTCACGAATATGCGTGGCCTCTTGATAGACGAAACCGTCAACCGCTTTGAGTAGTGTGGGGTTTCGTTGAATAAGAGGGCGATAGTGCATGACGCTTTCAATGAAAACCCTTTCGCCAACCGGAAACATCAGCGACAGGCCGTCAAAAAAGCGGGTGATGTGTGGACGACGATGATGCCAGTGGCGAGGGATGCTCTCGTCAAGCATGAAGCGGACGGACCTATGGGGGATTTCCACGGCGTTTATCTGCGCCGCCGAGCGTTTGGACAGCAGGCGTTTGAAAATCGACATGTTGCGCAGATTACCTTAATCATCAAGGCGCACAGGCTACCGCGTTTGGCGGTGTCGATGCGACAGTACCGTACCCATAGAGTCGGCATGCACAGCTGCAGGCCCCGAATGGCGCCGGACCCTCAGAGGGTTCGATACATTGTTGGCGCACCGGTATACTCCGTGGTTTGTTACAGGGACAGGGTGTGCTTGATCATGGATACTTCGCCATCACAACGGTTCGACATCGCTAACCTGAGCGTTGTGGGCGCACAAACCCTGCTATGGGCCACAACGCTGACCTGGCTGTCCCACGCTCATTCAGGTGCCTGGAAATGGCTGGTGCTGATTCCGTTCTGCCTGATCATGCAGGGCGTCTTTTCCATGATGCACGAGGCCTTTCATGGTCTGGCGCACAGCAGGAAAACGACCAACTATTTGATCATGTGGTGGGCCTCGACCTTGTTTGGCGCTTCTGCCACGCTGATCCACGTCAACCACCTGGGGCACCACACGCGTAATCGCACTCGCGCAGAACTGGCTGATTTCGCGATGCCCGACGAATCCCTGCTGCGAAAGCGGCTTGAATATTACTTCGCCGTGCTCGGCGGAATATGGCTGGCGGCGTTTATTGGCAGCCTGTTACTCCCGTTGCTGCCCGCACGTTTCGCTGATCGATGGGCGCAACGGGGTGAGGTCAATACCTATGCGGCCGCGTTCAAGGACTTTTCCGTCCAGGATTTTCGGCGCATTCGCCTCGAAGTCGTCGCCAGCGTGAGCGCCTGGCTGCTGGCCGCCCTGGTGCTGGGTTGGACGTGGCACGTCGTGCTGATTGCCTACATTGCGTTCGGTTTTTCATGGTCATCGCTGCAATGGGTCTATCACATGCGCACACCGATCGATGTTGTCGAGGGGGCCTATAATTTGCGCGCGCCGCGTGTGGTGCGCTGGGCCTTCCTGAATTTCAATTACAACCTGACGCACCACCGGCATCCCTCCATGCACTGGCAGCACATGCATGCCGCCTCCAATCTGAAGGAAACGCGGCCTCTGTGGTACGGCTGGTTACAGGTGTTCAGTCCGCCGCAGCGTATGCCTGAAGATGTGTCGTCGCTCGACAAGACCTATTTCTGATGCGACCTGTCGATCAATCAAAACATGCGCTGTGGCGCTCGTTCTCTGACGGCGCACAGTCCACCCTCGATCACTGGCACGCAATGTTCGAGGAGCCTGAGCTCACTCAGGAGCGGATACTTCAGCGTTTGCTCGCCGCCAACCGCGACAGCGCGTTCGGGCGCGCTCATGAATTCGCCTCCATAACCGATTCGACCCGGTTCCGCGAACAGGTTGCAATGCAGACCTACACGCAGCTTGCGCCTTGGATACAGAGGGCCCAACGTGAGTCGGGGCCGATACTGACCCGCGAGGCGCCCTTGTTTTTCGAGCGCACGAGCGGCAGCAGCGCTGTTCCGAAACACATTCCCTACACACGCTCGTTCCTTGGCGAGTTGCAGGGTGCGCTGACCGTATGGCTTGCCGATATGCACCGCCAGATTCCCGAAATAGGCGACGGCAGCGGGTATTGGTCAATGTCGCCG
>Ga0265798_10001726_pt1 | contig 33301 bp, 24 predicted proteins | sample P3T30metagenome_FD_192430 | JGI IMG/M metagenome (GOLD analysis project Ga0265798, IMG submission 192430) | Plant litter microbial communities from East Loma Ridge, Irvine, California - P3 T30 | ecosystem: Environmental > Terrestrial > Plant litter > Unclassified | place: USA: California... | reverse complement strand
AAACCTAATATTATTTACGGCATCAACATCTGCCTGAATGTCTGTCACGCTAAATCAGTTCTTATATGGCAATAATACAATTAATTGCTTTGTAATTAAAGCGGGCGATATAATTTAACTCAAGTTGAAGACATTAAATAAGAACCAAAGCCTTTTTTATTAACGCTAAACCGTTATCACTATATGGCAAATTAAGGGCGAAATTATGACCATGGACGTCCATCTTTAATAATGACTTACGAAGTATGTTTACAATCTTGTCAGCATCGTGTTCATACTTTTTACAAAACTCTTCATATTGAAACTCGAGAAATACCAGGCAAAGCGCATTTTCTATAGTTTGTACATCCGCGTCAACCTTAATGCGCTGTTTTAAAACAATTTGTTTGACCCGGTCAACTTGTTCATCGGCATATCCCGCTTCTTTCATTAAAGCAGAGGCGATATGGGCATGATGCAAGGCTAAATTTTTACGCCATTTTAAGTAAGGCTCTCTGCCTTCGGGATAACTATCGCGTGGTATTTCCCACCTTCCTATATGCTGGCTCCGCGAGGCCAACAGCAATTCTTCACTGGCATTGGGATCAATTTTCAGCACCCAATTATAAAGCTTTATGGCAAAAAAGTGTTCCTGCGGATAGCTGCTGCCGTCCCATACAAATATTCGTGGGTCTTGCTTATTATAAGCATCAAAAAGTTCAATAGCAGCCTCTCGTTTGTTCATGTTGCAATTACCAACTTTTATGTGTTAACACAAAACTGTTTTTATCGGCTTCGCAAGTGGGACACTTGTAATTAGCGTTAATGTCGGCAAACAGCGTTCCCGCCGGTATATCATTAATTACATCTCCATAGGTACTGTCGTAAATGGTTTTGCAAAATATGCATTCATACAAGGAGGTCATGATTACCGGTATTTCTGAGAGCTCATTTTTGGTGTCTGTGAAGCTGGTTTCTACAGCAGAAAGATCGTAGTAGCTATTACATAAGTTGATTAACTGCCTGCTTAAACTTTCTCTTTTTACTGTAACCTTATAGGTAATGTAGTTTGAATTAGGATTAAAGTCGGTGGTATGCAGTATTTCATAAGCTCCGGACGGATGCACCTTAATGAGTATAGAACCTGGCAAACCAGTCTTGGGTTGTGTTTTAATGGCAAAAATCAGGCGATAGGTACGTAAATCGGCTTCTTCAAACTCCCGTACCAGCTCCTGCTTTAAAACCAGGGCATCTGTACACAGATCTTCTACCTGCCAGTTTAGCTCATTTGAGGCATGCCTTAGGTGGCAGGACGAAATGAAGGGCATTCATTTGATTATATGAATAAAAAACCTTTGATTTCTTCAGCGGCCTCTTGAATAGCCCCTAATCGTACTAAAATCGAACCGCTTAATGACCGATTTGTAGGTTTTTACTGAGATATATCTATTCGAATCCAATCTGGTTCGTTTCAGTTGTGTTTCAAATATGATTCGAGCCTATGACCTACAGTTAAGAAAGCTCTTAATCGATCGACTTTTTCAAATTAGCGGCTAATATTCCGTTATTTTAAATCTAATGCATTATGCAAAATGCTGCTCCAAAGCTGATATCCTTTTTCATTGAGATGAAGACCATCAGCAATAAAATAATCAGAATCTGGTTTTCCATTGCTATTTAACATTGGTTTGAAAATATCTACCCAATTCCAATTTGGATGGTTGTTTTCAATATCCGTAGCTATAAGTTCATTAGTATACCTAAACTGATCAATAAGACCCCAGCGGGCAGTACTTGGCTTCAATGAAATAAAATAACAAGGGACCTGGCTATACCTCTCTTTTACTCTCTTTGCCAAGTATTCAAACGAAATTGCTACTTCCTGAGGGTGGCGCCCATCTGCCAGATCATTATCTCCTGCATAAACAATTATTCTGTCGGGCTGATATCCACGCGTTACGCGATTAAAAAACCATGCGCATGCAGCCAGGGTGGAGCCACCAAAACCAAGATTCACCGGCTTCAAACTTTCAAAATGATCGGCAAGGCCTGTCCACTGCCTAATTGAAGAGCTTCCGTAAAATAGGGTATCGGGCTTGTAAGTCAACGCAGTATGTTGTGTTTCCAAACGTTGTATCTCTTCTTCGTACCAAAGCATATAAATAAGGTTAAGTGCCAAACCTAACTAAATGATTTCTAAAAAACCATCGAATATTCATTTCAAAAAAAGACTACCGGTGGGTGTATGCCAATAGGCAGTGCACAATTGTTAGCGGCAATATGCTTAAATGGATTGCGAACTAATTTAAACAAGAATATTTCGTTTATTTTTCGAATGCGTATTAAAATCTTAATTTTTTAATTATTTTGGATCTGTCAAAAATCCTTTGGCCAAATCACTAACTTCTTACTTATTATACAGTAAATATGAATGAACATATCGTAACTATTTTCTATTGACACGCGAAATTGGAACTTATGATCTCTAATGGCTGACCTGTTCAAAACAGCAATTATTGATAAGTAATCTGGAACGTACATTTTATCAGCGATTAAATTAAAGACGACAATTAAACATCCAAGCACAACAGGTTTATGCACCAACATATTTGTATACGGGAAACGGCAGAAGCGGCCAACGATAATTTTGAATTTGAAGTACATATGTTCTTGCGTAACTGGATCTTTCAACATGGAAGCGAAACGTTATTCCGGTTCGATCAATCGTTAGACGAGTACTTGTCGAATAATGCATTACGTGATTTTTTCCTGCATTCAGTGCATCCGTTAAAGCAATTATTGCAACAAAGTTCTATCGCATGTCATTTGGGAAGAGGTGCAGATGGGGTTTATTTTGACCCAACTAGCGGAGATCCGCTATTAGCACCCTCAGAACAGCGGATTTATAACCTTGCTCACCGAATGGACAGCGAACGAATGCATGTTCCGTTTCGCTCCGTACAGCCCGTTAAGCAGACCGAGGCCGGCGATACCGCCGACGTTGCTACTTATCCAGCTGAATCAGAGAATTTACGATACAATAGCGGCAACCATTTTACCAGTCGCCCGGCAAATGGCAATGTATTCGATGAAAACAGTAAACGATGTATAGCTAAGTCTGCCGGCAACTTATATGTAGTATTTGAAAGAGGGTATCTGGAAGATCGGCTTCAAGATATTAAACGACGCATGATACAATTAAACCAAGCGGAAGTGCAAGGGCATCAGTATTTTGTAATTTGCAGCCGGCATTCTCCACAAGAAGGTCATTTTGGCGCATCGTTAGTGATCATGGATCCATCGAACCCGCATTTTCCGGTACGAGTATTTGTGTGTGATACTTTGCTTAAAGATCTGCCTCATCATCCGCGTTGGTGGAACCATTTTATTGCTGAATATGCTAATGTGTTTGGCGAAGCAATAGGCGAAGTAATTGAAGATCTGTCACACCCTTTGCAAAAAGTGAATATTAAGAATGATCTCCCTTACCGGCACGATTGGGATTGCCCGTATTACGTAACCAGCATGACTAAGGCTTTAGCCGATATAGTAATGACGAATCCGAATTTGATTGTAAACGGAAGCTTAAAAGAAGTGCATAATGCCATGAAAGTTTTAATGCAGGATTATTACCAGCCTGATCAAACCATTAAAGACAGACAGGATATAAAAGAAATCAATCGTTTAAAACGCTGGAACAGTGGATTGGAAGTGATAAAGGATTTACTATCTGATGTTACCAGCAACTCGTCTTACGAAGTTTAAATAGCCACCAAGACATGGTATCATAATCATCTAAAAAGAAGGTTTCCTGTTCGCAGAATATTTCTCCATAAGCTTTGTTAAGTTTGTGTTCATTTTCTCAAGGTTCTTATTGATAACCTTTGTTTCTTAAGATACGCCCTTGTAACGTTTATTCCTTACATTCAAGTTCGGCTCCTTGATGTTGTTGCCAGTTGCAAATTGCTTTCGAACATCATCAAGGGTAACCCGGCAGAAGATTGGCATTTCGCCTTTTTTGTTGGCTTTTGATTTGTAAAGAAAGAAGAGAATACTGAAATGATGTAGCATAATACCTTTTGTTAAAAATTTGACAAAACAGAGTGTCGGCACTATTGGCCGATATACAGATAGTTACAAGTGGTTTTAGTGTGCCGATTAAAATATGGTAGTGTACCGAATTGTCAACCTATGCCGATATACTTCCTAAACAAAAAAGCCTCTCAGATATCTCTAAGAGGCTTTTTTCCTTACTTGGGCAGAAGGAAGCGGACAAAAGTCGAACTTCTTAGTTGATTAGAAGACGTTGTAGTAAAATGAAATTATTAGAAAAAGGAAGCGAAATGAATACATAAGCCTGTAATTAGTGATTTGGCGGATAAATAAAGATTGTTTCTACTTGGTCAAGCCTCTTGGAGTATTCACCTTACTTAGTGGACTAAAACAGTAATAAATGCAACAGATGTATCATCTTGCCTTTATTTCTTATTGCCGGGTAACCTTCGTAAAATCAAAATATTGTTGCTTGCCTACAATTGATCGTTGCATATAAATTTTATATGAATCTTTTCCGGTGCCTGCTGTTGTATCGATATGCTGAATTTTAACTACAGGTAAAGCTGCTTTGTTATTGATCAGCATTTCGGCCACCACCCTACCGTCCATTTGTTGGGGTACACTTAAATGTTGCAGGTAAAGTACTGTTGGCGTAATATCGGTGTTAGAGGTGGGTATTGCGCTTACATAACCTTTTTTAAAATCTGGCCCTGATACAATGAAAGGGATGTGTATTTCGTACGGACTGGTTCCACCATGGCCGGCAACACCTTTACTATCGTCTGTGCCTGCATAACCGAAATTATTTTTATCATCGTTCCAATTAGGCGATACCACGATATCGGCTGCTCTTTGCGGATGATCCCAGTGTATGGCTTCAAAAGACAAGGTTCCGGCAATGGCGCCTTTCAAATCTCCGGCTTTAGCCCCCTTGGTAAATATTGCACCAACCCAGGGCTGTTCCTGCAATAGGGTTACAATTTGTTTGATCTTATCGGCATTATGGTTTTTAACATAAATGGCATTTTCTGATATAACTACATCGGTACTTGGAGTGGCTGCTTTTAAGTTGTTGCTGATCATCAATGAAGCTACATCATGACTACCGGTGTGTGTTATAAACCCATGATCGGTAGAGATGAGAATATTAATTTGATTAATAAGACCTTTCTCTTGGATGGCTTTAATCATGCGCCCAAACTGTGCATCAACCGTTTTAATGGATGCCATAGTAACGGCCGAACCAATGCCCGTACTATGCGCTGCGCCATCAGGATCAGATAACCAAATTGCGCTTACATCGGGTCCATCGGTAGCTAAGCCATAGCGAATAAGCGCATCGGTTACCCACTGATGCTTGGCGGCATTATCTAGCTTGTTGCTTGCCGGTATTGGACCCACTTCGGCAATGATGCGCGGTTTGATATTTTCGGGCAGTATCATGTCGGGATTAACAATACCGCCTCCGCTAACCGTATGGTTTTGCAGCAAAGCCTGCCCTGTAGAACCTGAACTAAATACCATCATCTTTTTCCCGGCCGCCTGTAATACCTCACCTAACGAAATGGTAGTTAACAAATGCCCGTCGGTAGCTTTTTCAATCTTTTGCAGGTTAATGGCATCTCCAGTGTCCATACCCTTTAGTGAGTCAACCTGCGGAAAATATACCGTGTTACCCATTAAGCCTGTTTTGGCCGGGTAACTACCGGTTGAGTAAGCTGAAGAATTAACCCGGGTTACAGTAGGGAATACGCTATGGTGTTGATTGCCGTATGCCCCCTGTTGCTTAAATGCAAATAGGTTAGGCATATTTTGCGCGGTAATATAATCTGGTCGCAAGCCATCAAAAAAGACGATGAGGGTTTTATGTGTTTTGCCTGCATCATTACCTTTTTTAGGGTGTGCTTTTTGCGCATAGCATACGGGCAAAGCCATAGCTATAAGCATTACGGTTATCTTAAATTTCATGTGGATTATTGTAATAATTTATGAGTTAATAAATCGGCTTAACAGGTGCTATACCCAGCCTTTTAGCTTCGGTAACAAAGTGTGGCAAATCGTTGGTCAATATAAAATCAACACCACTTTTAAATAAGCCCTCAAGCATTTCCGGTTCTTTGGCTTCAAAATAATTAATGCGGATGTGATTGCTTTTTAATAAAGCTATCTGCTCTGTACGGTCTTCGCCAGGCTTTAAAACCAGCAACTGAATAAAATTTGCCTTGTTTTTAATAGTAGCTGCAACATATTGGGGTACATTGGCGCGGTACCTGCTATCGGCATTACAAATTAATATGGCCGGGCAAGCCGCTCTTGCACCTTGTGCGGCATCTTCTTCGCAGGTTAGAAAGGCTTGGTGCATTCTATTTGTCTTTTGAATAACTAAGGCCACAGCAGCCCCCAATTTACTACCGCCTTTTAAATGGCAGTTAAGCCAAACGTTTTTAGGCATCAGCGCCAGGGTTTCATCAAGGGTGGGCACTTTAGTACCGGCAAATTGGCTCCCTTTTTTGCTGCCGGCATCCAGCTTACGTATTTCGTTCAGGGTCATATCGGCCACGGCACCACTGCCGTTGGTGGTACGGTCAACGGTGCCGTCGTGCATAATAACCAGCGCGCTATCCTTGGAAAATTGGATATCAAACTCAATCATTTGTGCACCGTATTTAATGGCTTCTTTAAATCCCGGAACAGTATTTTCGGGCGTGCTTTCAAAACCTCCACGGTGTGCACAGAGGCCCCGCTCGGGCATTACGATCTTAGTGTTTTGAGCGGATGCAGTTGCCCCAATTGATAATAATGCAATAGCAGTGCTAAATGCCAGTTTCATAGTATTCTTCATTTTTAATACTTTATCGAGTTTCTATTTATCCCACCAAACCTTAACATTACTATTGTCGCCACCCATGACGGTTACAGCCTTGGCCAGATTATCGGGGTTTAACGATTGCAGGTAAACCGGGTATGGGCATCTCCAAGGGAACTGGTTACCATCGGGTATACCGGCACCTCTTGGCAAAACAGGGTAACCTGTACGCCTTTTTTCAAACCATGATTGATAGTCGACGAAGAAATAAGCATAATACTTTTGCAGCATAATTTGCTGTAGTTGTACATCAGTACTTGCTGCAGGGTTATAAGCTACACCTGCTTTTTGCAAATAACCGGCAGGTAAAGCTACACCCCATTGAGTCATAGATGCTGTAATGCCGTTTTCATAGTGCTTTTGTGAAGAATTGCCTGTGGTAAAGCCTTTAAGCGCCAATTCGGCCTTAATAAATTCCACTTCGGCATAGGTCATCATAATACCTAATTGTGGCAGGGTTTTCAAGCCGTCGCTATAGCTTGAGTTTTTATCAACCACATACTCCGTACTTGAAGGGTATCCACTATCAATTCCCTGGTAAACATTGGCACCGCCTACAGCCACCTGCGTTGCCCAAACTGCCCTGCGAGGGTCTTCGTCGGTATTCATCTTATTGATGAAAAACTTGGTGTAATAATCGCCCTGTCGCCAATCGCTCAAACGCGCATTGTAATAGGGATTGAAGTAGGGGAATGTACCTGGAAACCTGAAAATGGCATCATCGGTAGTAGTTGTAAATACCGGGTTTTTAACCGGGTCGGCCAATATGGCGTTTATTTCGCTGTTAACATCAACCTCACCACTTCTTTTGGATATTCGGAGCAACAAGCGCAAACGCAACGAGTTGCAAAACTTTTTCCAACGATTAATGCCCTCATTGGTACTGCCTGTTAAGGCATTGGCATTGTATAAAAAGTCGCCGCCATACGTTAATGCCTTCTTGTTATCAAGTAAAGAATTGGCTGTAGCCAAATCTTTTAATATTTGCGGATAAATATCTTTTTGCTGGTCAAATGCTGGTTTTAATACGCCATCTGATGCCTGGGTAGACTGCGAATAAGGTAAGTCACCAAATGCATCTGTCAGTATTGAATAGGCCCATGACTTATAAATTAGAGATATAGCCATGTAATTGTTCTCTTTTAACTTCGAAGCTATATTGTACATGTCTTGTACATCAGTAAGCGAAGTATAAAAGCCTGTCCATAAAAAATCGTTGCTACTTGGGGTAATCACGTAGCGATGAATGCCCCCGTTAACGCTGCTCCTTGGCGCAGTAACCTGCATCAGTTCATGCGTAAAACGGCGCGAACCATCAATACTTCTGGTTACAAACTTATATTGCATTTGCCCCAACATTACACCGGGCGTAACCTCCTTGGGGCGGTTAGGGTCGGTATTAAGCTCTTCAAAGCTTTTAGTACACGAGGTGAGTAAAACGGTTGTTGTAAGTATTATAGCCGCAACTTTTGGTATAATAGTAAACTTCATAACTGTATGGTTAAAGTTTGAGTGTAAGATTTAAACCGAATGTTCTTTCGGTAGGAAACTGGGTTAATTCAACGCCCGGGGTTATGGTGCCGTTGTTCAGGTTTGCCGCCTCAGGGTCAAACGCCGGAAAATTAGTGATGATAAGTAAATTACGGCCATAAACGCCAAGCATCACTTGTTTCAAATGCAGCTTAGTGATCAGTTTAGCCGGTAAATTAAAATCGATTCTGGCTTCGCGCAGCTTAATGTAAGAAGCGTCGTAGATGTTTACCTCTGCATTAGTGATCTTGTAATACTCATCATAGTATTTACTGGCAGGCACATTTACTGTATTAGGTTTGTAGCTGCCATCGGGCTGTAAAACAACACCATCACCAACTATACCGCCATCACGACCTGGTAACGTAACTTTGGTTTTACCAAGCGTATTTAACTTATGGCTGGTTTGTGAAAATACACTGCCTCCTTTTTGTCCGTCAATTAAAAAGCTTACCCTGAAATTTTTAATGGTGAATTCATTTTGTAAGCCAGCTTTCCAATCCGGAAAAGCATTGCCGAACACCTTAAGTGTTGGATCTAACTCGGCCGGCACACCCGTACTTGCATAAATAATTTTGCCATCGGGCGAACGCTGAAAGCCGCGTCCGTACATATCGCCCATGCGGCCACCTACACGTGCCTCAATAGAAACGTTGGTATCATGATTGTAAATCACTTGGTTGGTAATACCCTGGGCCAGTTCTCTTACATAACTGCGGTTGCTTGAGAAATTAACGGTGGTATTCCACTTAAACTTTGGATTATTGAACGGTTTACCGGTCAACTGTAATTCGATACCACGGCTGTTAATTAAACCCGCGTTTAACAAGGCGCTTGAATAACCCGAAATAGGATCGAGCGGAATGGCCAAAATTTGGTTACGGCTATTGTTAGTATACAAGGCCAAATCAAAACCTAAGCGGCTTTGAAAAAAGCGCATATCTAAACCGGTTTCAAAACTTGAGGTGATCTCCGGTTTTAAATTAGCATTAAACAGTGTGGCCGGATTGGTAAAACTGTTGCTGTATATTTTATCATAATACTTGGCTGTTTGATACGGCCGGGTATCGTTACCCACCTGTGCCCAGGAGAAACGGAATTTTGCGAACGATACCGCCTTAGGCAGGCTAAATATATCGCTCAAGATAAAACTACTGCTTACCGATGGATAAAAAAAGGAGTTATTACCATAAGGCAAGGTGCTCGACCAATCGTTACGGCCGGTAACGTCTAAGTAGGCAAAGTCGCGGTAAGACAACTGGCCAAAAGCATATAAGCTGTTAATAGCTTTCTCGCTCTTGTTAGGATCAGCAACGGCTTGGTCTAAACTATTAGAAAGTTGATAAACACCGGGTTGTGCTAACTGATCGGCATAGATGCCTGCAAAGTTGTAGGTCTGCTTCATTAAGTTACCACCGCCCGATAATGAGAACTTTACTTTATCGTTTAACTTGTCTTTGTAAGACAGTAAGATGTCGGTGTTGCTCTCGAAATTGAACACCGTTTGTTCGCGATAGCTGCCCTTAGGGTACTTGGTCATACTGTAGGGACGCTGCTGCGAACGAAACTCGTTAGACAAATCTACCCCCGAGCGGAGCATCAGTTCCAATTTAGGGTTGAAGGTGTAATTAGCCATTACGTTACCAATTACCCCATTTTTATTAATCTTATTGAGCATTTCATATACCTGCAGGTATACGTTATCAGGTCCGGGGTTAAAGGGCAACCTCTGCTGAATATTTACTTGCCCGGGTTGCCAGTATGGTTTAAACCAGTCAATATCTACGTTGGGTGTGGTACCCAATATCATAAAGTACATGATGGTTTGGTTATTATACCCCGACAGAGGAAGATTATCACTGCTTTTGTTGGTGTAATTGGCTTTACCGGAAATTTTCAATTTATCGGATATTTTTTGATTAGCCGATAAGGCAACCGATAATCTCTCAAAACCGGTATTAGGAACCAGCCAGTCGTTTTTTAAATGAGTGATGGATAACCTGCCCGAGCTGTTTTCGCTGCCACCTTCAATTGAAACATTGTTAGTACGGGTTATACCTGTATTAAAAAATTTAGAAATATAATCTTTATGCGCAACCCAGGGCGTACGCTCTGTTGGTTTACCATCGGGAGAGTTAGGGTTGTACTGATAATATAACTGGCCGTTAAACTTAGGGCCCCAAGCCCTGCCTTGTTCAGCAGCGGCGGCGGTACTTACACCATCCGGGCTATCACCGTAAGAGTAATACTTATCGGTACGGCCTTCGCCATACTCAAACTGGTAATCGGGCCATTTCATCACCCCATCAAAACTCAAGTTACCGTTGTAAGTAATGCCTAAGCCCTTATCATTACGCTGCCCCGATTTAGTTGTAATAATTAAAGCACCACCAGCCGCACGGCTACCATAAAGGGCAGTTGCTGCGGGTCCTTTTAAAACCGTTACCTTTTCAATATCATCAGGGTTAATGTCTGATACATCCGAACCAAAATCCACGGGGCTATCGGCTGCCAGGTGCGCCTTATAGCCTGTGCCGGTAATGCGGTTGCTTACGGGTATACCATCAATAACAATTAACGCCTGGTTGTTATCGAGGTTTAACGATGATTCGCCCCGGAGCGTTATACGCGAAGAGCTAACGGGGCCTGAGCCTGTGCTCACAATATTTAAACCGGCAACCTTGCCCGATAGCGATGACACCCAGTTATTGGTCTTTGCATCTTCCAGACTCTTAGAGGTTACATTTTGAGCAGAATAACCCAATGATTTTTCTTCACGCTTAATGCCTAAAGCCGTTACCATCACTTCGTTTAACGATTTTGTTGATGGCTTCATGCTAATGTTCAGTATTGTGTTTTCGCCCGCTTTTACCTTAACACTGGAGATATGCTGAGTTTCGAAGGAGATATAGCTGGCATCTACCGTGTAATTGCCCGGCGCAGCGTTAATTGAATAGTTGCCTTCAGCATTACTCACTGCAGCCCTGTTCAATTCTGCAATACGTATGGTGACACCCGGTAGGGGCTCGCCTGTTTCATCGGTAATCTTACCTGTAATTCTACTATCCTGGGCATTGCCTGCCTGAAAACTGGTAAGTACTATATAATTACCCTGGTTGTTGTACGTGATGCCGGCATCAGTTTTTAACCACCCCAACACCTCTTTCACAGTAGCGTGTTTTTTACGTACAGTAATGCTGCGGTCAAGCCTTCCACTTACTGTTTCATCATAAGAAACCTGCGCACTTGCCTGCTTTTTAATGATCTCGATCAATTGCTGGCCGCTATATTGTGCTGACTGCAATTGTAAATTTTGCTCTAATATTTGCGCTGCCGCTGCCGTTAGGGTATGTGCTGTTAACAAAAGCAGTACTACGGTTAGGTACCGCCGGTAAAATTTATTGAATACGATGGGCCATAATGATGGTTTCATTGTTAATTTTGATTGGTTATAGGGTTGCCGCCCTGTAATTTAAATTCGATTTGCTGGCCGATTATATCGGCTGGTTAGAGTGCCGTCCTGTTAACGCAGGGCGGTTTTTAGTTTTAGTAAATTTTTCTCATCTCCTCCTATGCTAATAAATGTGAATGATGTTGTTGCTCGCTTTGTAGTTAAAGCCGGCAGTTGCCGACAAAATATCAAGCACTTGTGTGGCAGATTGGCCTTTGAAGCTTGCGGTGATATTTTTTTGCAGTAACTGCTTGTTTTGTACTTTAATAGAGATATGGTACCATTTTTCCAATTGTAGGCATATCTCGGCGAAGTTGGTTTGTTCAAAAGTTAGTTCGCCGTTTACCCAACTTAGCAACTTATTAGCCTGCACCTTTTCCATTACATACTTGCCGGTAGCCTGGTTATAAGTGAGCTTTTGGCCGGGTTGTAAAATGGCCAGTTTGTGTAACGCATTACTTACGCCAACCCGGCCTGTACGTAATGTTACAGAGGCTATATCTGCTTCTATGGCCGCATTAACTTCAAACGAGGTTCCTAATACACGGGTGGTGACTTTTGACGTGCGTACATAAAAGGGCTTTTGCTTATTATGGGTAACTTCAAAATAAGCACGGCCATTTAAAAACACTTTCCGGTTTCTGGCATTGAAATTATTGGGAATATCTATAACTGCTCCGGGGAAGAGTGATAAATGACTGTTATCAGGTAAGGTAACATGGTCTATTTTGCCATATCCGGCCTTTATGCGCTGGTAAACTACAGCTGTTTGTATTACTCCGGTTGACTGCCGTAAATAGAAAACGAGTGTAGCAGATAACAAGAACACAGTTATAGCTGCCGCATAGGCCAGCCATTTGCTTCCATTGGTGTACATAGGTACAGGCTCCTTATCAGTGCGGTGCATTTTAAATTCAGACCATGCCTTTTCTTGTTGTGCAGGATGAAATGTAAGAGGTACCTCGCCTATATCGGCCATTGCTTCTTTTAAGCAAAGCTCCACATAAGCCTTATCTGTTTCTAAAGCCAGGTAGGCTTCTGTAGCCTCCTGCTCGTCGGGCATGCTGCTGCCTTTGAAGTAATTTATGAGTGCTTGCTTTGAGGGTTTCTTCATTCTTTTCCGGTGTTCTACCAGTAAGAAGCCCAAAAACGTAAGGGTGTACTATGGCAATAAAAAACTTGATATGGAATTAACAACCGCTTAACACCGGCAAGGAGAGAACAGACCTTATTTCTTTAAAACAGCAATTATTACAATTAGTGGGAAAATATCCGAGTATTCGTGCAGTTCGTTCTTCAGGAGTTTAAGGGCCGAAGCAATATGATTGCGAACAGTATTGCTGGAGATATTTTGTTGTCTGCCAATTTCCTGGTAGGTATAACCCTCATCACGACTAAGCAAAAATATTTCCAGCCTTTTAGCAGGTATTTTTGAAAGCGCTATTTTATACCTGCGTTGCAACTCTTTAAGGTTAAACTGGCTGTCAACCTCTATGGAAATTTGATGCTGTTCTACTAAATCCAACTGCTGGGTTTGGAGTATTTTTTTTCTCATCATACGGCTAATTTCCTGCCGCAGCATACCGTACAGGTAATCTTCCAAATTAATTATATTTTGGATACTTTCCTTGTGTTGCCATATTTTTAGCAGCACATTCATAGCCAGTTCTTCGCATTCTTCACAATTTTTGCGCATGCGGTAACCAGCGGCATACAGCTTGGGGTAATAATAGTCAAACACGCCTTTATAGGCGCGGTCATCTCCGTTTAACCATTGGTCGGTATATATTTCAACTGAGTGCGACATCACTACAAAAGTATGCTTGCACTATAGTAATTATTTCAATTTTGCATTAAGTGATTATTAATTTTTTAAACTTATGTAGCTAATTATTAAATTGGTATATGAAGTGATAAGGTAATAGTATTACTACCGAGGTAGCCAGGCGAACCAACCGGACTCGAACTTAAAAGTCAACCTTTTTTACCAATTTGAAATTTATAAGTATAAATGAGTTGAAAAACAGACAAATGATAAAAAAGGCGTTCTCTCTTATTAGAGGCTTCACTTATAGAAGGAACTGACAAAAATCAAACTTTTTGAGTGATTAGAAAATGACTAGTAAGATTGACTTTGATAGATAAAATATATGCAAAATTAATTCGCTTGATAACGCTAAAATTACATCAGGGGATAGGAAGTACAGTAAAGGTTATTAATTCATTACCATCAAAAGAATGTGGTGGATGTTTTCAATCGTTTATACAAGTCCGGTTGATATCATATTGAAGGTAGCGGTAAAGCAGCAAATTGAAAGCATTATGATCGTTTTCCTTGATGCGTTGAAGTAAGTCAGTACCAGAGTTTGCTCCATAACTTGAATGATGCAAGCTATATACCTTAATGTCAAGCCATTTTTAAGAATGCGGTACATTGATCATTTACCACAGCAAAGACTATCATAATTAATTGTTATCGTCTTTTAGGGTACTGATGCAGGGAAAGGGCTCGAACCTTTCATAAAGCTGCCGTTCAGCGCCTGCGGTTGCAAATACATTTGCTTGGTAAATGAGCCTTGCTTTCTCATTCTCTTAATTAACTAAACTATTTTATTAACTCTTCCATCTAACATAAAGAACATTTTACAAGTGCTGCAGACAGGCCACAAATGTATTATCCATAAGTTACTCCAGTAAAATGCTTTTGTTAAGATAAAACTTTATGTAGGGCATGGTTTAAAGACAATTTCAAACATGCACTGTACAGATCATGAAATGTATCGCAGATAATTAATAATAGTTCATCCTTACAAAGCTTTTCAACGCTTAGTATTAATGGCGGGAGTAGCTTTTATACTCAACTGCTTACCGGCAATATCCTCCCAGCGATAGTAGTGAAACGTTTTGTCATCGCTCATGGCTACAAACAGTCCGTGCTTAAACCTATTGTTCAGTGGTGTATTTATCAATTCCGAACCATCGCTTTGACGGGCTGCAACGGTAACTATTTTTAACAAACGGTGCTCAAAAGGTTGATCCTTAGTGCCTTCACGGCTAAATACCTGGAAACGGTTAGCGCCCTGGTCTGATACCAGGATGTAGCCTGTGGTATCTGTTAACTTGTATATGGAAATACCTTCATGGTCTTCCTTAAAACCGGTGGTGCCAAAAATAGATAACTGTTGGTTGCCTTTGGTTGGGTCAGCGTAATATTGTCTCACGCCAACCTGTTCATCAGAATAATAAACGTAGCCTAACTCGTTGTCAACGGCAATAGATTCGATTTCCTTTTTGCCGCTGTATTCGCCAAACTTACGTACCAGCGTAGCTTTTACCTGGCCGATTCCATTATCGGTTAGTAAATATTGCCAGAGATAGCCGCCAGTTTTAGGGCCATTTTTGCGTCCTGCTATGGCGTAGCGCTTGCCGTCTTTTGCGCTATATGTGGCAATACCCATCAAATCGCGGTACTCAAAGCCAGTTTCTCCTTCAAACACCGGGATGCCGCCGTTATCAACAGGCTTCATATCAGGTAGTGAAAACATGCGCAATTTATGGGTCATGCGTTCGGTAGTGACGGCCACGTCTGTAGGTTTGCCGTTCAGCACTAACCCGGTAATAATATCTACATTGTTAGGTCTTTTTAATCTCCTTACAACTTTATCTTCCACTATCTTACCATTAAGATCGAACACATAAAGTGCGCCGTCCTCATTCTTATCCGTACCTACGATGAGGCTTTGTCCAGGGTCTTGCGGGTTTAGCCATATAGCGGGGTCATCGGTGTCAAACCTAACCGGTTCGGTAACTACCGCGGGTTTCACATCAGGCGCACTTGCACCTAACGAATCGGCTTTTGCCTGTTCGGCCGGTGCAGGTTGTTTGCAACCGGCAGCTAAGAAAAGCAAGGCCAGCGGTACTATAACAACAAGGGTATACTTATTCATTCAAAATTTTCAAAAAAGCTGCGAACAAGCTTTAAGCTAGTCCGCAACATCAATACTATAAATTAAGCGATTATTTTAAACCAAACGCACCTGCATAAGTAGATGGTTCTGGCGATTGATAATTTACGCCATTAAGTAAAATACCTGCGGCATGATGGCGGGTAAAGTTTGTTTTGCCTTTAGCTAAAGCTGGTGAACCGGGCAGTAAGTGAAAATCCCAGGCGGTATTGAATACTGCATTGCTGGTTGGTGTATTTAACGGGTAGTTCACAAACTTAGGGTCATTATCACCGGCAACTGTCCCCCTTACGTTATTAGTGCCGCCTAAAATATCGACAGCCGGCTGAAACTGGTTAACCGTAGCCTGATCATAACCGTAGTAATAATTATTACTGATGATAGAACGTGAATCTTCAGGGCCTTTAACATCTCGCTTAATGCCAAAACGGGTGTTGGAAAACATGTTGTTATACAACTCCGCGCGTACGCTGGCTTCCAGCCAAATAGAGCCGCCTTTAGCTGTTGGCCTTCGCCAGCCGGTATTTACCATCGTATTATTGTAAGCAATAATATAAGCTTGCGGTGAACGGTCGCCCGCGTTAGATAATTTTAAAGCATTGGTGTTGGTACTGTAAATTAAATTGTAAGCCACATCGGCCAAGCACCCCGATTTAAAGTTCATGGCTTCGCCGCCGGTTACACCCGTAGTGTAAAAGGTATTGTTTGCAAAAATAATTTTGCCGCCCTCTATATAAGTGCAATCCTCCTGTAAATTACGGAAGATGCTGTTGGTTACTACCAATTTGCCATTAACATTAGAGAACCAAAGGGCTGGCAAGTTTTCTCCCGCTTTAGCTTTGTACAAGCCTTGCTTTACTGAGGTAGAAGCATCGGAAGTGGTAGAACCGCCGTACTCTATAATAGTGTGGTCAAGAACCATTTCGGCGCAGCTTTGTGCCGCTAATATGCCTCCCCACAGCTTACCGAATTTTTTAGCGTCGGTTTTATATAATTCGTTCACGGTAAAACGTACCGGGTTTTGCTCGGTACCTAAAGAGTATAAATTACCTTTAACTATAAACTCCGGCTTTGCCAGGGTATCCATTAAAATGGTAACGCCTTCTTCTATAATAAGCGATTTACCGGCAGGAACAATAACGTCGCCTTTGATAACCTGCGTACTGCCTCTTTGCCATACGCCCGATACTTCTCCCATGGCTATACCATCGCCCGGACTGGTGTCTACATCAATGTTTGCTTTCTCACACCCGGTAAAAATCAGGGCCGATAATGCTAACGCGGTAATAACTTGTTTTAAGTTCATATGCTTTATGCGTTTAATGTGCTGTTTTATAATTTGTAACGGATACCAATAAGGTAGCTTTGTTTGTAATAATCGCTGCGGATGAGGGTTTGACCATTTGACACCAGGTCTTCGGCTATATTTTTATCTTCAGGATTGGTGCCTTTTACAAAAAATTTAGCAGGGGTATTTAACAGATTACCTGCTTTAACAAAGAGTGTAATCCCGTGTTTAAATCTCTTCTCGGCAGAGGCATCCATCTGTATAAAAGCTTTTTGCCACAGATCGTTATTTAAGAATTGGGAGATGGTATTAATGCGTTCGCCGGTATAAGCCGCGGCTATTTGTGCATCCCAGCCTTTTTTAGTGTCTTTATATAATAAAGATACGTTTGCAATGTGTTCCGACTGTCCGTAGAGTGGCCTGGTTTGATCTACAAGGTAAGGCAGCACCTGCGGACCTAATGGGGTTTCAGTTAAACGGCGCATAGTTTTTGGTGTAGTAATGCGCGAATGGGTATAAGTGTAATTGGCTTTAATACCTACTTTGTTGAAAAACTTCATATAATCAAGCTCGGCACCATAATTATGTGCGGTACCAAAGTTGCCTGGGGTGTAGTAAATATCCTGCCCACGGGTGGCATCGGCCTGGAATGTGTATTCGATAGGATCTTTAATTTTTTTGTAGAATGCGCCTACCAGTAATTGTTCTGATGCTCCGGGGAATAATTCATAACGCAGGTCATAATTATCAGCAATTGCACGCTTTAAATCAGGATTGCCACGTTCGCTGTAATCCTCATTAATAGCTCCGCCGGGTACCAACTCAAAATATCCGGGGCGGTTAATTCCTCTAAAGTATGACCCGTGGAGTTGCTGCTTATCATCCAGCTTATATTTCAAAGTCAAACTTGGTAGTACATCAGTATATACCTGGTTACCTGAAGGTCTTGGCTGCCCCTGCGGGAAAAGCATCTGGTAGCCCTGGTTAGTATGCTCTATACGTGCACCACCCACTATCTGTAGGTTCTGTATAATAAATTTAACCATACCATAACCGGCGCCTACTTTTTCAGAGGCTTCGTAAGTTTGCGTACCCGTTACACCGCCTGTTGGAGTGCCGACAGATAAGGCTACACTAGTATAGCTATTATTGAAATCGCCGTAGGTTGCACTGTTAGCCGAGGAAAAAATGTAGTTATTATAAAAGTTGCTGCGTTGTTTATCACGATATAACCCGCCTGCGCTAAAATCAAAGTTGGTACCGCCAATATCAGCTGTATAAGTAAGGTCGAGGTAACCTGCTTTATCTTCGTCGGTATTGCGTTGCCAGCGACGTGTAACAGCAGCAGTGTTTATCAGTCCCTTACGGTACTCTGCAAAGTTTTCACGTACTCCGTTTAAATTAATGGTTGTGTTGTCGGGTATGTCATTTTTAGCCGTTGAATATACGCCCGACCACTGTATTTTGAACCTGTTATTAAATAAACCATGATCGCCGTGCAGGGTACTGTTATAAATTTGCTGCTCGGTTAAACGACTGCGGGTTGAATACGTTAGCTCAGCATTACCGGCTTGGGGAAAATATGTAGAAGGGCTATAACTGGTGCTTACGGCATCACGCACCTGTGCATTATCTAACCGTACATACACGTTGTACAGGCTGATCTTGTTATTGCTGTTAAAAGCATAATCAACCTTTCCGTGCAATGCAGAACGCTTTTGCTGCTCCGAAAACTGCCTGTCGCTACGGCTGGTAATAGAGGCGTAAGGGTTGGTATCTGAAATAACAGAAGTGTTGGAACTGTATAGAGTACTGTTACTGCCCCGATAAGTATTTTGATAACTGCCCGCTAAAATTACGCCCAACTTGCTTTTTAAAAAGCGCTGACCAATGGATAAGCTCCCTAACACATTAGGTGGCGGCACATTTAGTTTATAGTCGAATACACCTTTACCAAAATCATTAGGCGTAGCCTGGTAAGTTCGCCCGTTAAGTTCATATGGTGATTTATAGTTGGTTGATGAATGGTTAAAGCTCATGAACTTACGGTCAATAAACAGCTGATTATAACCGGTTGATAGATTGCCCACAACCTGTAAACGGTCGGGCGCATTCTTCATCACCATGTTAACTACACCGCCAACGGCATCACCTTCCATATTTGGGGTCAGCGTTTTGTATACCTCAAGGCGCTCCAAAATATCTGACGGAAAAATATCAAGTGGCACGTAACGGTACTGGTTATCAGGGCTGGGAATTTTTACACCGTTAACCAGCGTATAGTTATAACGTTTATCCATACCTCTGATGATAGCGTACTGGGCGTCGCCGTTGCTGTTACGTTCAACAGATACGCCTGATACCCGCTGTATAACGTTGGCCACCGTTAAATCAGGCGATATTTCAATGGCCCTGCCCGATACAACGTTCATCACCTGTACCGATTGTTGTTCCAAACGGCGTGCTTCGCGCTCTGTTGAACCATTCTTTTGAGAAACTACGGTAACCTCCTGCAGATCTTTACCGGCAGGTTCCAGGTAAATTACCAGTTTAGGGTTATCTTCTTTCGCTATCTCAATTTCCTTAATTACAGTTTTGTAAGAAACATAAGAGATACGCAAGGTTAATACGCCTCTTTCCACATCCTTAATTTCGAATGAACCATCTAAGCCGGTAGAAGTTCCCTTACCGGTTTTTTCGATGCTTACGCTGGCGCCTACAATGGGTTCGCCGGTTTTTTGATCGTATACGTGCCCTTTTACTTTGGTAGCACTTGCAGAAGCGATAAAAATTAAAAGGTATAAAAGTGTCTGTAAAAGTTTATTCATTTTTTAAAATGATTTGATACAAATGGTGGTTGACTTATTGCTGCACAAAGGTGTATGCAGTAGCTGTATCAAATGAAATTTACAGAGTTACAAAAAGGAAACACCGTTACAGCAACCGTATACAAAGCATAAACACGAAAATACAATGATCTGATTGTCAATTATATGAGTTATAAGATAGGCGCCATTATCGTTTTGTTGCCGTTACATTAAGCCATTGTTAAGCCGGATTTTAACTGGATAGATACCTAAAGAGAAGTTAGAGTGCCTGAATGAAGGTGGAGAGGTTTTCTCCCTGCTCAATGTTCAGTTTCTTACGTAAGCGATACCGGGAGACCCTTAGACTATCGAGCGAAATTCCTAAAAGACTGGCTATATCCCTGGAGTCGAGATTTACCTTAAGCAGGGCGATCAAACGTATATCGGCCGATGTAAGCTCGGTGCTGTGTTCTTTTAACTTATCGAAAAAGCTTTGGTGCACCTGTTCAAACGCTGACGTAAACTCTTTCCATTGCTGCTCGTGGTTAAAACTTTGGTTAATTTGAAGAATAATTTGCTGCATTTGCCGCTTCTGATCGCGCTTGTCTTCTTTAACCATTTGCTGCAATGTATTGCGCATGCCTTCTAATAATTGGTTGTTTCGGAGTAAGTTGAGGGTATGTGAAGAAAGCTCTTTTCCCTTAAGTTCCAACTGTTGTTTCAGGCTCACCTCCTCCAATTTTTTATTGCGGAGCTCTAATTGCATAAGCTCTTGCTGCGCTTCAAAAATAGACCTGTTTTGTTCAGCAAGCTTTTTCTGATCTCTTATTTTTAAACGCTGCCTGCTAAAGACCACAAAGCCGATGATAATGAGCAAAATAACTATAATAGCTACAGCAAAAGTGATAATTCGGTTGGTTTTACGGATAGCGTTAAGCTTTGAAATCTCGTCGCTCTTTTTATTGATATCGTACAAAACCTGCAGAAAGGAGGTTTGATTAAGACTTTCTTTAGAATATACATCAAGGGAATAGCGGCGGCTCAGTTCTACATACTTATAAGCGCTATCCATTTGTTTAAGCAATTGATAGCTTTTACCCAAATCGCGGCTGGATGAAGCCATTTGGTACAAATTGTTGCTTTGCTGCGCTAAATTGTAAGCTATGCGGCTTTGTTTTATACTCTCAGCATAATGCCCGGTTTTGCGAAGCACATCTCCTAAATTGTTGATCACTTCTAAACTGGCGACGGAATTTTTGTCAACGTCATACAAACTCTTTGAACGTGCAAAGCATACATAGGCCGAATCGTAACGCGCTAAATCTTCATAAATGCTCCCTAAATTTTCATAAATCTTTGCTAAACCTTGCTTAAAGTAGATTTTGTTATATTTATTTAGGGCAAGCCGCTGGTAGTAAAAAGCACTGTCATATTTCTGATTTTTTTCAAAAAGGTGGCCAATATTGCCCAATACTTCTGCCTGTCCTTTTAAATTGCCGGTTTGGCGGTAAAGGCTTAAAGCCTTATTATAAAAAATACGAGAGTTATTAAGCTGCTTGGTGTAATAGTTGAGCTGGCCCAATTTGTTGTAGTTCCCGGCCAGCAGGTCTTTACTATTCTGCTGAGAGAAGAGCTTATCCGCATGTTGATAAAAATCTAAAGCCTGGGCATAGTGACCTTGATTAAAGCAAATTTGCCCCATCTGTTGTAAGCTAATACCGGCAACTTTTAAATTGTTGCTTTCAACCGCTTTTGCATGAATTATTTTTAAAATACTTAATGCCGAATCGGGATGATGCTGAGTAAGGGCCTGTACTCGTTTAAATTGTTGGTCTTGTACGGTTTGTGCCAAGGCAACATTACAGGCTACCCATAAAATTGTTGTTACCAGCCACGAAAATTTCACAGGCTTAGTAAATGTCTTTAGCATACTGCTTAATAAAATCCGATGAGTCCGAATGTTGAGCCTATCAGATAGATACATCTTGCAAAAGAAGCACTTTAATATTACTTGAATGTTAAGTGCAGCAATTATGGGTATAGTGGATTGGACACATAAAGTGGCTTTTCTTGGCAATGCTAATATGTATTTAGATACCGTTCTTAAAATATGATAGGCTACTCTCCTAAGTGCTATATGCACATCTTATTTGAACCATATCGGGTTAGTTAAAATAAGCATTTGGTCTTTGGCATCACGTACCTCAATACGTATAAATTTTGTTGACGCCACTGGTATATTCCATTGGTATTGCTCTCGGTCTGCCTTTACCGTAAATAGTGTGCCTTGTTCTCCTATAAGTGTTATAGCTGCATTGGGTATGGGCTTCATGATTAAGGTTGTGCTAACCTCATCTGCTGTTTTAATTTTCAATGTTTGGCCTATGGTAGCTTTGCCTGTTGGAGTTTGTGCATTAAAAATCAGATCTATCTTTCCTAACGAGCTAATGTAAGCTGCTCTCTTTCTCAATCCGTTAAGTATGGCTTCCTTAGACAAACCCTCGGCATAAACTACGGTGCTTGGAGTGCCTAAATTGTTTTCGCTTCCTGTGGCTTTGTGGGTATCGCTGGCACCAATGGCTAATAGATGGTTACCTTGTGTTAACAGTTGCTGCCACCACTTAAGTGCTTTAGCATCCATAAAATCCCAGTTGCCATTCCAAATTTCAACACCATCAAACAATAAGGGATCAAATTTGAAGCTGTTAGACAAATCCTTAGCATAAAACGGATGATTGATGATGCATAAACCACCGTCATCATGAACCATGTTTATATACTTTTGAACAACCTTGTCGTCGGGCGTATAGCGCCAGTCTATCAGTGTTTTGATTTTCAAGCCTAAGGCGTTCCAATGCCCGAAGGCTGTGGTGGTAATTTCTTCGCCATTAACAACAAGCAAATTCTTTGGAGCATAGTATCCCCATTTAAGGTTAGCGCTATTGGTGTTGTGCTCTGTAGAAATTATATAATCAAGCTTTTTACTTACGGCTTCATCAACCAGTTCCTGCTGGGTACGTTTACCATCTGAGTGCAGGGTGTGCATGTGGAGATCGCCGCTATACCAACCGGCAATTTGGTTAATAATTTCATGAGCCGGCTTAATTACAAAGGGCTTTTGAGGTTGGGTTTTTAACAATGAAATTTCAAGTTTCCAATCTAAACCTGCTTCAATGATGGTTGAAGAGTAAATAAGTACATGCCATACACCGGGCGTAATTTTGCCGGGAACATACCCTGTTGATGCATCGGCTTCGTTAATGAAAAACTCGTTTTTAGCGCCGCCGCTCCAGCCGCGAAAGTTTGCTGTTTTACCTGTACTATAATCCCCAGGCGTATAAATGCCCATGTTTAATACGTTTTTGCCCTGAGATGAATACTGTTCATTTACTCTGATCTCTGTAATGCCGACCGGAACATTAACAGGAACATAAAATAGTTTAAAAACCTGAGCCGAATCAATATGTCCTGACTTCAAAATAGTATCGGCTTTTTGGCCTAAAGCGCTTAAACAGCACAAAATCAGTAGTAAAGCCGGGGATAGACGCATCACTTTCATATGAATATATAGGTTAGTAATATACTCCCTGTAAAAAGCGCAAAACTCAATTCTACATTAAGCTTTAGTCAAATTAATATTATCTATAACTTAAGTAGGTTATTGGCGATACTATTCCTTATTCATCTGATATACAATGATTTGTAGATTAAAATGAGTTTAAGGCATCCTTTGGAGAAAAATAAAATTGGTATTAAACGTAATGATAGATTGATTTTTTACTAATGAGTGCCACGTTTCTTTGCAGAATTAATAATCACATTAATTCAAAAAACTCCACAATTAATTTTTATGAAAAAACTCTACAATGATTTTTTCAGGCTTGCAAAAATTAACAGTAACTGGAAATATCTGTTACTGCTAATTGTGTTTGCTGTAGCCGCACCCGCACTTGCGCAAGTACGCACAGTATCGGGTATGGTAACCGACGACAAAAACGAGGCCTTGCCAGGTGTAATGGTAAGTGCCAATAACGGCAGTAATACCATGACCGATGCTGGGGGCAAATTTACCATCAGGGTAGGTGGCCCGGTCGAAGTTTTGAAATTCACCATGATGAGCTTTGTTGAGCAAACTATTACGGTGGGTAACAACACCAACATTACGGTTAGCCTGCAACCCGATTTAAAGCAGCTTAAAGATGTTGTAGTGATAGGCTATGGCACTTCAAGCAAAAAAGACCTAACCGGATCAATTACTACGGTAAAAGCGGATGAATTCAATGTTGGTGTAATTACCACCCCGGCCCAGCTATTACAGGGAAAAGTTGCCGGTTTAAATGTTACTAAGAGTGGCGACCCCAACCAACAACCAACCGTGTTGTTAAGAGGTCCTTCTACTTTACGTACAGGCGCACAAACACCATTTTATGTAATTGACGGCGTACCAGGTGCAAACATAGACATATTAGCACCTGCTGATATTGAAAGCATTGATGTAGCAAAAGACGCTGCGGCTACCGCAATTTATGGTTCGAGAGCTGCTAACGGGGTTATTTTTGTTACCACGCGCCGGTCAAAAGTTGGCCAAAACCGGTTGGCTTATAGCGCTTATGCAGCAACTGAAGCAGTATCAAAGCATATTGATATGCTTAGTGGCGATGAACTGCGTGATTATTTGAAAAGTAACGGACAGTCCTTGGTTCCGGCTTTGAACGATGATGGTTCCAATACTAACTGGCAAGACCTTGCCTTACGCCGTAGTTACTCACAAAACCATAACCTTTCATATGGCGGCGCAACAAGCAACGCCGAATTTGGGGTTAGTGTTAATTATTTAAAGAATAACGGTATCTTAAAAAATACCTCTTTAGAGCGTACTATTTTGAAAGGCTACATCAATCAGCGTTTTTTTGATAATCACTTAAAATTAAATCTAACTTTAACCAACAGCCAGAGTAAAAACAATGATGTTCCACAAGCGCAAATATTGCCCGGAATATTATTTTACTTGCCTACGGTGAGCCCGTTTAATGCCGATGGTACTTACAAAGAATATTACGGCAGAACAGGTAGCGGTACGTTAAACCCATTGTCGCTTATTGATAATAACTTTACTAAAACTGAAAGAAACTTATCCTTGATTAATGGCTCGGTACAGGTCGATATTTTAAGGGGTCTTAAATTTACAATTAATGGCTCTTTACAAAGAGAGCAAAGCAACGTTAATCAATATTTTAACAGTGCGTCCGGACTTGCTGTAAATTTTGGAGGCAGGGCCAGCCGTAATTCAAATGTTGACAAGAACACCGTGGTTGAAGGGTTTTTTAATTACGATAGGGAGTTTGGCTTACACAGCATTAAATTACTTGCAGGTCATTCTTATCAGCAAAACCGAATAAATGATGGCTTTGGCGTTGCCACTCAAACGTTTTCAAACGATAATTTAACATACTTTAATTTATCTCTTTCTAATCCGACGTCGCTTTCACAAGTGCCTTTCGGAACCAGTACAATTTCAACGCTTAGAATATTGTCTTACTATGGACGTGCACAATATCAGTATAAGAAAAGGTATTTATTGCAGGCGTCTTTAAGAGAAGACGGCTCGTCGGCGTTTGGTGTAAATAACCGCTGGGGATTGTTTCCTGCAGTGTCTGGAGCGTGGCAAATCATAGAAGAGGATTTTATGCGACCGCTGTCGGCAGTAAGCGATCTGAAATTAAGGGTTGGTTACGGTGTTTCGGGTAACAGCGAGGGCTTTAATGCTTTCACTTCCATATTGGTTTTTGGTAATAATTCAAAGTTTCTGTACAATGGTAATATTACCAATGCCCTTGGCCCAGTGCGTAATGATGCTGCCAACCTTAAATGGGAGAGTACGGCCACTACAAACTTTGGTTTAGATTTTGGCTTCTTAAAAGACCGTATAACCGGTTCTGTTGATTATTACATCAAGAAAACTTCCGACCTGATCGCAAACTATAACGTATCAACTACTCAGTATTATTTCAATACAATTGATGCCAATGTGGGAGATATTAAAAACTCGGGTATTGAGTTGGTATTGAATGCAAAAGCTATTACTGGTAAAAATTTTAACTGGAGCACAAGCATAAATCTATCTCATAACAAAAACGTTGTCGAAAAGCTATCTAACGAAATTTACACGCTTAACTTTTTACAAACATCGCAACTTGGCGGTAAAGGTCAATCGGGTAACTACAGCCAAATTATACAGCCCGGATCTCCTATAGGTACATTTAACTTGTGGCATTATTTGGGTAAAAACGAAAAGGGTATTAGTACTTATCAAAAGGCCGATGGCTCGGTAACCGCAGCTCAACCCTTAACAACCGACCAGATGGTTGCCGGCAATGCGCAGCTAAAATTAATCTATGGTTTTAGTAACACATTTAGTTACAAAAACTTTGATCTCAACTTTTTAGTTAGGGGTGTGCTGGGTAACAAAATTTTAAATGCCACTTTAGCTAATTTGAACAACCCGGTTGATTCAAAAATTCAAAATATACCACGTTTTACCTTAGGGGAGTCATATAACGATATAAACGGCTACCTCATATCAGACCGTTTTTTGGAAAGCGGCTCGTACCTGCGTTTAGATAATGCTACCCTGGGCTATAGTATTAAGCCTAAAATTAACGCAATCAAGAATATAAGACTTTATGTATCAGGCAATAACCTATTTGTAATTACCAAGTATAAAGGCATTGATCCTGAAATTAATATAGGCGGAGATACCCCGGGAGTAGATAATAATAACTTTTATCCTAAAACACGCACTTTCATATTTGGTGTAAACGCATCTTTTTAAGGTCAAAAAAATCATATTGGTTATGAAAAAATTACAAATACTATTATCAGCAATACTGGCGGTAATTACTATTGCTTCCTGTACTAAATTAGATGTGCCGGTAGAGTCGCAATACGTTAGAGAGAATTTCCCGACTACCACTAACGATTATGCCGCCTTATTCGGAACAATGTATTCCAGCCTGTCTTCTCGCTATGCTATTGACTACTGGCGCATGCAGGAACTTGCAACAGATGAGGCCATCATTCCGGCCCGCGATGGTAATTTTGATGATGGAGGCCAGTACCGCCAGTTGCATTACCACACCTGGACGTTTGATCATCCGAATGTGAGGGGAGTTTGGGAATGGGGTTTTGGTGCTATTAATAATTGTAACAGGTTAATTGTGCTCACCAATGACTCTAAAGCTACAGAAGCCAGTAAGGCTGCCAGTTTAGCCGAAGTACGGGCAATGCGTGCATTATTCTACTTTTTTATGATGGATACTTACGGTAATGTGCCGCTTATATCGCAATTTCCTGTGAGTGATTTGCCACCTACGCAGCCCCGTGCCAAAATATTTGAATTTATTGAAACTGAGCTTAAAGCTGTATTACCATTATTGCCTTCTAAAACAAATGTTTCTGCTACCAATATTTTGCAATATGGCAGGCCAACCAAAGCAATGGCATTTGCTTTACTGGCAAAAATGTATCTTAATGCAAATGTGTACACTGGTACCGCTCGCTATAACGATGTAGTTTCAATGGCTGATAGTGTTCAAAAAAACACCAACTACACTTTGGATGCAAAGTTTCGTGATATTTTTCTACCTAACAACGGGCCGCAAATCAATGAAACCATATTTGCCGTACCTTATGATCAGCAAATACCGGGCAATCAGTTCACCCGCTTTGGTTTCTTTCCTGCTCTGGCACCTTCTTATGGCTTTCAGGTATCATTAAGTATTGCCATGAGCACTACACCTGAATTTTATAACCGCTTTAATTTGGCTGGAGATGTTCGTAATAACACCTGGTTAAACGGTCCGCAATTTATTCCAGACGGTAATGGAGGCTTTACTAATCAACCGGCTAATTATCCGGGGACTACCAATCAGATCGTCATAACTCCAAACTTAGTACTGATAACCACCAAGCCAATGGATGTGGGCAATACTACGGCCAGCCAGGCTATGGGTGTACGTTCTATTAAATATTATCCTGATGTTACCACCATACAGTCAACCCGATTAAATAGCAACGATGTACCGGTGTTCCGTTTGGCTGATGTATTCCTGATGAAGGCCGAAGCCATATTAAGGGGCGCTACTGCAACCACGGTTGGCGGGGTATTACAAACCCCCGATTATTTGGTAAACCGCCTGCGTAACCGTGCTGGTGCACCTGCAGCAAGCGGTATTACTTTAGATGAGTTACTTAATGAGCGTGCCCGTGAACTTTCATGGGAGGGCTGGAGAAGGAATGACCTGATTCGTTACGGCTTATTTGAAAAAGACTACCCACTGCCAAACGATAACCTGACGATGAATAAGGATGTTGCCCGCAGGTTATATCCTATCCCAATTAGTGAAATACGGTTAAATAGTAAACTGGTTCAAAACCCCGGATATTAATCAGGATACCATATTAAACACAAATTATGCTAACCGAACGGCCAGCCAGCTTAAATGCTGCTGGTCGTTTATTATGTTTTATACTATGATAAAAATTATTTCAAGTGTATTGCTGATGCTGGCTTTACCTGCAATTAAAACTAATACTATTGATGATCTGCCAATAAACAAAGTACAGGTTATCGGTTCGCACAACAGTTATAAGCAAGCCATTGCCCCATCCTTGTTCAAAGCCTTTCAAAAAATGGATTCGGTATCGGCCAGCAAGATCGATTACGAGCATATTAGCTTAACCGATCAGTTGAATATGGGTTTATTAAACCTGGAAATTGACGTATATGCTGATGCGCAAGGAGGGAAGTATGCTCACCCGAAGGGATTAGATTGGGCCAGAGATCAACCGGCTTATGACCCGGATGGAGAAATGAAAGAACCTGGCTTTAAAGTTTTTCATGTGGTTGATCTGGACTTTCGCAGCCACGCATTAACGTTTAAAAAATGCTTACAGCAATTAAGATCATGGTCTGAAGCGCACCCCGATCATAACCCGATCTTTATCACCCTGGAAGGTAAAGATCAGCCATCCAAAAACCCGATGTTTACCGTGCCCGAAAAGTTTACTGAGCAAACTTTGGCCGAACTGGATAAAAATATTATTGACGGATTAGGTGCAGCGCATGTAATTACCCCCGACCAGGTAAGAGGTAAATACAAAACCTTGGAGGATGCGGTATTACACAGTAACTGGCCCACACTTAAAAAAGCCAAAGGTAAATTTTTGTTCATTTTAGATGATAACAAAGAAAAAAGAGATTTATATATAGCCGGTCATCCATCCTTAAAAGGTCGTGTTTTGTTTGCCAATGCCGAACCGGGTACACCCGAGGCTGCTATGATGATCAGGAATAATCCCAAGGATGCCGAAATACCCGGACTGGTTAAAAAAGGCTACATTATCCGCACCCGCGCCGATGGAGACACACAACAAGCCCGCGTTAATGACAAAAGCGATTTTGAAGCAGCATGCAACTCCGGTGCACAAATAATTACCACGGACTATTACTTAAAAAGCACCCATTTTAAATCAGACTATGTGGTTTACTTCGATGGTTCTAACAAATACTTCCGCGTTAACCCATTGTTTAATAACGGTGTTGCTGCAACATCGGTAAAAAGTAAGTAATTGTAAAATACTATAATCAGGGTTTAAAATATGAATCGTAGAAAATTTGTTAGGAATACCGCCATCAGTGCATTGGGCGCTACCATGATAGCCCCCCTGGAGGTGTTGGCCGAAAGTGGTGTTACCCACCTTGAAAGTGAAGATCTTTCTACTTCAGCTACAGCAGATACAGCCTACGGATTGCATTTTTTAGCTATTGGCGACTGGGGCCGCAATGGTGAATTTCTGCAATTGGAAGTAGCCAAACAAATGGGCCAATGGGCCGCATCGCACCCCAACAACTTTGTAATATCGGTTGGGGATAACTTTTATCCCAAAGGTGTGGTTAGCGAACATGACCCCTTGCTAAATTTCTCTTTCGAAAATATATACACAGCTCACTCACTCCAATGCGACTGGTATCCTATTTTGGGCAATCACGATTATGGTTCAGATCCGGATGCGCAAATACGTTATAGTAAAATAAGTCGCCGGTGGAACATGCCTGCAAAGTATTATTCTAAAGAAGTAAGCTTAGGCACAGGCAATGATAAAGTGCTTTTCGTATTTATAGACACCCAGCCTATCATATACCAAATGAGAGAGCAAGAGCCGGAAAAACAGATTGAATGGCTGAAGCAAACGCTTAAACAAGCATCGGCCGATGTGAAGTGGAAAGTAGTGGTGGGGCATCATCCGCACTATACGGTAGGTCCTCGCATCAAAAATTACGATACCCTGGCCATTAGAAAGGCTTTAGCACCGGTTTTTGAAGAGTGTAAAGTAGATATATACCTTGCCGGGCATGACCACTCTTTACAGCATTTAAAACCCGAAGGGCAAACACATTTATTTATTTCGGGTGCAGGTTCAGAGCTTACACCGGTTACCAGTGGCGTAAATTACAGTCGTTTCGAGGCATCAGAGAACGGTTATATGTACTTTTCTGTAAATGCTAAACAGTTTAATATGAAAGCTGTAAATTATAAAGGCAATATTTTATATGAAACAACCTTAACCAAGTAGCTTACGCAATCTGGTTAAGGTTGTCAATTAATTAAAAATTCGGATCGAAATTGAAGTAGATCGGGTTAGACAGGCCAACCATATTTCCACTTAATGCCATAGCTTGAGGCACTTCGGGATAAGCTGTTGGCGGGCCTTCAACCACTACACGGTAATAGGTGCGGCCTGTCGCAGCAGGTGTATCGGTAAACTCTATGGCGGGAATTTTATCTGAAGTGTTAAAGCTGCCAAATTTGCCACCGTTCTTAATTACCGTAACGGTGTATGCCGTATCCGATACCGTTTTGCCTGTTAGCTGAACACGGAATTTTACAGCTTTACCTGTTGGTTTAGCATTATCGCCCATCATCATATCCATCTTCCCGTTGTCATCTAAATCTGCATAAAACTCCACACGTGGCGCGTAGGGGTTGGCACTTACCGAAACACGGCCATTGGTTAAGGCGTCTACAACAGCTTGCTTGGTACGCGCGGTAGCAAACACCCAGGTAGTAGGCGTGCATACATAATTTGCTTTAGCCTGGCCGCTGTTAGCTGTTGCCTTATCAGGTGTTTCGGGGTTACCATGATGCGCATCGCTGCCCCCGCGGCCGGTTAATTTACGGCCCGATGAAAGCATATCGTCCCAGATCATGATCGCTTCGGCATTTTTCGACCAAAGTACCGAATTCCATACTTCAAGCGAATTTATGATATCGTACGAATAGCCAAAGTGATCTTTGCCGCTTGGGTGATTTGCTGAAAGGTGAATACCTAATCCCTTTTTTATTCGTCCGATTGCCGTATCGCGTTGGTCGCGCACATCATATAAACGTTGGTGGTCGTAAGGTTGAGCCGAAAACACATTACCGTGACCGCGAACCGTAGTCCACTCTGCGCCATAAAGCAGTAATACATCGTCAGATTTAAATTCAGGATCAGCCCAGGTATGATGAGCTACATCGCCGTTAACGTGGTTGTCATGATCGGTTATGCAGATGTAATCTATTCCGACTGACTTGGAAAAAGCAATAATCTTGGAAACAGGATTGTTTGCTGACTCTGTGCTATGACTTGAATGTACGTGAAGATCGCCTTTGAGCCATAGTCCCATGGTAAGGCTGGCTATGGGAGGGAGTTTGCCGATATCTGCTTTTATCCAGGGATTTTTATGTGACGGCTGTGCTGTAGCAAAAAAGTTAACGCACCCCAACATGATTACAGGCATAACCTTTTTGGTAAGGTTATTTAACAGTATTGATTTTGTCTTGCTTATAAAGGTAATCTCATTTTCACTATTCACCTTAGAATGTGCAGTTTCTTTCATAATTTGTATGTTGACTTATGGTCCTGAATGACCAATTAATTAGTTCGCAACATACTTTATCCATATTAGTAAATTGTTAAACTACAATAAAATGCGCTATTGGCAGGATGGATGGCTTAAATAGAATTAGGTTATCGGGCGGTGCGGGCTAAAACGCTTTCTGGCTTGAATTTACTGTGGAATCCTATAATTAAATATGCCCTACCAGAAAGTACTTGTAAGTTGGTTATTCACAATTGAGAACCATAAACTTTATGGTTCAAGTCCGGTGTGCAGAGTTAACACTAATAACTGATTTAATATCAATAGAAAGCATGATCTCTTAATCACATAAATCACTTTTGAATAACTAAACAGTTTTCGAACTTAGCCACATCATCATAAAGTTCTCTTGCAGACAGCAGTCAGTATCATAGCTAACTGATTAATGGGTTGGAAAAATCAGAGATCAACACAAGGAATTGATAGATAAGATATTATAAAGATTTCAAGTGTACCTTGATGTGTACCACGCTTAGTAGTTTGCCTTTTACTTTAGAGGGACACTATGTGCTTTTACGTAAACAAAAAAGCCTCTCAGATTTCTCTAAGAGGCTTTTTACTTACTTGGGTAGCCCCAACAGGACTATTATCGAACCGCTTGGTAGCCGATTTGCAAATCTTTGCTGCCATTTAATTGAGGTTCGAGGCTAGTCTGGGGAGCAACCGTTTCGTCCCAGACTGGACAGAATTCGAACCATTTAGTGGTTCAATTGAAAGTTTTGATAGCATTCGAAAGTAGTATTTAATAAGGTTCAAGTCTTTGATCGGCTACGCTTTCTAGCCGCCGTTCACTAAGGCATTTATTCAGATACTGCCGTGAGTTCGCGTTATCGTGTTTGAATTTCACCTTACAGAATCAGAGCATACTTTTCCACAGGTTGCTCATATACATAAAAACCGGCTCATCCGGCCAGTACTTTGAGGCCTTTTTTAAATATTCGTCAGCTTTTATCGGATGGGACTGACGCAGCTTGGATGCAACATGATAATAGTAAAGCGACCATAAGAAGTTATTATTCATTTCTTCTAGGTTTATAATAATACTGTTCTCACCGGCAACAGCAGTTACGAGTTCAAAGGCTAAGGAAGCATACGTGCCGGATACTTCATAATCCCGAATCCCGGTTGGCTGAAAGTTCCGGTATCCGGGAAAATCAAAGACCGGATACTGCACTTCAACCGTTAAAGATTCCTGGTATTGTGCGAGTAATTGTAAAAGACGTATGGCATGGCGGAGAATGTCTGTGCATTCCATGTCGTTTTTTCGCAAAATGCTATCAGTATAATTTAACGTCCGGCCATAATAAACAACATCAGCTGCAGATTTGATTTGGTGTTGCTGATCATCCAGCATAGTAAGGAAACGTTTTAAAATC
>Ga0265798_10001725_pt1 | contig 33307 bp, 34 predicted proteins | sample P3T30metagenome_FD_192430 | JGI IMG/M metagenome (GOLD analysis project Ga0265798, IMG submission 192430) | Plant litter microbial communities from East Loma Ridge, Irvine, California - P3 T30 | ecosystem: Environmental > Terrestrial > Plant litter > Unclassified | place: USA: California... | reverse complement strand
CGGGGCCGTCATCACCTTCACCGACATCACGGCCCTCAAGCTGCTCGAAACCCGCCTGCAAGACCACGCCCGCTTCACCGACAGCATGCAGGCCACCGTGCGCGAGCCCCAGGTAGCCCTCGACGGCGACCTGGCGGTACTCACTGTCAACCAGGCCTTTGCTGAGCTCATGCGCCAGCCCATGTCGGCCCTCGTGGGCCGGCCGCTGCCCAGCTTGGGGGGCGGCGCCTGGCAGCAGCCCGCGCTGCTCCAGCAGCTGCGCGCCCTGCTCGACCCCGCCATCCCCACCGCCGATTTCGACGGCCTTACTATGTTGCTTACCCTGCCCGGCCAGGGCCCGCAGCAATTGCTGCTCCACGGCCATCGCCTGCTGCACGAGGGCCGCCCCACCGGCCAGCTCATGCTGGGCATCCGGGCCGTGCAAGCCGTCGGCTAGTCGCGCAGCTGCGCCACGGCCTCGTCGAGGCTGAGCACCTGGCACAGCTCGGTAGCGGGGCCGCTTTTGGCCGCCGCCAGCGCCTCGGCCAGGGGCGCCGACACGCGGCACAATACCAGCCGGGCGTGCCGCCGCCGCAGGCGGTGGTGGCACGCCCACAGCAGGCGCGCCGCCGGCCGCGAGAGTGTGGGCAGCAGCCGGCAATCGACCCACACGGCGCGCTTGTCGCTGCGCACGGCGTGGCGCAGCTGCGCCGCCAGCTCGGCTTCGGGCACAGGGCCCGGCGTGGGGTCGGCGGCCAGCACCAGTAGGTAGGCTTCGGCGAGGAGTTCGTGGTAGACTATCATTCGGTACCGGTGGCTAGGGGAAATGCGGCTGCCCGTAGTGGCGGTGCCGACCGCCGGGGCAGTGGGTAGGGGCAGCGCTGCCACTTCTATCCCTCCACCACGCCGGCGAATTTATTTTTCGGAAAGTACAATTAAGCCAATGGTGCTGCTTAGCGGGTTGGCGATGGGTCGCGGCCCTCGCAGGAGGGCGGCACCACGGCCAGCTGGCCGCTGGCGGCTATAAGCGCACAATAGTACGCAAGTCATTCGTGAAAACGAAATGGGGAAAGGTTGTTTTATAAATTGTTAACCTACTTCACCTTGGGCCAAGACGACTCTTTTCAGTCGGGATGGCGGTCCAGGCGCTGGGGCTGGGCATACCGGCCCGGCCTGCGGTTTGCTAGTAATAGGCCTGTGCATTAGTACGGAGCACCTACCCAAAAACTACGGAGCGGGCGTCGGTATAAAGCAGTAATTATGGCGATATAAGCTGGCACAGTGCAAAAAAGCCCGCCGCCCGTCCCGTCGTCCCCGTTAAGCACTCCGAATACTCCCGTTTCCCGCCCTTTACGCCCTCGCCACGGCCGCGCTACTTACCAGCCCGCGCGGTGCGGCGGCTGGGCGGCTACTCTTCCCTTCGGGCTGGCCTACCGGCTGGCTGCTATGAGCAAACTCCTGCGCCTGCCCGCTGCCAAAGGTCTTTTCCCGGCCCTGGCGGCGGGCATTTGGCTGCTGGCCGGCCCAGGTTGACAATTGGCCGGGGCCGGATGATATTTGCACGAAAGCTTTTGGCGGCATCCTCCCGCGGCTGCGGCACGTTGAAACCCAATAGCCGCCCGCTACTGTGCTGCGCGCGCTGCCCCAAAGCCTACTCCAGCCGATGAAAGAGAACACCCCCACCCGGCCCGTAGACCCGCAGTCGGCCCTGCACAACCTGCGCCAGCGCGCCGAGCGCCGCCGGCTGGTGACCGAGAGCCTGCCCGCCGATGCCCCGCCCGATACCCAGCGCCTCGTGCAGGAGCTGCAAGTGCACCAGATAGAGCTCGAAATGCAGTACGAGGAGCTGCTGCTGGCCCAGGCCGAGGCCGAAAGCAGCCGCGCCCAGTACGTAGACCTCTACGACTTTGCGCCCGTGGGCTACTGCACCGTGGCTGCCAACGGCACCCTGCTCCAGCTCAACCTGCGCACCAGCCAGCTGCTGGGCGAGGAGCGCAAGCGCCTGCTGGGCCGGCGGCTGGCCCTGTTTGTGTCCCCTGCCGAGCGCCACCAGTTTGCCGAGTTCATGGCCCGGCTGTGGGCCGCGCCCGGCCAGCGCCAAAGCTGCGAGCTCACCATGCGCGGCCCCCAGGACCAGCCGTTCTTTGCCCAGCTCGAAGGCGCGGCCAGCCCCGAGGGCGAGGGCCAGCCGCCCGGCAGCTGCCGCCTCGTGCTGCTCGACGTGACGGCCCGCCGCGAGGCCACCGACCAGCTGGCCGCCAGCGAGGCGCGCTTCCGGGCCACCTTCGAGCAGGCCCGCGACGGCATGGCGTTGGTGGAAGAATTCCAGTTTGTAGATGCCAACGCGGCGGCGCTCAACCTGCTGGGCCTCGCCGATAAAAACCGGGTGCTGGGCCGCAGCCTGCTGGATTTCTGGCCCGAATATCAGCCCGACGGCCGCCGCTCGCTTGACATTCTCACCCGCTGCCTGCACACGGCCCAGCAGCGCGGCTGGTGCCGCCTGGAATGGATGCGCTACAGCGCCGCCGGCGAAGAAATCTGGGACGAAATGTCCTTCAACCCCGTGCTCATCAACGGCCGGCCCCTGCTGCACGCTTCCTGGCGCGACGTCACGGCTCGCAAGCTGGGCGAAGAGCAGCTGCGCGAAAGCGAGGCCCGCCTCCAGATGGCGCTGGCCGCCTCCAGCACCGGCGTGTGGGGCTGGGAGCTGGCCACCAATGCCTTGTACCAGGACGAGCGGGCGCAGGAAATATTTGGCCTGCCCACGCCGGCGGCGGGCGCGGCCCAGGTGTTTCCGGCGCTGCACGCCGCCATTCACCCCGCCGACGTGGCCACCGTGGAGCAGTGCCTGGGGCAGGCGCAGCGCGAGGGCACGCTCTTCGACATCGAGCACCGCCTGTTGCTGCCCGGCGGCGACGTGTGCTACGTGGCCGCGATGGGCCGCTTTAGCTACGACGAAAGCACCGGTGCGCCGGTGCGTCTCAGCGGCCTCGTGCGCGACGTGACGGCCCGCCGCCGCGTGGAGGAGGCCCTGGGCTACAAAAACCGCCTGCTCGGCAACATCCTCCAGCACATGCCCGTGCTGCTGGCCCGCCTGGGCCCCGATGGCCGCTACCGCGAGCACGTCGGCCACGCCCTGCGCCGCCTGGGCCTGGCCGACAACGAGCTGGTAGGCCAGCGCGCCGAAGACGTATTTCCGGAAAGTGCGGCGCACTTTCGCCACATGCTGGCCGGCAACAGCCACGCCTACGTGGGCCACGTGGAGCGCGGGGGCCAGCCCATTCACCTGCAATGCTTCGGCTTTTTTGATACCGAGCAGCGGGAAGTGGTGATTTTTGCGCTCGACATTACGGAGTCGGAGCTGCTGAAGGCGGAGGCCACCCGGCAGCAGCTGCGCCAGCAGCAGGAAGTGCTGTCGGCCATCCTCACCACCCAGGAGGAGGAGCGCCGCCGCATTGCCGAGGGCCTGCACAACGGCGTGGGCCAGCTGCTCTACGCCACCCGCCTGCACCTCGACGCGCTGCCGCCCTCTGAGGTGGGCCGGGCCAGCCAGCACCTGCTCAATGAGGCCATTGAGGCCACGCGCAGCATCTCGTTTGAATTGACGCCCAGTATTTTAGAGGACTTCGGCCTGTTGGCCGCCCTGCGCGAGCTCACCGGCCGCATTCCCAAAAGCCTGACCGTAGACCTCAACCTGCGCGGCCTGGCCGAGCCGCTGCCGTCGCTGCTGGCTACGGCCGTGTACCGCATTGTGCAAGAGCTGCTTAACAACGTGATGAAGCACGCCCAGGCCCAGGAGGTATTCGTGCATGTATCGCGCGAAGACGACCAGTTGCACCTGAGCGTGGAGGACGATGGCGTGGGTATGGACCCCGCCCAGGCCAGCCAGCCGGGCCAGGGCGGCATTGGGCTGGCGGGTATTCGCACGCGGGTGGGGCTGCTGGGCGGCACGTTTGCCATCAACTCGCGGCTGGGCCGGGGCACGGGCGTGTTTTTACAGGTGCCGGTGCCAGCCGCCTAGCCAGGCTGGAACAGGGCGAACTACGTAGCAGATAATCAGCAAAATTGCCAGGTAAAATACGCGTTTTCTGAGACAATATAGTTGGCTGGCTGACGTAGCTTTGTCTAACTATTTCGTGCTTAAAACCTATTTAATTCCCTGGCTATGGGAACAACTTCTACGTTTACCGTCCACCTGAGCAATCAGCAGGCTACGGCCGGCCTGAGCCTGCGCGGCAGCTGCAACGGGGCGGCCGCCGCGCTCCAACTGGAGCAGGCGGTGGCCGAGCTGGTGGCCGCCCGCCCGCCCTTCGTGTGGGTCGATTGCCGCCGCCTCACCTTCCTGAGCTGGCACGCGCAACGCGCCATTTTCAACGCCCACCAGCACGCCCGCGTGGCGGGCTCGGTGCTGTACTGGTGCGGCTTTTCGCCGGGCGTACTCAGCCAGCTGGCCGATACCGGCCTGCACCTACTGCTGAGTGTGCTGCCGGCCACGGCCTACCAGGGCCCCCGCATTTTGCTGCAAGACCAGGTGCCCAACGGGCTGCATACCCGGCAGTTTAAGGGCGGCGTGGGCTAGCGGGTAGCCGCCAGCCAAGGCCAGCAGGCGGCGCAGTTCGGCGAAGTAGACGAGGTACCCCGCCTTGGTGGCGTGGGCCAGGCCGGCGGTGGTTTTGCCGGGGCCGTTGAAGCGGCGGTACGGGCCGGGCAGATTATGGGAGAGGGCTTTGGCCAGCGCCATGCCCGCTACTACCCAGGCCCCAGGTGCGGCGTGGCCTGCGGGGGCGCGTAAGGGGGCTCAGGCATAGCAAAAGAGCGGCTCACTTGCTAGACGCAGCGGCTTCCAGCACGAGCCGGCGGGCCCTCATGTGGGCAATGGCGCCTTCAATCTGGCCGAGTTGCTTGGGCCGAAAGCAGTTGAAGACAGTGTCGCCGTAAAATTCGATTTCCACGTAGGGCGTGCCCGAGTCATAGTCTTCCTCAGCGCAGAAGGATAGTGCCGCCCAGTGATACTCCTCGCGGGCCGCTAGCTCGGGGAGCACCCAACACCCCCCAACAGCCGCTGCCTCCAGCGGGCAGCGGTAGCTGCGCTTCCAGATGCCACTACTCAGCACCCGTACTTCCCAGGGCGTAACCCTGACGCGGCAATAAGTAATCCAATAGCCCAGCAGCAGCAGCCCGCCGATAATCTTGAGGGTGGTGGGGAAGGGTAGCGTATGCGCTACTTCACCAAAAAAAGTCACAAAAACCAGGGCTAAACTACCCAGAAACAGCATGATGGACTGTATATCGGGCAGCCAGCAATGGAGGGTAGTGGTTTAGTCCGCCATTAGTTGCAGAGAGTAGTTTAAGGAGCTTAAATACGACGGGCCTTACAGGTCACCTAGCTACTGCAAGCCAGGATAGTCGGCTGCTAAATTTCAAGCGTTATAGGGCGGCGGCAGTGTGGGTACCTTAGTTTACCCGCCGGAGGAGGCCCCCGCGCTTCCCCACGCGACAACGCCCCGGCTACTAAGTAGCCGGGGCGTTGTCGCTGGCACACTTGCTGCCGTTGCTTTTAGGCAGCTGGCTGGGCGGCGGCTTGTTTGTAGTGTACGGCGGGTAGCGCGCGCAGGCGCTCGGCGGCCTGCTCGGGGGTGATATCGCGCTGAGCATTGGCCAGCAGCTCGTAGCCTACCATGAATTTCTTGACCGTGGCCGAGCGCAGCAGCGGCGGCAGAAAGTGCATGTGCAGGTGCCACTCGGGGTAGTCTTGGCCATCGGTGGGCCGCTGGTGGAAGCCGGCTGAGTACGGGAAGCTGATTTCAAACAGGTTGTCATACTTGATGGTGAGCTGGCTCAGGATGTCGGCCAGGCCATCGCGCTCGGCCTCGGTGAGCTGGGTGAGGTCCTGCACGGCGCGGCGCGGCAGCACCAGCGTTTCGAAGGGCCACACGGCCCAGAAGGGCACCAGCACCACCCAGGTAGCATTTTCGACCACGAAGCGGGTTTTGGTTTTCTCCTCAATGGCGAGGTAGTCGCTCAGCAGGGTGCGGCCATTTTTCTCAAAATAAGCCTTTTGGGCGCGGGCTTCCTTGGCGGGAAGGTCGGGCACGGTGCGCTCGCTCCAGATTTGGCCGTGCGGGTGCGGGTTCGAGCAGCCCATGACGAAGCCCTTGTTCTCGAAAATCTGCACGTAGTTGATGTTCGGGTCGGCCCCGAGCGTGCGAAACTCGTCGGTCCACACGTCCACCACGCGGCGGATTTCCGACACGGGCATTTCGGGCAAGGTCAGGTCGTGGCGCGGCGAAAAGCAGATGACACGGCAGTGGCCTGTTTCGGCTTCGGCGCGCAGCAGGCCGCCTTCCTCGAAGGTACCTTCCTCGCCGGCGGGCAGCAGGGCCGCAAAGTCGTTGTCGAACACAAACTGGTGCTCGTACTTGGGGTTCACGTCGCCGCTGGTGCGGGTGTTGCCGGGGCACAGGTAGCAGGTGGGGTCGTAGGCGGGGCGGGCCTCGGCCTCATCCTTTTCCTGCTGGCCCTGCCAGGGCCGCTTGGCGCGGTGCGGCGACACGAGCACCCACTCATTGAGCAGCGGGTTGAAGCGGCGGTGCGGTTGCTGGGTGAAATCGAACATAGGATAGGTAGTTTAAAGTGAATGTAATAGCCTGAGCGATGGCGCGGGGCTCTGCCCCGTGCCGACTATTCGCGGGCCTCTGGCCCGCACCGGCCGCACGAAACCCGAACGACTCGTTCAACGACTGCCGGCCAGGGGCCGGCCAATAGTCGGCACGGGGCAGAGCCCCGCGCCATCGACGCTAGCGGGCAGGCCAGCCAGCAGCGGCCTAGTCCTCGTTTAGCAGCTCGCCCACGCCGTCGGCCAGGGTCGTCACGTAGGTGTCGAGCTTCAGGTCGAGCTGGTCGTGGTAGCCCTGCTTCATGTGCTCCAGAAATGCCTTCACCTCGTGGGTAGCCACCAGGTTGAGGGTGCAGCCGCCGAAGCCGCCGCCCATCATGCGCGCGCCGAAGCAGCCGGGTGCCTGGCGGCTCAGCTCCACGAGCACGTCCAGCTCCTTGCAGCTCACCTCGTAGTCGTCGCGCAGGCCGGCGTGGCTGGCATACAGCAACTCGCCCACCTCGCCCAGCGAGCGGCCCTGGGCCAGCGCGGCCGTGAAGTCGCGCACGCGCTGGTTTTCCTCCACCACGTAGCGGCAGCGGCGCGCCACTACCTCGCCCATTTCCTGGGCAGCGGCCTCGATGTCGGCCAGCGTCGCGTCGCGCAGCGACGTGATGGCGGGGTTGGTTTTCTGCATGATTTCGACGCCCTTGGCGCACTCCTGGCGGCGGGTGTTGTACTCGCTGTCTCCGAGCGCGTGTTTCACGCCCGAGTTGCAGAGCACCACCCGGCAGTCGTCGGTGTTGAAGGGGAAGTAGCCGTACTCCAGCGAGCGGCAGTCCAGCTCTACTACGTGCCCGCCGCGCCCGAAGAGGCTGGCAAACTGGTCCATGAGCCCGCACATCACCTTGGCGTACTCGTGCTCGGCCTTCTGCGCGATGTGGGCCAGCGTCATGCGGTCAATATCAAGCTTGAGCAGCTCGCTCAGGCCCCAAGCCACGCCGCACTCCACGGCGGCCGACGACGAGAGGCCCGCCCCGTTGGGCACGTTGCCCCCAAAGGCGCAGTCGAAGCCCGGCACCTCGGCGCCGTGCCGCAGCAGGCCCGCCACCACGCCGAGTTGGTAGTTGGCCCAGTGCCCGCCGTCGAGGGGCGCAATGTCGGCCACCGCTACCTCATACGTAGCGTCGAGGTCGAGGGCGGCCAGCCGGATGCGGTCGGTACCGTTGAGGCGCATCGCGAAGCGAATTTCCTTGTCGATAGCGGCGGGCAGCACCAGGCCGTCGTTGTAGTCGGTGTGCTCACCGATGAGGTTGATACGGCCGGGGGCGCGCAGCAGCAGGGTAGGGGCCGCGCCAAAATGCCGCTCGAAAGCGGCCGAAAGAACTGAAGTTTCCATGGGTGGGGCAAAGGTGGCAGGTATATTTCATACGCAGGCCATGCCCGCGGGGTGCAGAATTCGGCTTTGCGGGGCGCATTTTCCGTCGCCCAACCTTTTCGGGTCAGTCAGAGTAAGCACAAACCAGCCCGGCGGCTTGCCGCGGGCTTTTCCATCTCCTTCATCTCCTGACTATTCCTGACATGACTACTTCGCGTCTTTCCCTCTTCGCTATTCTCTCGGTGCTGGCCTCTACTCTCACGGGCTGCTCGCTGGCCGGCGACATTTTTAAAGGTGGTATCTGGATTGGTGCCATTGCCGTGTTCGTGGTAGTAGCCATCGTGTGGTGGCTGGTAACCAAGATGGGCGGCGGTGGTGGCGGCACTTCGGTGTAAAGCCTCCGGCCTAACCGGCTATCTGAAACGCAAAAAGGCGCGGCTCCCAGCGGGGGCCGCGCCTTTTTGGTGGCTGGGGTAGTTGCTTACTCAGCGGTGCGCTTGGTGGGCATAGTGCCGATAATGTGGTCCCAAAGGGTGCTGCTCACGCCAAAGGCCACCTCATCCTGGCGGTAGTGGTGCTGGGCGTGGTGCGTCCACCACACCTTGAGGAAGTTTTTTGGCGGCGCGTACATGTGAATGGCGTAGTGCACAAACAGGTACATGGCGTAGCCAAAGGTGAAGCCCGACAAAATGCCGAACGCCCAGGTGCCGAATACAAACCGGAAAATAAAGAACAGCAGCGACGCCACAAACACCGTCAGGATAGGCGGCATGGCCAGGCGCGTTTCGTCCTTAGGATACTCGTGGTGCACCCCGTGCATGGTGTACTGAAACTTGGCCCGGCCCGGCGAGGTAGCCGGAATATGGTACACGTAGCGGTGCACCAGGTATTCAACAAACGTGAACAGCAGCAGGCCACCCAAAAACAGCCCAATGCCCGACAAGCCCGAGACGAAGCCCCGCGTGATGCCATAGTATAAGCTCACCAGGGCCGTGGCAATAAATATGCTGACCGGCAGCGCAATGTGCGTGTGCGAGAGCCGCTCCAGCACGGGGTTCTTAAAAAGCTGGGCCGAGCCTTTGTGCTTGGGCCGCACCGGGGTCGGTGCTGGGGCAACGGGAGTATCGGGGAGGGTAGCCATAGAGCGCGTAAAACGTAGCGTAGTACCTAAAAAAATAACTTATTTCACAAAGTTACGCCCTAGCCCGCAGTGAGGTTGCTCGTGGCTAGGGTTGGAAACCGGCTGCTTCCAGGGCGGCGGCCACGCTGGCGGCCGGGCCGCCAGCGTGGCGCAGCCGCGCCTGGCTATAGAACCCGGCGCGGGCCTCGTGGGTTCGGACCAGCCAGTCGGCAAGGGCTTCCTGGGGCGTGGCGGCGGTGGCCGTAGCGGCCAGCAGCGGCCGCGTCACGGCCTGGTTGCGCCGCGCCAACCGCCGCTGCAACTCGCGCAGCGGCACATCGAGCCACAGCACAAAGCCTGAGGCGTGCAGCACGGCTAAGTTGTCGAAAAAGCAGGGCGTGCCGCCGCCGGTGGCCACCACCAGCGGCCGGCCGGGCTGGTGGGCCACGGCCGCCAGCGCCGCCGCCTCGCGCCGCCGAAAGCCGTCTTCGCCCTCACTGGCAAAAATTTCGGGGATAGTTTGCCCCGCCTCAGCCACAATGCGGTGGTCGAGGTCCAAAAACTCGCGCCCGTAGTATCCGGCCAGCTGGCGGCCCAGCGTGGTTTTGCCCGAGGCCGGCAGGCCAATGAGGTAGAGGTGGTTCAATGAGTGAATGAGTGAGTTGTGAATTGGTGAATGAGTGAGTTGTGAATGAGTGAATAGGCCTTTGCTCATTCACTCATTTACAACTCACCAACTCACTCATTGAATTCGCACCCGCGGGTCGAGCAGGGCGTAGAGCATATCGACGGCGATGTTGACCAGCACGAAGATGGCGGCCACGAAGAGCGTGGCGCCCATCACGACCGGAAAATCGAGGTTTTCGACGGCGCGCAGGGTGGTGGTGCCCAAGCCTTTCCAGTTGAAAATATATTCGATAAAGAAAGCGCCGGCCATGAGCGAGGCCAGCCAGCCCGACACGGCCGTGACCACGGGGTTGAGGGCGTTGCGCAGGGCGTGCTTCCACACGGTGCGGCCGGGGCTGAGGCCCTTGGCGCGGGCCGTGCGGATGTAGTCCTGGCTCAGCACGTCGAGCATGCTGGAGCGCGTGAGTTGCATGATAACGGCCAGCGGGCGCACGCCCAGCGCAATGGCGGGCAGCAGCAGGTTGCGCAGCACCAGGTGGCGCTCGGCGGTGAAGGGGTCGGTTTCGTAGAGCTGCCCGGTGAGGCTGAGGCCCGTCCAGTGGCTCCAGTAAAAGCCAAAGCTGACCGCGATGAGGATGGCCGCCACAAACGATGGCACCGAAATACCCAGCACGGAGGTGGTCACGAGCACTCTATCCAGCCACGACTGGGGCTTGAGGGCGGCGGCCACGCCCAACGCGATGCCGCCCACCGCCGCCAGCAGCATGGCCGCCAGGGCCAGCCACAGCGTGCCCGGAAAGCGGTCGAGCAGCAGGCTGAGCACGTCCTGGTTGCTCTGGAAGGAGCGGCGCAGGTAGGGCCATTTCAGCACTACGGCGCGCTGCTGGCCCAGCGGCAGCAGCGCCACGCCCCCGTAGCGGGCCACGCCGGCCGAGTCGCGCGGGTGCAGGCCCAGCGGCGAGGCGTCGTTGAGGTAGCCGAGCAGGCGGGCGGGTAGGGGCTGGTCGAGGCCGAGGTCGGCGTTGATGGCGGCCTTGGTGGCCAGGTCGGTGCGCTGGCCGGCGAGCAGGGCGGCGGGGTCGCCGGGCAGCACGTTAAACAGGAAGAAAACAGTGCAGGCCACGCCTACCAGCACGAGCAGGCCCTGACCCAGGCGGCGCAGAAGAAAGGAGAGCATGGGCTAAAGGTAAAAGGAACGTCAGGCTGAGTTTGCCGAAGCATCTCGCTCGCACCGCCAGGGGCACTGCCCAACGATTCGAGCGAGATGCTTCGGCAAGCGCAGCCTGACGTTCTTTTATAGTGCTGAAATTACTGAATGGCCTTTTCGACCTGGTACAGCGCCGGGATGTCGTGGTAGTGGTACTTGGCCACCACGGTGCCGTTGTGGAGCACGAGCAGGCCGGGGTTGGAGCGGATGATGGATTTGAGGACCGTGGCGTCGGCAAAGGCGTAGGGCGTGGCCAGGTTCACGTCGTGGCGGAAGGCGTCGAACTTGCCGGCGGCCGTGCTCGTGATGGTCAGCACCTCGATGTGCTTGCGCGACTTGGCAGCCTCGGCAAAGAGCTTGTTGAAGTCCAGGAAGCGCTCGCGGTCGGCCTTGTTGGTATTCTGGACGATGAGAATCAGCTTGTTGCCCTTTAAAACCTGCTTGGTGATGTCGTTGCCCTCAGGGTCGGTGATGACGAAATCGGTAATGGCGGGCGTCGATTTATCGGGGTTGAGCACCGTCATAGCTTTGTATTTCCACGTCGAGTCGGTTGGAAACTCGTCGGCTTCCATCGTCTTGCCGTCGCGCTCGAAGGTGTAGCGGTAGCGCGGCTGCTCGGCCGGCTTCATCTGCTGCTGAATGTTGTTGCCCACCTTATAGGGCAGGAAGTCGAAGTAAGGCAGGTGGCCCAGCGCCCGCACCCCGATGCCGATGGCCAGCGCGCTGGCAAACGTCATGGCCATGAGGCCCGCCATGCCGCGCACGAAGGAGTGGCGCAGGTGCTTCTGGTTGAAGAACACCACGGCCCAAGCCCCAGCAAAAACAGGTCTTTGCCAAACGACGTCCAGGGCTTGAGCTTAATGAAGTCGCCGAAGCAGCCGCAGTCCGTCACCTTATTAAAGGCCGCCGAGTAGAAGGTGAGGAACGTGAAAAACACGAGCAGCGCCAGCAGGATGTACAGCGTTTTGCGCAGGAAAAAGCGCAGCAGCAGCGACACGCCCAGGCTCACTTCGAGCGCGCTCAAAAACACGCTCAGGAAGCGGCTGGCACTGTGCAGCGGGTCGAAGAGCCAGCTCAGGGCCGGCACGTCGGCGCTGAAGACCTCGAAATACTCCTCCAGCTTGTAGGCCGTGCCCACGGGGTCGTTGAGCTTGATGAGGCCCGAGAAGATAAACAGGATGCCGAGCAGCGCCCAGCACAGGCGGGTAAATTGGCGCATCGGGGTCGGGAGGGAAATCTGCATAAGGTCGTAAAACAAAGGTCGGGAGGCCAGGCTAGCGGCTTACGCTAGCGGCTGCGCGCCGGCTGCTTCTTCCCGCAAAATGAGGGCAAATACCGCGTAGTTCAACATATCGCGGTAGCCACCTTCCACGCTTTCGCTCACCAGGGCCGCGCCGCCGAGGTTTTCGAGCTGCTTGATGCGGTGCAATTTCATGAGAATGAGGTCGGTGATGCTGCTCACACGCATCTGGCGCCAGGCCTCGCCGTAGTCGTGGTTTTTGGCTAGCAGCAGCTCGCGGTTGAGGCCGTTTTCGCGGTCATAGGCGGCGGCTACCTCGTCGGCGGGCAGGTCGAGCGGCGCAGTGGTGGGCAGGCGCAGCTGCATGAGGGCGATGAGGCAGTAGTTGATGATGGCCACGAACTCCTCGTTCACGTCATCGGCGATTTTCTGGGTACCCGTTTCCTGAATAGTGCGAATGCGGTTGGCCTTGATAAAAATCTGGTCCGTGACCGAGGGCAGGCGCAAAATGCGCCACGCCGTGCCATAGTCGTGGGTTTTGGCCAGGAACAGCGTGCGGCAGCGGCTCAGAATAAGGTCGTAGTGGTCGGGGGTAGTCAAGGGAGGAAGGCGCGAATGAGGGAAGGAGGGAGGCTCAGCCGGCGGCTGCGCCGCTGCGGCAAAACCAGCCAGCCGCTTTGGCGGGGAAACTGCCCACTCCAAAACCCCGGCAAGTTCGCCCGGAGCGCCGGATATTTACTTTTTCGCGCCGATTGCCCCGCCTTCCCACCCGCTCCGCATGCCCCTGCAAAACCCCGAAAATCAGCTCTTCGCGCACTCGCTGCGCAGCCCCCACGGCCGGCTGCTCGACCTGCGCCGGCCCCAGGTGATGGGCATTCTCAACGTCACGCCCGACTCATTTTACCCCGGTTCGCGCCTCGGCCCCGCCGATGAGGCCGCCCTGCTGCGCCGCGCCGAGGCCATGCTGGCCGCCGGCGCCGCCGCCCTCGACGTGGGTGGCTACAGCTCGCGCCCCGGCGCCGACGACATCAGCCCCGCCGAGGAGCAGGCCCGCCTGCTGCCCGCCCTGGCGGCCCTGCGCCGCGAGTTTCCGCAGGCGTTCCTCTCGGCCGATACCTTCCGGGCCGGCGTGGCCGCCGAGGCCGTGGCGGCCGGCGCCGACCTCATCAACGACATCGGCGGCGGCACCCTCGACGCCGATATGCTGGCTACCGTGGCCCGCCTGCGGGTGCCCTACTGCCTCATGCACCTGCGCGGCACGCCCCAAACCATGCGCAGCCTGGCGCACTACGACGTGGACATCGTGCTCACGCTGCTGCGCTTCTTTCGCGACCAGCTGGTGGCGCTGCGGCTGGCCAACGGCGGCCAGCCCCTGCCCGACGTGCTGCTCGACCCCGGCTTCGGCTTTGCCAAAACGCCCACCCACAACCACGAACTGCTGCGCCGCCTGCCCGAGCTGCACCATCTGGGCTACGGCCTGCTGGTGGGCCTCTCGCGCAAGGCGATGGTGTACAAGCCGCTCGGCCTGGGCCCCGAAACGGCCCTCAACGGCACTACGGCGCTGCACGTGCTGGCCTTGCAGGGGGGGGCGCGGCTGCTGCGCGTGCACGACGTAGCCGAGGCCCGGCAGACTATCGAGTTGCTGGCCCGGTAAGGTGCCGGGCTAGCCCCGGCGTCAGGCGGCCACGGCCTCGGGGGCAGTTGCCTCGGTGGCGGGGAGCAGCTGCTGCCAGAGCTGGTGGTAGGTGCCCTCCGCCTTCAGAAGTTGCTGGTGGGTGCCTTGCTCCACTAGCTGGCCGGCGGCCAGCACCACGATGGTATCGGCGTGCATGACGGTGCTGAGGCGGTGAGCAATGAGAATGACGGTTTTGCCGGCGGCCCGAAACTGCCGGAGCGTGCGCTGCACGTACTGCTCCGACACCGTGTCGAGGGCCGAGGTGGCCTCGTCGAGAATCAGGATTTCGGGCTGGCGGTATAGGGCGCGGGCGATGGCCAGCCGCTGCTTCTGCCCGCCCGAGAGGCCGGCCCCGCGCTCGCCCAGCACGGTGGCAAAGCCAGCGGGCAACTGCTCGATAAAGCTCAGAATGCCCAGCTGCTGGCAAATGCCGATGATGCGCCGCATGTCAGGCTCGGCCTCCCCCACGGCAATGTTTTCGGCGATGGTGCCCGTAAACAGGTCAATCTGCTGGGGCACCACGCTCACCACCCGGCGCAGGCTGGCCAGTTCCAGGTGCCGCACGTCGAGGCCGCCGATGGTGATGCTGCCCTCGGCCAGCGGATAGAGGCCTTGCAGCAGCGAGAGCAGCGTGGTTTTGCCCGAGCCGCTCTCGCCCACGATGCCCGTGATGGTGCCCCGCCGCAGGTGCAGCGAGAGCTTGCTGAACACGGTGCCCCGCGTGTTGTAGGCAAACGTGACGTTGTGCAGCTGAATGTCGCCGGCCAGCTCGGGCGTGAGCTCGGTTTTGTTCTCGTGGGTTTCGCGCTCCAGGTCGATAATCTCGAAGAGGCGGTCGGCCGCGATAAGGGCGTCCTGCACGCTTTTATTGGCCCCGATGAGGCTGGTGGCCGGCCCCGTAAAGTAGCCGATAATGGCGTAGAACGAGAGCAGCTCGCCGGGCGTCAGCTCGTTATCCAGCACAAAGTAGGAGCCGGCCCACAGCAGCCCGATGCGGAAAAGCTGCGACACGAACTCCGAGGCCGAGCCGCCCAAAATGCCCGATTTGCCTGACCGGGCAATGGTGCGCAGCAGGGCAATGAAGCGGGTTTCGGTGCGCTCGCTGGCAAAGGTTTCCATGCCGAAGCGCTTGATGGTGCCCATCGCCGTCACCGACTCCACGAGCTGCGACTCCAGCTCGGCGCTCTGCTCCATGAGCTGGCGCTGGTAGCGGCGGTTGAGGCGGTTTTGCACCCAGTAGATGGCCCCGTACAGCGGCAGAATGGCCAGCATGAGCACCGCCAGCTTCCAGTAGTAGGTAAACATCAGCCCGAAGGAGAACACCACGATGAAGGCATTCACAAACAGGCTCATGGCCACGTCGTTGACGAAGGCCCGGATTTTAACCGCGTCGTTGACCCGCGAGATAATCTCGCCCACCCGCATGGTGTCGAAAAACGCCTGCGGCAGCCGCAGCAGGTGGTTGTAGTAGCCCAGGATGAGGCGGGCGTCTATCTGCTGGCCGGTTTGCAGGGCCAGCAGGCTCTTCATGGCACCGATAAATACCTGGAAACCCAGCAGCACCAACATGCCCACGCTCAGTAGGTTGAGCAGGTTGCGGTTGCCATCGACCAGCACATGGTCCACTATCTTCTGCACGTAGATGGACATGGCCAGCCCCAGCACCGTGTAGAGCGCCGCCCCAAACAGGGCCTGCGCCATCACGGAGCGGTGGGGCTGCACGAGCTGCCAAAACCGCCCCAGCGCCGAGCTCGTGTGGTCGCCGGGCTGAAACGAGGTATCGGGCAGCAGCAGCAGCAGCACGCCCGTCCACTGCTGCTGAAACTCGGCCAGCGGCACGCGGTGCACCCGGCCATCGCCGGGGTCCATGTAGGTGATGCGGCCGCGCGCCACCCGGTAAATCACCACGTAGTGGTGCAACTGCTGGTCCTTGAGTACCACGTGGGCAATGGCGGGCAGCGGGATTTTGGGTAGGCTTTCCAGGGTGCCCTTCACCCCCTTGGCCTGAAAGCCCAGCTTGGTAGCGGCCTTCACCATGCCCAGCATGTTGGTGCCGCGCTGGTCGGTGGTGGCGTACTGCCGGATGCGGGCCACCGGCAGTAGTAGCTTGTGGTGCCCGGCCACCGAGGCCAGGCAGGCGGCCCCGCAGTCGGTCAGGTCCCGCTGCTTTACCTTGATAACGTTGCGCATAAGCCAGCGGGCGCGGAGCGGCGGCCCCGCGCTGGGTAGGGTAGTTTTGTCGTGGTAGTTAGGCGCTCGCCCCGTTCTGGGTGGGGTTCAGCCAGTTGTCGGCCTTGTCGAAGAGTAGTTGCCACAGGCTGCGCTCGGCCAGCTGGAAGCGGGCGCGCACGGTCATGCTCTTGCGCAGCTGGCCCCGGTAGCCGTTTTTGAGTTGGAGGTACGAGCGGTTGAGCCGGCAGCGCACCTTAAACATCGGCTGCTTGTCGCCCAGCAGCACATAGTCGCGGGCCACGTCGGTTACGCTCCCTTCCAGCATGCCCCACTGGTTGTAGTCGAAGGCATCGACCTGCACGCGCACCGGCATGCCCGCGCGCATAAAGCCAATGTCCTTGGGCGCCACGTAGCACTCGGCCAGCAGGTCGCCATCGGGCGAAATGGTGCCCAGCAGCTCGCCCGCCTGCACGTAGCTGCCCGGGTACTTGCCGGCCAGCTGCTGCACCGTGCCCGCCACCGGGGCCGTGAGGCAGTAGAGCTTGCGCTCCTGGCGCAGCTGCTGTTGCTGCTCGCGCAGCTCGGCCAGGGCGGCGCGGTGCGTGTTTAGGTCGGCTTGCCACTGGCTGCGCTGGGTTTCGGCCAGCACGCGCACCTGGTCCAGCAGCTTGCGGTGGGCAAAGGCTTTGTCTTCCAGTTCGATGCGCGCAATCACGCGGCTGTCGTAGAGGCGCTGGGCGGTGGCTAGCTCCCGGCCGCTTTTATCGAGCTGGCTGCGTAGCTGCTGCTGCTGGTAGTGGAGCTGGGCGGCCTGCTGGCCGTAGAGCTGGGTGCGCAGCCCGCCGGCCGGGGTTAGGCTGTGCGTTAAAGCATCTAAGTCTTTAATAAAGGCTACTTTTTCAGCTTGCTGCCGGGCATTCAGGCCTAGCTGTGCCTGCATCGCGCCTGATTGCAAGACTAACAAAGTGTCACCCTGCTTAACCGTTTGGTTTTCACGGGCGCGCAGCTGGGTAATAGTACCGGCTACCAGCGGATGAATTTCCGTCTTTTCGGCTAGCGGGCGCAGGGTGCCGGGTGCCTGAGTTGAAACAGCTATCTTGGCAAAAGGCAGGCTAGCCAAGATAGTCGCTATAAATAGCAAAGTCCCTACATAAATCCAGGATATATGCCAAGAGCTACGAGATGCAATTGGTAAAAACTCTTTCTGAAAAAGAAAGGAAGATGAATTCACTTTTTAAGAATGACGGCTTGGTAGCTGTCAAATTTTAATTTTACCATTGTGTACCCATAATCATACAACCGCGCAATAAATAATACGCTCAACATTCCAATGATGAAAGGGCGAATAAACAAACTGTTACCTGGCTGAAGCTTATGTAAGGTCATATAAAAAATGGTGAGGCTTTCGTACTGTATGTTACTGGTATTTTTATTGGCATACCTAGTTGGTGGTAATGCTTTGATTTGAATAGTAGCCAATACTCAGTGCATTTTGGTACTGGGTTTTAAAAAAATGTGCCGTTAGCAAAAGTAAGCTGATGGCAATGAAAAATCCATCTACCGTGGTAGATGCTAGTCCTACCTTAATCCAGGGTTCAGTTAAAAAGCTAGGGTAGATAAGAACTAAATTATTAATGACTACAAAAAAGCCGTAGAAAAGTAGTGTGTATCCTCCTGCAAATCCGGTCCAGCGCGCTAGTAATTTAAGATTGGGTAAGCGATAGAAAAAGTCGGTTATTTTTCCGCCATTCCCAAACGCGGCAAATGCGGCAAACTGCGTTGGTGATTGCGAGTAGGCTGGGGGTACTAAGCCGTAGTTTAAGGGATATACGTAATGTAAATAAGCTAGATACAGTAAGCCAACAGTAAGAGAAGCCGTCACGAGAAAAAGACCGAGCCACCCCTGATGAAATATGCCCACCACGGGATTTAACTCATATTGTAAATCGGGTGACCCAATGTATGTCGTAACAGCATCGGCTCCACGAGTCAATAAAATTAACGCGACAAGCCAATAAAAAGATTTATAATCTGCTTTCATTAATACTGGGTTTAATCACCAAAGCTACCTCCTGCAATATTAGTCACAGGAAGTAGCTTTGCTGATTACAAGTTGCTTTTAACTAGTGGCCGCTATGATGTCCGGCAGCTTCCTCTGACAGTTTGCAGCCGCTGAGTAGAATCAAGCCAGCAATGAGTAGGAGCGGAATGATACCACCTTCTACTTCTTTCATTTCAACTGCATCAAGCTCAGTTAGGCCATACTGATTTAAGTCCATCGTTTTCATTGATTCAGGAGTTATCTAAAAATTGGTTTTTCACGCGTCCTCTTTGGCTGCGCCTACTCTTACAAAACAAGTATTGCGGTCGCGACACGTTCTTATTCGTTTTGTAATGCAAAGGTGGGCTACTGATTAGCTATGCAACGTAGTAGCATACTACCATTTTATGCGTTATGCTTGGTGTTGCTGTTTATGCAATAAGTTATCAAGGAGTTACGGCCTTTTATGCCAAGTTTTTCCCGCATGCGGGCACAATGGTTATTTACCGTAGCGGGACTGATAAATAACTTTTCACCAATCCGCGGCAGCGTATAACCTTGAGCCACTAGTTTCAAAATCTCCTGCTCGCGGGTGCTCAATACCGTGGCTACTTTGCCTGAAGTCGGCGCGGCCGTTGCCGTGCCGATGCGCTGCTGCAAGTACTGGCCATTGTGAAGCAACAGGCGCAGCACGGGCACTAGGTACTCTGGCTGCCCAAAAGCCAGTTGGTGCAGCTGCGCATGTAGTTCCTCATCAGAGTATGCGTGCAGGTGCTGACTGAGTTGTAGAAACTGTGCCAGGGGGGTATCGGGAGCTGATGAAAAAGCAAGCATTTGGTATAGGAGGAGCAACTAATATAAGCGAATAACGACGGCAAGGTAGTGGGGCTTCTCTGATGTTTAAGCCCTGTTAATAGGCTGGCTGTCATCTTTTTTCAGGTACCTACACGCAATAAGCAAGGCGATACCTCATTTGAAATTCATTTTTCGATTGTCAAAAACTACTCTGCCAAGTCATTAGGCTCATCGCCCGTTGCCAGTCGTTGTGCTTGCCGTAAAAGGTGGTTTCTTTGCTGGGCCAACCAAAATTCTTTTGTCGCTACCCTTTCCCTTTTCCTTTTTGCACGTCGGGCTGGTCGATGTGGCCGACGTGCTGCTCGTGACCTGGCTGCTGTATCAGCTCTATAAGCTGCTGCGCGGCTCGGTGTCGCTCAATGTGGCGCTCGGGCTGCTGAGCCTCTACCTGGTGTACCTGGTGGTGAATGCGCTGGGGCTGGGGCTGCTCTCGGCCATTCTGGGGCAGTTTATGAGCGTGGGCGTGCTGGCCAGCATCATCCTGTTTCAGCAGGAAATCCGGCGGTTTTTGCTCAATGTGGGCAAGGTGGCCCTGGAGGGTGGCGGCCCGCTGGGGTGGTGGCGGCGGCCCAGCGGCCAGCCCAGCGGCGCGCTCGACGTGAGTGCCTACGTAGACGCCGCCAAGAGCCTGGCCAGCAAGGAAACCGGCGCGCTCATCTGCTTCACGCTCACCTCCGACCTCAGCTCCTACGCCGAGTCGGGCGACCGCCTCGATGCCGAGCCCAGCAAGCGCCTGCTGCTGGCGATTTTCAATAAGACCTCGCCTCTGCACGACGGCGCCGTAATCGTGGCCCAGGGCCGCCTCGTGGCCGCCCGCTGCATCCTGCCCGTGAGCCAAAACCCCGAGGTGCCCGCCGCATTGGGCCTACGCCACCGCGCCGCCCTGGGCCTCACCGAGGCCACCGATGCCGTGGTGCTGGTGGTGAGCGAAGAAACCGGCCAGATGAGCCTGGTGCGCCACGGCGAAATCCACCGTGGCCTGAGCGCCGCCGAGCTAAAGAGCCGCCTGCAGGAGTGGCTGCTGGCGGGGCCGGGAGCAGCCTAGCCGGCGAGAGCGTAGCACTGCTGCCCACTACTTATAGAATGGATATGACCGGGCGCTCAGTCCGTGAGCACGGGTAGGCGCGTGGCGGTGGTGCGCCGCTCGGGTAGTAAGAAGTTGGGGCCTTCGTAGCTGGTGGCGGGTTGCAGCGTGAGTTGCTGGGCCAGGCCGCTGGCTTGTAAATCTTGCTGCAAGGCCGGCGACAGGCCGCACCAGTGCAGCTGCGTGCCAGCCTGCTGGCCGCAGGCGTGGGCGCGCAGCAGTGCCTGCTGGCCCAGCGGGCTCAGGGCCAGCAGCTGCTGGCCATCTATCCAGGCGTGGGCGGGGCGGCGCTCCAGCATCTGCTGCACGGTCTGGATGAGGTGCGTCACATCGGCCACGCTGGTGCAGCTGCCGCGCAGGCTCAGGCCCGTGCACTGCTGGTGGCTGCCCAGGTGGATGGTGAGCGTGCGCGTGGGCAGAATCAGCAAGAAGAAGGCATTGTTCATAGCAGTGTAGAAGCGAAGAGTAGTAGGGCAAATGTACGCGTAGCAACCGGTTGATTACTAGTAAAAAAAAGGGGTTGACCCTCCGTGATTATACCGGTTTTTGGACTGCGTGATTACCGTAACAGCGCGGCTTATCGGGGGCGTATGGTCCAGCTACGTATTTTTCCCGCTGGGCCTGGGATTTAGCGCAGGTTAAGTTGGAGAAAACCCGCAGAGGTCCTCCGTATTAATTGGTAATTATGCTGTGAATTAGCATGTTAATGCAGGGAATGCCAATCATAACCGGCTACTTAGCCGTTGCAAAGGCACTACACCCCCACATCACAACCACCCTTCTACCAATTTTCCCCCTTGTCCACTATGAAACCGACTATGAACACCCAGCCCACGGCAGCCACGCTCCCGACCTCGCTCAAAACCCGCCCCGCGGCCCGCATCGGCGATGGTAGCCGCACCAGCCGCCGCGGCTTTGCCAGCATGGACCCCGCCGAGCAGCGCCGCATCGCCAGCGAAGGCGGCAAAGCCTCGCACGCCAGTGGCCAGGGCCACAAATGGACCACCGAAGAAGCCCGCGAAGCCGGCCGCAAAGGCGGCCTCACCAGCCGCCGTGGCCCCAGCCGCGCCACCACCGAAGCCGCCGCTAAAGCCAAAGGCAAACTGGCTAAGTAGCCCTAGCCGCTGATTGCCTTTCGCCGCCAAAAAGGCCCGGCCCCCGTCCGCAATGCGGTGGGAGCCGGGCCTTTTTGAGGTGCCGGGCTAGGCTGGCGCGGGGCTAGTCGAGCAGGCCCTGCGTCACGGCCATGCGGATAAGGGCGGCCGTGTTCTTGGTCTGGGTTTTTTCCAGAATATTCTGGCGGTGAGTCTCGATGGTGCGCTTGCTGGTGAAGAGCTTTTCGGCTATCTCATTGGTAGTGAGGCCTTCGGCTAATAGCTGGAGCACCTCGCTCTCGCGGCGCGAGAGGCGGCTGGCCTTGGTGGCTTCCTCGGGCTCGTCGTCTTTGGCCAGCACTTTGCGCAGCATGTTCAGGCCCAGGTCGCTGCACAAAAACTGGCGCCCGGCAATCACCGTCTGGATGGCCACCAGGATTTCGCCCTTCTCGGCGCTCTTGAGCACGTAGCCGCTCGCGCCCGCGTCGAAGAGCTGGCCGATGTAGCGCTCGTGCGCCAGCATGCTCAGAATGAGCACGCGCACCTGCGGAAACTCGGCCCGCAGGCGCAGGGTGGTGGCCAGCCCGTCGAGCACGGGCATGTTGGCATCGAGCAGCACCACATCGGCGGGCGTGGTGGGCAGGCGGTCGAGCAGCTCCTGGCCGTTGCCGGCCTCGCCCACTACTTCAAAATCCGGCTCGCTGGCGAGGAGCGCCCGCAAGCCATCGCGCACGATGGTATGGTCATCGACCAGAAAAATACGGCTCATGGCACGGAGGGTAAATTACGATTGTCTTGTACGGCGCGGGGCCGCCCGGTGGTCAGGTGCTTTGTATCAGATAGTTGAGCTAGCAGCTTATTTCAGTACGCCCAGCTCGTGGCCTACTTTGGTGAAGGCCGCGATGGCCTTGTCGAGCTGCGCACGGGTGTGGGCGGCGCTCAGCTGCACCCGGATGCGCGCCTTGCCCTGCGGCACCACGGGGTAGTAGAAGCCCACTACGTAGATGCCCTCGTCGAGCATTTTGGCGGCAAACTCCTGGGCCAGCTTGGCCTCGTAGAGCATAACGGGCACAATGGGGTGCTCGCCGGGCGTGATGTCGAAGCCGGCGGCCGTCATCTGCGCGCGGAAGTACTTGGTGTTTTCCTCCAGCTGGTCGCGCAGCGCGGTGCTCTCGGTGAGCAGCTCCAGCACGCGCAGGCTGGCCCCCACGATGGCGGGCGCCAGGGTGTTGCTGAACAGGTAGGGGCGCGAGCGCTGGCGCAGGATTTCGATAATCTCCTTGCGGCCGCTCGTGAAGCCGCCCATGGCACCGCCCAAGGCCTTGCCCAGCGTGCCGGTGATGATGTCCACGCGGCCCATCACGTCGCGGTACTCGTGGGTGCCGCGGCCGGTTTTGCCCAGGAAGCCCATCGAGTGGCACTCGTCTATCATCACGAGGGCGTCGTACTGGTCGGCCAGGTCGCAGATTTTGTCGAGCTGCGCAATGGTGCCGTCCATCGAAAACGAGCCGTCGGTGACGATGATGCGGTGGCGCATGCCAGCGGCGGCGGCGTCCTGAAGCTGCTTTTCCAGGTCGGCCATGTCGTTGTGGGTGTAGCGGTAGCGCTTGGCCTTGCACAGGCGCACGCCGTCGATGATGCTGGCGTGGTTGAGGGCGTCGCTGATGATGGCGTCGCGCTCATCAAACAGCGGCTCGAACACGCCGCCGTTGGCGTCGAAAGCCGCCGCGTAGAGGATAGTGTCCTCGGTGCCCAGAAACTCGGCCAGCTTGGCCTCCAGCGCCTTGTGAATATCCTGCGTGCCGCAGATAAAGCGCACCGACGACAGGCCGTAGCCGTGCGAGTCGATGGTGTCCTTGGCGGCCTGCACCACGTCGGGGTGCGAGCTGAGACCCAGGTAGTTATTGGCGCAGAAGTTGAGCACGTCGCCGGCTTCCAGCGTGTCGATTTCGGCACCCTGGGGCGAGGTGATGACGCGCTCTTTCTTGTAGAGGCCCGCGTCTTTTATTTCCTGAAGTTGGTGCTGAAGGTCAGCTTGAAGGGTGCCGTACATAAGGGTGGTGGGGCGTTACAATAGAGACAAAATTACTCCGGGCCGGAAGTAGAAGGCAGAGTCGAATGCTCCAAGTAGTGCAACAGGTCGGAAATTCGTTGCGCTAGCTGGGGCGCTAAGTCAGTATACTGGCAAAAGCCTTCTTCGAGATACCGCCGCACGGTGGGAATAAGGCTGCTCTTCACTGGCATAGTTTCATTACGGTAGAGAAAATGCTGGAGCCAGTCTGTGAGCAAAAGAAAAGCCGGCGACCGCACATAAGCTGCCAGGGGCTGGCTAGGGGCTAGTCGCAGCGCCTCATACCATGTCTGCTGGAGCCACTCCGTCGGTAGTAGCCCACTTCCTGCCACTTTCTGATAAGCTGGGCCCACAGAATTACCCTAGCCTTCTGCCGAGCGGCCAGCCAGAAACTCCATAAATTCCTGCTGCAACAGCGCCAGGCAAACCAGCCACCACGCACGTAGGCAATTTACTACAGCCTGTTGCTCCGCCACCGGCCAAGCTTGCCACTTGGCATAAGCCAGCTTGCCGGCAAAGCAATGCAAGTCGCAGGCGCCCTTGTGAATAGTGCCAGGATAGTAGTCGGTAGTGGGCGTAAGGGCTAAAAGCAGCGCCGGCAAAAAATGCTTGAAATCTGCCTCATCGCCCCAGGTCGTCATGGCCTTGAACGCATAGCGCCGCAGGTTGCCGCTGCGCAGCTCGGCGTGGTCAGCCGCCGATACGCAACAGGGGCCCCGCATCGGGTACTTCGCAAATGTTGCAGCTAACGCCGCGTGTGCTTGAGCCAGCTTATTATGGGCTTCTGTCAGGTTCATAAGTAGTACAATCAGTGCTGGGCCTGAATTTCGCCAAAAAACACCCGCACGCCCACCCGGCCGCTCTCAATAAGCTGCGCCTTCTGCTCGGCCGAAATCCGCTTCACCTTGGGCCCAAAACCCAGCGTGTTGATGCTGATGGTGCGGGGCCAGTCGCCGGGCAGGGCGGGGTTGAGGTTTTCGAGGGCCACCGTGTAGAGCGCCCCGATGTAGGACGAGAAGTCGTGGATGTCGTAAGGGGCCAGGGCCTGGCGGCCGCTGGGCAGCGTATCGAGGGCAATTTGCTCGGCGCGGTCGAGGCGCAGGCCCAGGGTTTCGGGGTTGGCGGTGGTCCCGGGCGGCAGGCCGGCGGGCAGGTAGCGGGGCTGGTCGAAGATGTGCAGCGGGTAGTTGGCCAGCAGGCCGCCATCGACGAGTACCTGGGTGGGCTGGCCGGCCTTCGGCTTGCCCTGGATAACGTGGCCCTCGGCATCGAGCAGCACGGCCCGGAAGTACAGCGGGATGCTCATGCTGATGCGCACGGCATCGGCCACGCGCATGGTGGGGTGGGTTTCGTAGCCGAATACCTGCGTGCATTGCAGCGTGAGGTTGGTGCCGGTGGCGTAGAGGTCGCGGTAGTGGCCGGGCTGGGCCAGGGCCAGCGCGTGCAGCTCGGCCAGCGTGAGGTTGGGGCGCTGGGTCTGGTGGGCCACCAGCTCGCAGAGGTACTTGGTGAGCTGGTCGCCACGGTACCAGCCAAACTGCCGCAGCAGCCGGCTGCCGCCCCCGAAGAAGATGAAGCGCCCGTCGTTGAGCCGCTGCACGGGCGTGCGGTTGACGATGTCGATAATGGCCTCGGGCGAGTAGCCCACGGCCAGCAGCGCCGCCTGAATGGCCCCCGCCGAGGTGCCGCCCACCCGCGTGATGTGGGCCAGCACGCCCTGGCGCTCCAATTCCTGCAAGGCCCCGCCGTAGGCAATGCCCCGGATGCCGCCGCCCTTCATAATGAGGTTGCGGTAGGGTGGGGCCTGGGCGTGGCCGGGCCGCGGGGCAGTAAGCAGGGAAGCGAGCATGAGCAGGAAAAGCGGGCGCGTAGGCATACGGCCTAAAGATATCGCCGACCCCACTCCCCGTTGCACGGCCGCCCAAACCGGGCCGCTGGCCCCGGCCGTATCTTTGTAGCCTGCTCTGTCCCACCCCTCCCTCACCCGTTTTGCTTTTCATGGAAACCTCGCCCAGCGACCCTACCACCCCCCGCACACCCGGCACGGTGCTCGTCATCGGCGCCTGCGGCCAGCTCGGCCTGGAGCTTACCGCCGCCCTGCGCCAGCGCTACGCCCCCGAGGCCGTGGTGGCCGCCGACGTGCGCCCGCCCAAAGACGCTAATGCCCTGGCTGGCGGCCCCTTCGAGCTGCTCGACGTGCTTGATAAGCCCCGCCTGGAGGCCCTGGTGCAGCAGTACCGCCCGGTGCAGATATACCACCTCGCGGCGCTACTTTCGGCCACGGCCGAGAAGGACCCGGCCTTTGCCTGGAAGCTCAATATGGATGGCCTGCTCAACGTGCTCAACCTGGCCGTGCAGTACCAGGTGCCGCAGGTGTACTGGCCTAGCTCCATCGCCGTATTTGGCCCCGACACGCCCCGCGTGCATACCCCGCAGCTTACCGTGATGAACCCCAACACGGTGTACGGCATCAGTAAGCTGGCCGGCGAGCAGTGGTGCGAGTGGTACCACCGCCACCACGGCCTCGACGTGCGCAGCCTGCGCTACCCCGGCCTCATCGGCTACAAGAGCCTGCCCGGCGGCGGCACTACCGACTACGCCGTGGACATCTACCACAAGGCCGTGGCCGGCGAGGACTTCGAGTGCTTCCTCAAGGAAGACACCTACCTGCCCATGATGTACATGCCCGACGCCCTCCAGGCGACGCTCGACCTCATGCACGCTCCCGCCGAAGCCATTAAGGTGCGCACCAGCTACAACCTGGGCGCCATGAGCTTCTCGCCCGCCGAAATCACGGCCGCCATTCAGCAGGAAATCCACGACTTCCAGGTAAGCTACAAGCCCGATGGTCGCCAGGCCATTGCCGACTCGTGGCCCGCCAGCATCGACGACTCCGCCGCCCGCCAAGACTGGGGCTGGGCGCCGGCGTTTGACCTGGCCAAGATGACCCGCGACATGCTGGCCCACCTGCGCGAGCCGGTGGTGGCGTAAGGCTACTGTTAACCCAGCAAGCAGCTTACTCGAAAGCCCTGGCCTGCACCAGGGCTTTTTTGGGTAAAAACCGGCGGTAGCCCCGGCCCTATATTCGGCCCTGGTTTGCGGGTTGTTTTTCTTCGCTTCTACCTTATTGCCTGATGTCTACTGCTTCGCCATCAACGGGTGGCTCACGTTTGCTGGCTGGTTCTGTTAAGTTGCTCCAGCTCCTGATGGGCGCCGCGTTGGGGGGCGGTATTGCCTACTGGGCAATCAGCGCGAGCCGGCCGCCGTACCTGGGCAGTATGGTGCTGGCCTTGCTGTGGCTGGGTTTAGCTCTTGTGCTCACGATAGTTATCCATGAGGGTGGGCATTGGGTGGGCAGCCGCTACGCCGACCTGCAATGCCTGACCGTAGCCGTGCTGTGGCTCTACCTGGAGCGCCCGGAGCAACGATGGCAGCTTCGCCTGAAGAAGCGCCGGCTGGGCTCCCTGGGCCACGTCACGGCTATTCCGCGCGGCTTTGAGCGGCTGCGCCAGCGCATGGCCATTTTCGTTGCCGGCGGGCCCGCGGCCAGCCTGCTGGTCGGGCTGTTGGCGCTGGCGCTGGGCTGGGTGCTGCGCCAGCCGTACCAGGGGGGGCTGGCGCCCGGCCGCACCGCCGGGTACCTGGGGGCCGAGCTGCTGTTTTTGGTTGGGGCCGGGTCGGTATTCATCGGAGTGCTCAATCTGCTGCCTTTCACGATGGCGCAGGGCACCGTAAGCGATGGCGAGCGCCTGCGCCGCTTGCGGCGCCCCGGCCCAGCCGCCGACCAGGAGGTCAACCGCTGGCACCTGGCCACCCTGGCGCACCAGGGCCTGCGCCCACGCGACTGGCCCACCGAGCTGCTGGCGCGACTGCTCGCTACCGCGGGTGCCCCCGCCCAGTTGTGCGAGGCGCATATCTATAACTACGCTCACCACCTGGACTGCGCCGATATAGCAGCGGCCCGCCACTACCTCCACGCGGCCTACGCTGGCAGCGCGGCCAGCAGCCCGGCTGTGCGCCGCAGCCTGGCCTGCGAGCTGGCCTACCTGGCCGTGGTGCACGATGGCCAGCCGGCCCAGGCAGCCCAGCGCTACCAGGAGGCCCAGCAGCTTCTGCCGTTTAAAGACAACGAGGCCTGCTTTATCCAGGCCCTCGTGGCGTGCGATGCGGGCGACTGGGCCGCCGCCCGCCGGCTCCTGCCCGTGTGCGAGCTGGAAGCCCGCAAGGTGGCATCAGTGGGCCTGCGCGCACAGGGCCTCAACCGCGTCCAGGAGTTGCATGCGCTCGTGCGGCAGCGCAGCGAGCCCGTGGCAGAAACCCCCTGATTAGCGTGTAGAAAGCCATATGGATGGCCTGCTAGCGCTCGCCACCCAGCCGGCGCGGCCAGCCCAGCAGCCGCGAGGTGAGCAGCGGCACCCCGAAGGTGGCAATGGTGAGCACGGTGAGGCCCACGTCGGCGGCCTCGCTCTCCAGGAAGTGGCTGACCGGGTGGGTGGGCGCAAAGTGCTCGATTAGTGAGAGTAACAGCCTGAGGCCCAGAATACCGATGACGGTGAAGGCCGCCGTTTCGAGGAAGGGATACTTGCCCATCAGCCCCACGAAGGCCTGCGCCACCAGCCGCATGGCCAGGATGCCGATGAACACGCCCACGCAAATAAGAATCAGGTTGTTGCTGAACGCCACTACTGCAAACACGTTGTCGATGGAAAAGGCCACGTCCATCAGCTCAATCACGGCCACGGTGGCCCAAAACGGCCCCAGCAGCCCGATGGTGCTGCGGTAGAGCCAGCTCTTGCGCTTGTCGGGCACATCGTCGTCCTGCTGCGGCTTGGTGGTGCGGAAGTAGTTGATGCACAGGTAGAGCAAGTAGAGCCCGCCCAGCGGCTTCAAAAACCAGAAGCCCACCAGGTACGACGCAAACAGCAGGCACAACCCTCGAAAAAAATAGGCCCCGAAGATGCCGTAGCGCAGCGCCTGCTTGCGCTGCTCGCGGGGCAAGTCGCCCACCAGGGTGGCCAGCACGGCGGCATTGTCCACGGAAAGCAGGCTTTCGATGATAACGAGGTTGCCCACTACAGCTAGTGAGGGCAGTGGATGGTCAAGAATATCTTGTAGTTGGGATAGCATAGCGGGCGAGGAACGCAATTTGGAAGAAGCCGGGAATTAATATTGCTCAACTAATACTTATACCTCGTCTGTGCGCCCCTGTTTTAGCGTAAGGTGCCCCAAAACTGCGACAAAATCCCGGTATCCCCGAATGATAGTCAATCCTATCCCCACTGGCTGGCAAATAATTTACCAACAAGCGCACGCTTTGTTAGCGGCCCAGCTGGTCTGGCACTGGCCGCCCTTTCTGGCCGCCGACCGCTGGGTGGGCCTGCTGGCCGCCACCGCTCAGCACGATGATGAGCAGGCGGCTTGGCACGGGCGCGGCGGCCACCACGGCCTCACGCCAGCCGGGGCCCCGGCCAATTTTACGCAGCAGTCCTTTTCTATTGAGCAAGCCACTGGCGTGCTGCACGCGGCGCGCTTCCAGGGGCGCTGGCGCAGCCTGCTCACCAGCCTGCACCTGAGTACCCTGTACGAGCCGCTGCGCGACAGCGACCCCGAAATCGACAAGTTTTTGGATGAGCTGCGCACCCGCCAGCAGCGCTGGATGAAGGAGCTGCACCTCACCAAGGCCCACACCCACCAGGCCTACGACCTGCTGCACTGGTGCGACCGGCTCTCGCTCATCCTGTGCCGCAATGAGATACCCGAGATGGGCCGCGCCCTCGAAATTTATCCCGACCCGCTGGGCAATGGTCACCGCACCGCGCACCTGGTGCGCCAGCCCGGCGGGCCGGGCACGCCGGTAGTCGTGAGCCCCTGGCCCTTTGCCGTTAAGGAGCTGACCGTGACCGTGGAGGCCAAGCAGTTGCACCAGCTCCAGTTTCGCGACGATGCCGAGCTGGCGGTGGCCCTGCACTACGGCCCCACCCAAACCCTAAGCTGGACGCTGCGCGAGGGCTGAGAGAATTATTCGGGCAGTTGTAGGGCAAAAAACTGCGCGGCCCGTATCTGTGCGTACTACCTCGTGCCTGGGTGGGCTGCCAGGCGGCAGCCAGCCCGGCACCTTACCAGCTTAGTGCATGGCGCGTTACCAATTCTCCGACATTCTGGCGCTGCTCAAGGCGACGGCGACGGAATTCAGCGACAACAATGCTTTTCGGCACGCGGCGGCGCTGTCGTACTACACCATTTTTTCGCTGCCGCCGCTGCTGCTCATCGTCATCACTACGGCCAGTGCCGTGTATGGCGGCGAGGCGCTCACCGGCCAGATTTATGGCCAGATAAAGGGCCTGGTAGGCCCCGAGGCGGCGCAGTTTCTCCAAGAAAGCATCGCCAAATTCACCTTGCAGCAGAAGGGCGGGCTGGCCACGGCAATCGGCCTGGGTACGCTCATTTTTGCGGCCACCACCTTCTTCGTGACGCTGCAAGACAGCATCAACGACATCTGGAACCTCAAGGTGAAGACCACTGGCATCGGCGTAGGGCAGTACCTGCGGCAGCGGGTGCTCTCGTTCGGGCTTATCCTGAGCGTGGCGCTGTTGCTCCTTATTTCCTTCGTGGTGAGCGCGTTGCTGACGTTTTTCACCGACTACTTGCAGCGCATTCTGCCCGAAATCGGGCTGGTGGCCATTAAGCTGGTCGATGTGAGCTTGTCGCTCATCGTAACCACGCTGCTCTTCGGCATGATATACCGGTTTTTGCCCGATGCCATCATCCGCTGGCGCGACGTGGGCATTGGGGCGTTTATCACGGCGGTGCTCTTTATTCTGGGTAAGTACCTGATTTCGTTTTATATCTCGAAGTCGGACCCCGGCTCGGCCTTTGGGGCGGCGGGCTCGGCCATTGTGCTGCTGGTCTGGATTTACTATTCCTCGCTCATCATCTTCTTCGGGGCCGAGTTCACCCAGGAGTTTGCTGACGCCTACGGCCAGAAGGTGCAGCCCCGCTCCTACGCCGTGCGCGTGGAGCTACGCGAGGTACCCGTGGGCGAGTCGGAAAATGAGAAGGCTACCGGCCGGCCGCCGAGCACCGGTAGCTGGCGCAGCTAGTGGGCGGCCGATGCTCGGCGGCCCACTAGCCTTTCTTTCCTTAGCGCCGACAGTGCCGGCTGGTTGCTAAAGTCAGGGCTTGAGCGGCGTGATTCATAAATAAAAAACTGATTTGAAGCTAGTTGAGTGCGCTAGCCATGATTGAAAAGGCGTTGCGCGAGGTCCGATACCCATAAAAATAGATTTGCAACTAACCCAGCTTATTACGGCATCTTTACGGCGGCGGCCAGCTACTTCATGGCGGTCTCACGTTTATGCGCTTACCACTACTTTTTGGGAGTCTCTTGTTAGCCCTGGCGGCGCGGGCGCAGCAGCCGGCGCTGCCAGGCGCGCCGCAGCCGCCAGCGGCCCTGCCGCCCCCCATGCGCACGGCCGAGCTGCCGGCGGCCAGCGTCTTCGGCCATCCTGGTGAGGTTATTGGGCAGGCGTATAGTATTGAGACAGTGGGCGGTATTCAGTTCAACGGCATTTTGCGGACGGCTTCCGAGGAGGCGCTCACCTTCGAAACCCGCGAGCTAGGGATGGTGACGGTGTCGCGCCTCAACCTGCGGCAGCTCACCAACCAAACGCCCGAGCAGGCGCGGCGCGGCTTCGACTACGTGGGTAACAGCACGCACATGTTTTTGGCGCCCACTGCCCGCAACCTGCACAAGGGCGAGGGCGAGGCCCAGGTTATTAATATTTTTCTGGGAAGCCTCAATTATGGCATAACCGACAATATATCAGTGGGTTTGCTGGTGCCGGTTATCCCGTTTGTGGGCATTCCGGCTGTGGCCATCACGCCCAAGGTAAGCGTGCCGCTCAACGACAAGCTGCGGGTGGGTGTGGGCGTGCTCTACGGCTTCACCACGGGCGTTTTTGGCAGCAGCACCGAGAGCGCGGGCCTGGGCTACGGGCTGGCCACCTACGGCACGGCCGATACCAACGTCACGCTGGGTCTGGGCTACGGCTTTGCCGGCGGCGACATCGGGCGCTCGCCGGTGGCGGTGGTGGGGGCCAACGTGCGGCTCTCGCGGCTGTTCACGCTGGTGAACGAAACCTACGTGGCTAATTTCGACAACAGCGGGGGCTTTGGGGGGCTGGCCGGCCTGCGCTACGCCACGCCGCGCTTCAGCGGCAGCCTGGGCGCGCTCTACTACACCTCGCGCTACGACAGCGGCATCTACCCAGCGTATCTGGACGTGGCGTTTCGTTTTGGCAAAATCAAGCTGCGGTAGCGGTTGAGCTTTGGCGGCGTAGGGTGGGCTTTTGTGGGCTCGTATCTTGGCCCTATGAAATACGTGCTCCTCTTTTGTGGCCTGGCCTGGGGGCTGGTGCGCCCGGCGGGGGCAACCCCCAGCCCAGCCGCCCCCGCCGACACTGTGCGCGGCCAGGCCCGGCTAGCGCGGCAGCTTAGCGCCAGTCTCTGCACCCGGCTGGTGGCCGAAAGCCAGCACACTACCCTCACGGCTCTTACGCCCACGCAGGGCCAGGTGCTGGTAGCGCGCCTGATGATAGGCGCGACGGCCGACAACGCAACGGCCATGACCGCGCTGCTGGAGCGGGCGGGGCCCACGCGGAGCCGCACCCTGAGACGCGCCCTCACCGCCACCGCCATGCTGCAGCTGGCCGAGCAATGCCCGATAGCCAGCACCCTGCTGGCCCACCTCAATCAGCAGCAGGCGAGCTTGCCCATCAGCGATGACGAGCGGCCGACGCTGCTGCCGCTGGCGCGCCTGGCGTGCCGCTGCCTCGACACGGCCACCGTGCGGCAGCCCTTTGCGCAGCTTAGCCCCGCCGCGCGCGCCGCGCTGGCTGGCGAGGCCCTCCGCTACGCGGCCTCCCGCAACCAGGAAGCGCTGCTAGCGCAGTATGGCCCGGCCCTGGCGCACGACAGCACCCTCAGCCAGCAGGTGGGAGAGAAGGTGGCGCTGCTCATGATAGAGATTTGCCCCGCGTATCTGTTGCAGCTCACCCGCGACCACCCGGCCCCGGCGGCGCCAGGGGCCAGCCCCGCGCCCCGGCCCTGATTCCTGCGTTCAACTGCCCGTCCTTTTTTGATGAAACACTTCTACTGGCTCCTTACCTTTTTATGCCTGCTGCTGGCCCGCCCGCTACGTGCCCAGACTGCCCCCGCCGATACCCTGCCCGGCCATGCCGCCACGGTGCGCCGCCTGAGCCGCGCTTTCTGCCAGCAGCTCACGGCCCGCAGCCGCCAAACTGCCCTGGCCGCGCTCAGCCCCGAGGCCGCGCAGGCCCTGGTGCTGCGCGAGTACAGCACTGTGCTGCAGGCCGATACAGCCGCTGTGGGCCTGCTGCTGGCCGAAAGCCAGCATGCATCCGAAGACCAGAGTGATGCTACGGAAGTGCGCCTCAGCCAGCAGGTGCTGCGTGCCAGCTATGAAAGCTGCCCGGCCAGCCGGCTGCTGGCCGCCTCGCTTTCGCAAACCGCCGGCGCCCGCCAGTATGCCAGCGCCAACGCCCTGGCCGTGGCCCCGGCCGAGCGCCGCGTGCTGCTGCCGGTGGCCGTGGCCATGTGCGGCCGCCTGGCCGCCACCAACGCCCGCACGCCCCTGGCCAAGCTCTCCCTCCAGCAGCGGCGCCAGCGGTTTATGCAAGCGCTGCACAGCGAGTTTAAGGCGCACACCGCCGCCATGGTGCGCTACTACGGCCCGGCGCGCATCGATGCCGAATTGCGTAGCGGCCGGCTCGACCAAAAAATCATGGGCCTGATGAGCCAGCTGCCCGATTGCGGGCGTTACCTGGTCTTGCTGGAAGGCGTACCGCTGCCCCCTGGCCACTAGCCTACTAAGAGGGCGCTGCTAGGCGGCCTCCGCCTTTTCCTTGTTGGCGAGCTGGCCGCAGGCGGCGTCGATGTCCTTGCCCCGGCTGCGGCGGATGTTGGTTTGCACGCCGCGGTCGGCCAGGTACTTGTGGAAGGCCGTGATTTTGTCGGCCTCCGCGTTCTGGTAGTCGGCGTTCTCGATGGGGTTGTACTCGATGAGGTTAATCTTGCAGGGCAGCCATTTTGAGATGGTGTACAGCTCGGCGGCATCCTCCAGGCCATCGTTAAAGTTCTCGAACACAATG